>Ga0181606_10003419_pt1 | contig 13417 bp, 10 predicted proteins | sample 041ome_10_FD_132994 | JGI IMG/M metagenome (GOLD analysis project Ga0181606, IMG submission 132994) | Coastal salt marsh microbial communities from the Groves Creek Marsh, Skidaway Island, Georgia - 041412US metaG (megahit assembly) | ecosystem: Environmental > Aquatic > Marine > Intertidal... | reverse complement strand
GTCGAAGGTGCCCCGAAGGCACTGAAGGAAGGCGTGAACAAGGCAGAAGCTGAAGAAGTGAAGGCCAAGATCGAAGCAGCCGGCGGCACCGTCGAACTGAAGTAATCTTCGCCTCTGCTTTACGGCAGACGAAAATGAAGGGCGGCATCTCCACATGGAGGTGCCGCCCTTTCTTGTTGGACTTGCCTGGCAGAGCGCGGGCAGCGAGGCCTGGCGCTTGCCGGAAAGCGCTGCCTTACAGCGTCTTCAGGTAGTTGATGATCGCGGTGCGCTCGGCCGCGTTGAGCGGGCCGACAGCCATTGTGGTGCCCGGCACCACGCCCTGCGGGTTGGCAAGGTAGCGATCGAGCGTGGCCTGGTTCCACGTCAGGTTCGCGCTGCGCATACCGTCGGTATAGGAGAAGCCTGCCACCTGGCCGGCCTTCTTGCCGAACACGCCTGCGAGCGAGGGGCCGATGCCGTTCTGGCCAGCCTGCACCGCGTGGCAGACCTGGCACTGGGTGAAGGATGCGGGCGGCGTTGCCGGTGCTGCTGCAACCGTTGCGGTGGCAGAGGGGGTCGGCGTAGGGGTTGGCGTGGCGGCCGGCTCTGCAGCCTCTTCTTCCTCGCCAGCTTCCTCGCCCTCGGTCGCGGCCTCTTCGCCTTCGGCGGCGTAAGCTTCTTCTGCGCCGGTTTCGACTGCCTCTTCGGCTTCGACGGCGGCGGTGGCTTCAGCTTCTTCTTTCAGACCATCACAGGCAGCGAGCGCCAGGGCAAGCACGGAAACAGCGGCAAGGTTACGGTTGTTACGCATGTCTATCTCGCTCCACTCGGGAAATCTCCGGCGGCGCTCCTAACCCCGCTTTGCGCAAAGGGGAAGAGACTTTGCCGCAGAGGCGATAGTGGCCGCCATGCTGTGGCCTGATGGCCGCAACAATCAAGGAAATTTCATCCGCAACCAGATCGCACTTTGCGGCAAGGCCGACCGCGCCTATCCGGGCCGGCTTTTTCGAGCACGCCATGAGACCGGTAGCGCACCCTGCCCCGCTCGGCTGGAAAGCCGAATGCATCGAGACCCTGCGGATCGCGGGGCCGCTGGCGCTCGCCAACCTGCTGCAGATGCTGACCTATGCGGTGGACATCATCTTCATCGCCAGGCTCGGCCCGCAGGAACTGGCGGCGGCATCGCTGGGCATCTCTGTCTTCGGCCTGCTGGTGTGGTCGCTGCAGGGGCTGACCGGCGCGGTCGCCCCGATCATGGCGGCCGAACTGGGCGCGCGCGCGCCCGCCTTGCGCCCGGTGCGCCGTTCGGTGCGCATGGCGCTGTGGCTCGCCGCGATCACCGGGGCGATGGCAATGGTGGTGTGCACCTTCACCGAACCGCTGATGCGGCTGACGGGGCAGGACGAGCGCATCGCCGTGCTGGGCGGACAATATGTCGACATCCTGCTGTGGTCCGCGATCCCGATGATCATGGCGTCGGTGCTGCGCAACTTCGTGTCTGCCCTTGGCCGGCCGATCTTCGCGACGATGATCACCGCACTGGGCATCGGCGTGAACGCGCTGGGCAATTACGCTTTCATCTTCGGCAATTTGGGCGCCCCGGCGATGGGGCTGGAAGGTGCGGCGATTGCCACGATCATCACGTCGCTGGCGATCGTGCTCTTCTACGTCATCGCGATCAGGATCGATGCGCGGCTGCACCGCTATCATGTGTTCGGCTTCTTCTGGCGGCCGGACTGGGCGCGGCTGGGCGAGATCATCCGCATCGGCACGCCGATATGGCTCACCATCCTTGCCGAGGCCGGTGTGTTTGCCGCCGCCGCCTTCCTGATGGGCATGGTCGGCGCGCAGCAGCTGGCTGCGCATACGCTGGCGCTGCAGATCGCCGCGATGGCTTTCCAGGTTCCGCAAGGCGTGGGTCAGGCGGCGACGATCCGCGTCGGCTATTTCTTCGGCGCGAGCGAGAGCGAGGGCGTACGTCAGGCAGGCTGGGCCGCCATTGGCATGGGGCTCGCCTTTGTCACCATGACAGCGCTCGCGATGCTGCTTGCGCCCGAATATCTGCTGGCGATCTACATCGACCCGTGGGACCCCGCCAATGCCACGCTGGTGGGATATGCCACCAGCTTCCTGATCGTGGGCGCAGCCTTCCAGCTATCGGACAGCACGCAGGTGGTCGGCGCAGGCGTGCTGCGCGGTCTGAAGGACACACGCATCCCGATGTGGATCGCGCTGTTCAGCTATTGGGTGCCCGGCTTCGGCCTGGCCGTGGGCCTTGGCTTTGCCGCCGGGCTTGGCGGGGTTGGCATATGGATCGGCCTTGCCGCAGGCCTGACCTGCGCGGCAATCCTGCTGCTCGCCCGCTGGCACCGTCGCGAGACGCTTGGCCTGCTGCGCAGGAACTGATCATCCGGCAAAAAAATTTGCATGGCGCATGTTGACTCCATCATTGCCCAGCCCCATCTGCGCCGTCGTTGGCACTCTTGAGAGGAGAGTGCCAAGTCAAACAACCACTCAAGCTTTAGGAAGAGGTCATTACTATGGCATTCCGTCCGCTGCATGACCGTGTTCTGGTCCGTCGCCTCGAAGCCGAGCAAAAGACCGCCGGTGGCATCATCATTCCCGACAGCGCCAAGGAAAAGCCCAGCGAGGGCGAAGTCGTGGCTGTCGGCAACGGTTCCAAGTCCGAAGACGGCACCGTTACCCCGCTCGACGTGAAGGTGGGTGACCGCGTGCTGTTCGGCAAGTGGTCCGGCAACGAAGTGAAGATCGACGGCGAAGAGCTGCTGATCATGAAGGAAGCAGACATCATGGGCGTGATCGGCTGACGATCCCGCTGTCCCGGCGAAAGCCGGGCCAGCTGGCCACCAGTGCCAGCCGCTTTCTGCTTTGAAACAAACCCGATCCCGGTTTTCGCCGGGATGACGAAACGGAGAAACAACAATGGCTGCCAAGGACGTAAAGTTCGGCCGTGATGCGCGTGAACGCATCCTCAAGGGCGTCGATACGCTCGCCAACGCCGTGAAGGTCACGCTGGGCCCCAAGGGCCGCAACGTGGTGATCGACAAGAGCTTCGGCGCTCCCCGCATCACCAAGGACGGCGTTTCCGTCGCCAAGGAAATCGAACTGAAGGACAAGTTCGAGAACATGGGCGCACAGATGCTGCGCGAAGTGGCTTCCAAGGCAAATGACGCTGCCGGTGACGGCACCACCACTGCAACCGTGCTGGCCCAGGCCATCGTGCGCGAAGGCATGACTGCGGTTGCTGCCGGCATGAACCCGATGGACCTGAAGCGCGGCATCGACCTCGCCGTCGCCAAGGTTGTCGCAGACCTGCAGAACCGTTCGAAGGACGTTTCCGGTTCCGACGAAATCGCTCAGGTCGGCATCATCTCCGCCAACGGCGACCGTGAAGTTGGCGAGAAGATCGCCGAAGCCATGGAAAAGGTCGGCAAGGAAGGCGTCATCACAGTTGACGAATCCAAGGGCCTCGAATTCGAACTCGAAGTCGTCGAAGGCATGCAGTTCGATCGCGGCTACCTGTCGCCCTACTTCGTGACCAACCCGGAGAAGATGACTGTCGAGCTCGACAATCCCTACATCCTGATCCACGAAAAGAAGCTGTCGAACCTGCAGCCGATGCTGCCGATCCTCGAGGCCGTGGTCCAGAGCGGTCGCCCGCTGCTGATCATCGCCGAGGATATCGAAGGCGAAGCGCTGGCCACCCTGGTGGTCAACAAGCTGCGCGGCGGCCTGAAGATCGCTGCCGTGAAGGCACCGGGCTTCGGCGATCGTCGCAAGGCCATGCTGCAGGACATCTCGATCCTGACCGCCGGCGAAATGATCTCCGACGAGCTGGGCATCAAGCTGGATGACGTTACCATCGGCATGCTGGGTGAAGCCAAGTCGGTCACGATCGACAAGGACAACACCACCATCATTGATGGGGCAGGCAAGGCCGACGACATCAAGGCCCGCGTGGAGCAGATCCGCAACCAGATCGAATCCACCACCTCCGATTACGACCGTGAAAAGCTGCAGGAACGCCTGGCGAAGCTCGCTGGCGGTGTTGCCGTGATCAAGGTTGGCGGTGCTTCGGAAGTCGAAGTGAAGGAACGCAAGGACCGCGTTGATGACGCGCTCCACGCTACCCGCGCTGCCGTTGAAGAAGGTATCGTCCCGGGCGGCGGCACGGCTCTGCTTTATGCCACCAAGGCGCTGGAAGGCGTGGAAGGTGCCAACAATGACCAGACGCGCGGTATCGACATCGTGCGCCAGGCTATCCTCGCACCGATCCGCCAGATCGCCCAGAACGCAGGCCATGACGGCGCTGTGGTTTCGGGCAATCTGCTGCGCGAAGGTGACGAAACGCAGGGCTTCAACGCTGCAACCGACACCTACGAAAACCTCGTGGCTGCCGGCGTGATCGACCCGACCAAGGTCGTGCGCACCGCACTGCAGGATGCCGCATCGGTTGCAGGTCTGCTGATCACCACCGAAGCTGCCATCAGCGAAGTGCCGGAAGACAAGTCCGGCCCGTCCATGCCTGACATGGGCGGCATGGGTGGCATGGGCGGCATGGGCGGCATGGGCTTCTAAGTCCCACGCTCCAAGCACACAGGAAACGGGCCGGGAGGAGCGATCCTTCCGGCCCTTTTCTTTGCTCGCCAAGTCGACCCTTTGCTGTAAGCTCCACCAAGTCAGGGGGCTTCGTTGGATCAAGGCAACACTCCAGCAAGGGAAATCTGCCTGCCCGGCGCGGTGCTGATCAACCTCAACGCCGTGGTCGGCGCGGGCATGTTCGCGCTTCCGGCGCTGCTTTATGCAGGCGCGGGCGGCTTTGCCCCGCTCGTGATCATCGGCTTTGCCTTCCTCGTCGCGCTTGACCTGCTGGTGTGGGCCAAGCTGTCCACGCAGTTCGACCATTCGGGCGGGCCGCAACTCTATGCCGAACATGCCTTCGGCCCGTTCGCGGGATTCCAGACCGGCTGGTTCATCCTGGCGCAGAACATCGCCGCCCGCGCCGCCAATTTCCACGTGCTGGTCAGCTATCTGGCCGCGATCTTCCCGTTTTTCGATCATCCGGCGATCAGGCTGACGACCATATTCGCGCTGATCGCCCTGTTCACGGGCCTTGCGGCGGTGGGCACAAGGCGCTCGATCGAGGCGCTGTGGATCGGCACCGCCCTGAAACTCGGCCCGATCCTGCTGATCTGCCTTGTCGGCCTCATCGCCAACGGGCTGCCGAGCGGGTTCGTGATGCCCGAATTCACCGGGGCGGAAGCCATCGCGCTGTTGCTCGCCTACGCCTTTTCGGGCGGCGCCGTGTCGACCATTGTCGCGGGCGAGGTGAAGGAGGCGAAGCGGACAGTCTATCGCTCCATCTTCGTCAACCTGTCGCTGATTGCGCTGCTCTATGCCTTCGTGCAGCTGGCCTATGTAGCGATTGATCCGCAGGATGTGAATGCGGATCGGCCGCTTGCCTCTGCCGCGCAAGCGGTGTTCGGCCAATGGGGCGTCATCGCGATCAGCGTGGCGGCGATATTCTCCACCGGGACCAACCAGCTCAGCTACTTCGTCTCGATGCCGCGCATATTCTTCGCGATGAGCGAGCAGGGGCTGCTGCCGGCATTCCTCTCGCGCGTATCCGGGCGCTTCGGAACCCCTGCCAACGCGATCATGCTTTACGGCGCGATTGTGATCCTGCTGGCGTTGAGCGGAACCTTCGCCTCGCTGGCGACCTTCATGGTCGCGCTGGAATCGCTTGCCGGGCTGCTGGTGGTCCTCGCCTTGCCGCGGATGTGGCAGCGCGGAGAGCTGGTGCTGGGCTGGCTCTGGGTGCCGGTGGTGCTGGCCGCGCTCGCTTTCAACGGCTGGCTGCTGATACAGGTGCCTGCCAATGCCGCTCTGCCCACGCTGGCCGTGCTGGCGGTCGGCAGCCTGCTCTATGCCGTGGCCCGCCAGCGCAAGCCGAAGGACGGCGGAGACGGTGCATGATTGCGCTTTGCCGAAAGGGCGCTAGCATCACGGCAGGAAACGAGGGGGAAAAGAGAATGCGCAAGATTATCCTGGCAGCACTGGCGGCAACCGCGCTGAGCGCTTGCGGCAGCGACGATGCAGCCGAAGTGGCCGAAGCGCCCGAATATCGCGCGGGCCAGTACCTGCAGGCGATCAACGACATCGCCCGCATTGACGACCAGCAGTATGACGAAACCCGCAAGCCGGCCGAACTGCTCGCCTTCGCGCAGATCGACAAGGGTGAAGCGGTAGGCGATTACATCATGGGCGGCGGCTATGTGACCCGCCTGCTGGCCACAGCGGTGGGCGCGGATGGCCGGGTCTACGCCTTCCAGCCGACCGAGTTCATCGCTTTTCGCAGCGAATATGCAGACGAGCAGGATGCCGCCGTGGCGCCGTATTCCAACGAGCAGGGCGAGCCGGTGAGTGTTTTCCCGCTGCGCGCTTCGATCACCGACCCTGGCTGGCCGGAACCGCTTGATACGATAATCACCGTGATGAACCTGCATGACCTGTTCATCCCGCAGATGCCCGAAGGCACTGCCGAGGCCGCAATCGCCAATCTCTACGCCTCGCTCAAGCCTGGCGGCACGCTGGTGGTTGTCGATCACCTTGCAGCTGATGGCGGCGGCCTGGAAGCGATCGACAAGCTGCACCGGATGGACCGCGACATGGCGCTGCAGGCTCTGACCGGTGCCGGCTTCGTGCTTGAGGAAGAGAGCGATCTCTATTCACACCCTGACGATCCGCGCGATGCCAATGTCTTCGACGAGAGCATTCGCGGCAAGACCGACCAGTTCGCCTGGCGCCTGCGCAAACCGGAAGACGCCGCTGAATAGGCGCGACTCCGACAGCGAATTTCGCCCCCTTTCGCGCAGATTCGGCGCAAAAGGGGGCAAATTGCCTCTCCGGAGGCCGAATTTACGCAAAAATACGCGCTTGGCCGACAGTGGGACTCGCTTCATCGCGGGGCAAATTGCCCTGCGCCTTCGCTTCGTTAAGTTATCCACAAGCATAAATATGCCATGACGGGATCTATGAAACTGACAGCTTTCCGCAAGTTCGCCACCGCCGCCGCCCTGTTGCTGGCGCCGCTTTCGCAGGCGCACGCCAGCGATCAGGCGATAGAAAGCGCGTTCGATTCCTACTTCGGCACAGAGGTGCGCCAGCCGCGCGATTATTCGCCAACTTATGCCAATCCGCTGGAACAGCAGATTGCCATGCTGGCAGAGGGCAGCGAAGGGCGCATCGGGGTGGCCGCGCTGGACCTTTCTACCGGTGAGCAGATCTCCATTCTGGGGGACCAGCGCTTTCCCATGGCCAGCACCAGCAAGATTGCCATCGCCGCGACCTATCTGGAAATGGTCGATCAGGGCCGCGCCAGCCTGACCAGCGAATATCCGCTGCTGCTGCCGGTCCGTTCGCAGCGCTTCTCGACTGCGGTAGCTCCGGTTCGCCGCGGGGACCATATGCCCGCGCACCAGCTGATCGACCTGATGATCACGCGCAGCTCCAACCCGGCAACCGATGCGCTGATCGCGGCTGTCGGCGGGGTGGACAAGGTGAATGACTGGGCACGCCGCGCAGGGATCGAGGATTTCAACCTCACCCGCGATATCGCCACGCTGGTGCGCGATGATGGCGAATTCGACCCGGCCGTGCATATCGACATCCGTGACAGCTCCACGCCCAAAGCCATGGTGGAACTGCTCAGCGGTATCTACCAGGGCCGCTGGCTGACCCCGGCGAGCCGTGAAGTCATCATCGATGCGATGGAGCGCTGCCGCACCGGCACCCGCCGCATCCCGGCACTGATGCCGGAAAGCGTTACCGTGGCGCACAAGACGGGTTCGCTGAACAATACTTCCAGCGATATCGGCATTATCACCGGGCCGGATGGCCGCTCGATCGCGGTGGCTATCTATGTCACGGGCCAGGGCTCTCGCGGCAATCGCGAGGCGCGCATCGCTTCCATCGCCCGGGCGATCTATGACGGATACAGCCAGCCGCAGCGCGTTTATGCCAATGCGGAATACCTTGTGACCGGCGGCGAGTAAGTCCGCCTTCTCAACGCTAACCGGCCGTCACATCCGGTGAGGGCATAAGAAAAGGGCGCGGCCATCAGGCCACGCCCTTTCTTTTTCGAAAATCCGCGAGGGATTATTCAGCAGCAGCGTCGACCACGTCGCCAGCGGCTTCAACAACGCCTTCAGCGGCGTCGACTGCTTCACCGGCAGCTTCAGCAGCAGTTGCATCAGCTTCTTCAACAGCGCCTTCCATGGCGTCTGCATTGGTTTCCATGTCTGCAGCCATAGCTTCTTCAGCTTCTGCGGTTTCGTCAGCACCACCGCAAGCAGCGAGGGTCAGAGCGGCACCAGCTGCAGCAGCAGCGAGGATGATCTTGCGCATGAATTCAATTCCTTACACAGCAATAGGGTTGGACCGGGCGAAAGCTCTCGATCCAGAACCAGCCGCGTTGGCCGGTCTGTTGCCTAAATACTGCCACAATTGTGACGGCGCAAGAGAAATGTGGCGACAATGGGGCAGGCTGCTTTGCCCCGCCCAATTCTGTGGCTGGATGAACCAAGGCCAATGACCACTGCAAAATTGGCTGCTAGCACCATGCCCATGAGCGACAAGCAGCACCTCTACCTGGTGGACGGATCGTCCTACATCTTCCGCGCCTATCACCGGCTCCCGCCACTGACCAATCCCGAAGGTACGCCCGTGGGCGCGGTCTATGGCTACACCACCATGCTGTGGAAGCTGGCGGAAGACCTCGACAAGGCGGAAGGCCCCACCCACCTTGCCGTGATCCTGGATGCCGCCAGCAAGAGCTTCCGCAACGACATCTATCCCGAATACAAGGCCAACCGCCCGCCCGCACCGGAAGACCTGGTGCCGCAGTTCCCGCTGATTCGCGATGCCACCCGCGCCTTCAGCCTGCCCTGCATCGAGGAAGAGGGGCTGGAAGCGGATGACCTCATTGCCTCCTATGCCCGCGCGGCAGCGGCGCAAGGCTGGGACGTGACCATCGTTTCCTCCGACAAGGACCTGATGCAGCTGGTCAGCACCGGCGGTGACGGCGTGGGCGAGATCGACATGCTCGACACGATGAAGAACGTGCGCATCAAGATCCCCGAGGTGGAAGAGAAGTTCGGCGTACCTCCGGAACTGGTGGGCGACGTGCTGGCGCTGATGGGCGATTCGGTGGACAATATTCCCGGCATCTTCGGCATTGGCCCCAAGACCGCGACCAAGCTGATCCAGGAACACGGCAGCCTCACCGCCGCGCTCGATGCGGCTGAGGACATGAAGAAGAGCAAGCTGAAGGAGCGGCTGCTGGAACACCGCAAGGATGCGGAAATGAGCCGCGAGCTGGTGGAACTGAAGCAGGATGCCGCCCTGCCCGAGCCGCTTGAAGAATTCAGGCTGGACGGCGTGCCCAAGGAACCGCTGGCCGAATTCCTCGAAAGGCACGGCTTCTCTAGCCTGCTGCGCCGCCTTGATGCCGGCACCGGCAGCCCCACGCGCACGACCGATCTCAAACCCGCCAAGCAGGAAACTGCCAGCGAGGCCCATGCCCCCGAAGGCAACCGGCAGGAAATGCCCGAATGGCCGGACATTGATCGCGATGCCTATGAATGCGTGCAGACGCTCGACAAGCTGGAGGAGTGGATCGCCCGCGCCCAGGCCGCGCGGATCTTGGCTGTCGATACGGAAACCAATTCGCTCGATGCCATCTCGGCAGAACTCGTCGGCGTCAGCCTTGCCATCGGGCCGAATGATGCCTGCTATATCCCGCTGGGCCACGGCGGTAGCGACATGTTTGCCGAAAAGCCCGAGCAGGTGGATCGCGATGCGGCCATCGCCGCGCTGAAGCCGCTGCTGGAGAATGATGCCGTCCTCAAGATCGGGCAGAACATCAAGTATGACCTCAACGTGCTGGCCCGCCACGGCATCAGCGTTGCGCCCATCGACGATACGATGGTGATAAGCTTCGCGCTCGATGCCGGAAGCGGCACCGACGGCATCGGCGGCGGCCACGGCATGGACGAGCTGGCCGAACGCCACCTCGGTCATACCTGCATGAGCTTCAAGGAAGTTTGCGGAACGGGAAAGAAGCAGATTCCCTTCGGCGAGGTGCCGGTGGAAGTTGCCACGAAATATGCCGCCGAGGATGCCGAGGTGACATGGCGCTTGTGGAAGCACCTGAAGCCGCGCCTTGCCCTGGAAGGCGGCACGAAGATCTATGAGCGGGTGGACCGCCCGCTGGTGCCGGTCGTCGCCCGCATGGAGCGCGAGGGCATCAAGGTGGACCGCGCCGCCCTCTCGCGCCTGTCGGAGGAATTCGCCAACCGCACCGCTGCAATCGAGGCGGAGATCCACGAAATCGCGGGCGGCGAATTCACCATCGGCAGCCCCAAGCAGCTGGGCGAAGTGCTGTTCGACAAGCTGGGATACAAGGGCGGCAAGAAGGGCAAGAGCGGCCAGTATTCAACGGATCAGTCGGTGCTGGAGAAGCTCGCCATCGAAGGCGCGCCCATTGCCAACAAGGTGCTGGAATATCGCCAACTGACCAAGCTCAAGAGCACCTATACCGACGCGCTGCAGGAAGCGATCAACGCGCGGACGGGCCGTGTCCACACATCCTATTCGCTGGTCGGCGCGCAGACGGGGCGCTTGTCCTCGACCGATCCCAACCTGCAGAACATCCCCATCCGCACCGAGATCGGGCGCGAGATCCGCAAGGCCTTCGTGCCCGCTGCGGGCAATGTGCTGCTCGCAGCGGACTACAGCCAGATCGAGCTGCGTCTGGCCGCGCATATGGCTGACGTGCCGCAGCTGCGCGAAGCCTTCGAGGCAGACGAGGACATCCACGCCCGCACCGCGCAGGAAATGTTCGGCACGGTGGACCGCGACACGCGCGCCCGTGCCAAGACGGTGAACTTCGCCATCCTCTATGGCATTTCGCGCTGGGGTCTCGCCGGAAGGCTGGGCGTGGAAGCGGACGAGGCGCAGGAGATCATCGACACCTATTTCCAGCGCTTCCCCGGTATCCAGAACTACATCCACGAAACATTGGAGAGCGTGCGCGAGCGCGGATATTCGGAAACGCTGTTCGGCCGCAAGACGTGGTTCCCGCGCATCAATTCCAAGAACCAGGCTGAGCGGCAGGGCAGCGAACGCGCCGCCATCAACGCGCCGATACAGGGCACCAGCGCAGACATCATCAAGCGCGCGATGGCCCGCATGTTGCCCGCGCTGGAAGAGGCTGGCCTGCCCCATGTCCGGATGCTGCTGCAGGTGCATGACGAACTGGTGTTCGAACTGCCCGAAGGCGACGTGGAGAAGGCCTCGCCCGTCATCGAAAAGGTGATGGCCGAAGCGGCAGAGCCTGCCGTGACGCTGACCGTGACGCTGGGCGTGGAGATCGGAACGGGCGCAAGCTGGGACGCTGCGCACTAGGGACGCCACTCCATTTCGCAGTTGCAGCATAACGGGAGGGCACTTACCTTCCCCTTATGCCGGAACTGACCTTCCTGCCCGCGAGCGCACAGGCTTTCCTGGACGGACTGCCACAATGGCTCGCCATCGCCACCATCGGCGGAGTCGCGATCCTTGTCGCGATATGTGCCGCGCTGTTCATCCATTCGCTGCTGTTCAGCGTGCTGCGCCGGGTCGCGAAATCGAGCCAGAGCGAGGCGGACAACATCGTGGTGCGCAAGCTCGCCCGCCCCACCCGCTGGGCGCTGGTGGCGCTTGCGCTGGTGCTGGTATCGGATGTCTTCCCCGCTTTCGAGACGCTGTGGGACCGCATCGGCGGGCTGGTGATGCCGCTGCTGGTGGGCTGGATGGCGCTGGCCATCATGCACGCGCTGGTGGAGGCGGCGATCCTGAAGAACGATGTCAAGGTGGAAGACAACCGCTCTGCCCGGCGCAAGCGCACCCGCCTGACCATCTTCAACCGCATCGCCACCTTCGTGATCGTGTTAGTCACCGTTGGGCTGATGCTGCTCGCCATCCCCGGTGTGCGCGATATCGGGGTGACGCTGATGGCCTCTGCCGGGCTCGCCGCGCTGGCCGTCGGTGCTGCCGCGCAGCCTGCCCTCAAAGCGCTGATCAGCGGTTTCCAGATGGCGCTGACCGAGCCGGTGATCGTGGGCGATGCCATCATCATCGGCGGCGAATGGGGCTGGGTCGAGGAGATCCGCACGACTTACGTGGTGGTGAAGGTGTGGGACGAGCGGCGGCTGGTGGTGCCCACCTCCAAGTTCCTGGAGGAAATCTTCCAGAACTGGACCAAGACCACCGCCCAGCTGATGGGCACGGTCTATCTCTATGTCGATCCCGCCACCAGGCTCGATCCGATCCGCGCAAAGGCGCTGGAGCTTATCGAAAGCAATGACCGCTGGGATGGCCGCGTGAAACACATGCAGGTAACGGACCTTGCCCGGGACGCCATCGAATTGCGCTTCCTGATGACCGCCTAGGATTCGCCCACGCTGTATGACCTCAGGTGCGATTTCCGCGAAGCCACGATCCAGTGGCTCGCTGCCGAAATGCCCGATGCTCTGGTGCGCAGCCGCGTTATCTCGGTGGGCGAAGACGGCAAGGCATTGGGCGCGCCGTCAGCCGAAGCGCTGGCGCAGATGGGCGGCAATCCGCCCGGCTGAACGCCAGCTACCTCAATCGTGCTTCTGATCGCGCGTGCTCTCCACCATGCCTTCGTGGATGAAGCCAATGGGCCGCACTTCCAGCGCCTTCCGCTTCAACTCGCCCTTCATGGCGGCATATTCGGCTTCCATCCGCTCGGTCACGGTGGGGCGGCTGTCTGCCAGCGCTTCCTTGAAGTCTGCCGCAGTCACATTCTCGGGATTATCCGTGCGGCGGATGGCCACAAGGCCGGCGCGGCGGACCACGTCTTCCAGATCAGCACCGGTATAGCGCGGAGTGGCCTTGGCCAGCTGCGCCAGGTCCACATCTGCCGCCAGCGGCATGTTCTTGGTGTGGATCTTCAGGATATGCTCGCGGCCACCTTCATCGGGCGCGCTGACATAGATCAGCTCGTCGAAACGGCCCGGACGCAGCAGCGCGGGATCGACCAGCGCGGGCCGGTTGGTGGCGCCGATCACGACGATGGAGTTCATCTCCTCCATCCCGTCCATCTCAGCAAGGATTGTGTTGACCACACGGGCCGTCACCTGCGGCTCATTGCCGCTGGAACCGCGCGCGGGGACGAGCGAATCGATCTCGTCAATGAACACCACGCAAGGCGCCACGGCGCGGGCGCGGGCGAACATGCGGGAAATCTGCTGCTCGCTTTCGCCATACCATTTGGACAGGAGGTCCGAGCTTTTCATCGATATGAAGTTGGCTTCGGCTTCCTTCGCAACGGCCTTGGCCAGCAAGGTCT
>Ga0181606_10003403_pt1 | contig 13448 bp, 5 predicted proteins | sample 041ome_10_FD_132994 | JGI IMG/M metagenome (GOLD analysis project Ga0181606, IMG submission 132994) | Coastal salt marsh microbial communities from the Groves Creek Marsh, Skidaway Island, Georgia - 041412US metaG (megahit assembly) | ecosystem: Environmental > Aquatic > Marine > Intertidal zone... | reverse complement strand
GGTAGCAAGGAGGCGTTCCTGGGTTTCGTCGACAAGGTGAGCTCGATTAAACCAGAGGACGTCACGAAGGTTGTGACGGAGACCGCGAAGGTCGTGACGTCTAAAGAGAGCTTGGATCTGGCGGCGAAACTGGCGAGTGAAGCCGCTAACAAGGTGCAGTCGTCGATCAAGACCGTCGACGAAGACGCGGAATCCAAGTCGACGACGCTTCCAGGTGGTACGCGCAAAGTCTCGTCGCAAGACGACGACTTGAGCGAAGGTACGATGATCAAGAAGAAAAAGTAAACGCGATTGCCTAGCTAACTCTCACTAAGTGCTATAACATATACCGCTATGAATGACTATTTCCTAAGCTTCGCAACGACACGCAAAGACGCGGCGAGCTTCGCCACATCTTCGGACTTGCCCGAAAATTGAAGCGTCAAACCGTCGCACACGCCAGGCATCGCGAACACGACTCCACCTGACTTCTTTCGCAAGCACAAGATGACGCGTCCTGGTGCGATGCGCACCGCTCGTTTGCGCGTTTGCTCCGATAGTTCGTCCAAACTAATCGCCGAACCGGACATCGTGAGAAGCGCATCCAGCTCCGTCGGCAGGCACGTCAGCCAATGCGAGGGAAGCTTTTCGTCGAGCAAGCTCCGAAGCGCGTCGACGCCATCAATGGTGAGATTCAAGTCTTCTGTCTGGTCTTCCCACGTCGTGACAGCGTTATCGTCCCAAAAATCACCGTCGGAGGGTTCGAAGAGCGCGACGCCGCCTCGCGCGAGTCGGACGCTTTCGGAGCACGTTCGATCCAAAATCGCGCTCGCCGTGACGCTCCCTACGTAAATTCGCCGACGAGAGGGATCGATGGAACAGAACGCTTTTGCACCGCAATAGCGTTCGCGAAGTATCTTCGCGAGAGATTTGGACACACGATGCGCCGGAACGAGTCGATCGAGCGCGGCGTCTTTGTCCTCCGTCAAAGGTTTCGGCGGCGGTTTGCCAGCGGCCGCGGATGCGTCGCATCTCGCCACGAGTTCGCTTTCCACGAGCGCTGCGAACGCGCGACGAGTGCGCTCATCGTTCTTCCTTTTCAACTTTGCGACGAAAAATCCACCAGTGTTGTCATCGTGTGGCAAAAATCGCGCGCATAGCTCGAGCCTGAGCGCCTCTGCGTGAGCCGGCGCATCGAGCGGCCACATCGTCTTGACAAACTCGCTCGAGCTTTTACGAACGGCGTCGTCGAAACTGGCGAACCATTGAATCGAGACGTCCTCATCTTCGCTCGAAGCGTTGATGTGCTCGCCCACTTTCCACGAATACATCCCAGGCCGACCTTTCAGCGGTAAATCGAGCTCTTCGAGCTCGAGCGACAAATCTTGATCCATCAAAAGAGTCTGTACGACAGCCTCGTCCTCGATCGGGTTGAACGTGCACGTGGAGTACACCATGCTACCGCCGGGCTTGAGTAGTTGCGCGCACCGTCGCGCGACGGCGAGCTGCGTGGAATGAAGCGCGTTGCCTATTCCCGGATGCCAACGCACCAAGGCATCCGCATCCTTACGAATCGTTCCGTCGCCGCTGCACGGCACGTCCGCCAAGACGTGCGTGTATCCACCAATCGCGAGCAAAGCCGCGCGTCGCTTCGCATCGTCGTCCATGCCACCAATGTTTTTCAGCGCGCGCTTTAGATCGCCTCCAGACACGAACAACGGAAAGTGTAAGTCCTGTCCAAACGATCGCGTCACGAAGAGCCCGGCGCGTTCGCAACCCGCCCGCGCGTGCCGATCGATCGCGTCGAGCAGCGTCCCTACTCTTCCGGGATGCGCATCGTTCGCGTGAACCACGCCCTCGCCTCCACTCGCGCCGTATCGCGCGCACTCGAGCAACTGCATCGTCTTTTGCCCCGGCGCGGCGCACACGTCCAAACATCTCGCCCCCGACGTCGCGCCGAGCGCGCGCACCGGCAGCGTGCTCACCACCTCCTGCCTCGACCCGAGCCCTCTGCTCGTGCCGAACGCAAACACATCTCCCACGTGTTCCGGCACCACCGGTCGGCCTCGCCTGTGCGTTCCCGTCGGATTCGCCGCTTCGTACACGCCGTGCGTCTCCTCCACGTCGCCGCCGTCCCGCAGCGCCTCCAGCGCCTTCACGAGCGCCCTCTTCGCCGCGTCGCCCTCCCGCGCGCCGTGCACGCGGTACGTCGCCGGCAGCGGCGTCGCCAGCGCCTCCCGCAGCGCCGCCGCGTCCACCGCGTCGCGCGTCACGCCCTGCGCGTCGTAATACCTTCGAAACAGCGTCTCCCCGCACGAAAACTTCCTGTGCGCGATCGCCGTCGCGCGATCGCGCGCGCCCGATCCGACCGCGCGCCGCAGCGCGTTGCGCCCGTCGTCGTCGCCGCGCGCGCGCTTCATCGCTCGCGTCGTCGCGCGTCGCGTCCCATCGCCGCGCTCTGCGGAGGTTTTCGCCATTCGACGGCGCGACGGCGCGACGGCGCGCGGGATGCGGGCGATCGCGCGCGCGTCGACGCGCGCGTCGACGCGCGCGTCGACGCGCGGCGCGCTGTCGCGCGGCGCGCGCGCGACGGGCGCGCGCGAGGACGGGGCGACGGCGAAGGACGACGACGACGGCGCGACGGCGACGCGCTGGAGCGCGACGACGCGCGACGCGCGCGAACGCGCGCTCGAAAGCGCGACCGCGGCGGCGATGCGCGCGCGCGCGTTCGTCGTGGACGGCTCGCTGGCGTCGCGAGGGATGTTTCTGGAGCTCGAGGCGGCGGCGGCGAGGGCGCGCGCGAACGCGAAGGCGAAGGCGAAGGCGAAGGCGACGGAGACGGCGGGAACGGCGATGACGTTCGATGCGTATCGCTTGGCCGAACGCGTGCTGGAATTAGACGTCGCGATCGAAGCGCCGGGAGCGGTCGGTGTCGAGGTGGAGGAAGAGGAGGAGACGACGGAGGCGTGGCGGTGCGCGACGAAGCGCACGTATCAGCCGAGCAACTTGGTGCGAAAGCGAAGGCACGGGTTTAGGGCGCGATTACGCACGGTGGGGGGGAGAAAGGTGCTGGCGCGGCGGCGAAGGAAAGGTAGAAAACGATTGTCGGCGTGATTGCGTGATTTAATCATTAAAGTCGATCGAAAATAACAATCAAATCAAAGTCGCGCGCGGCGTCTAACCTCGCGACGGCGCGGCCGCTGGGAATACGCGCGTCAGGCGGTAGACTTTCATCGAGACCTCGTTGATCTCGTGCGAACTAGCGCTCCATTTAAATGGGTTCATCATCTCAGTCGAAACGCGCACGATGCCGCACACGACAAACGTGAGCAAGCCCACGGGCACCGCCACCGCCGCGCCGTACGAATGAATAAACGCGAGCGGCGACGTGAGCACAAAGACATAACAGAGCAAGTACACGGAGTACATGTAGAAGGGCGGGATCGGAGTGCTGACGATCGTTTCGCAGTTTGTCCACGCATCGAGGATGCAGTCGATATCGTGGTAGATGCGGTAAAGTCTCTGTTCGTTGTTGACTTGACTCTTTGGGAGCGAACGCATCGCGCGCTTCAATTCGCCGCTGCACTTACTGACACGAAACGCAGGCGCGATACCAGCGTAGGCGTTTCGCTGCTCTGCATTCATAAGATCTTTTGTCGATGGAGCGCCAAAGAAATCGTCATCGAGTACGGTGTTGGGTGTCAACTCTTCCTTTGGTCGGAAAGTCGAGGGATATCCTACTCGAGACTCTCGAATCGATTGACGAGCGAAAGCCATGAGCGAGTTTAACATGCTCAGCATCTTCGCGTGTGCCGCGCAATCTTCGTCAGTTTCAGACGATTGAAATGCAGTGTTCAGTTCAATGACCAAGTCTCTCCCGTAATCGATCAAGTTGTCCAAATATTCACGAGCGGTGTAGTAGCGCGTGTACGTCAAATTCAGCAAATGGGCGATGCAAAAGCCCAACACTGGGACGGCGATAGTATGACCATCGGGCGTGATCAATGTCTTGCATTGTCCGGTGGTGTAAAGCTCATCTTTGTCACAGACGGCTTCGGATAGGAAGTACAAGCCCATGGCGGCGGCGCAAGCGGCAAATATGAAAGGAAGCGTCGGCAAGATGAGCGTCCCACGTAGAGACACGAACTCGGTGAAAATACCAAATTTGCCACTCCTGAAGCTTCGTTGCTTCGGGAACGTCCACCCGGCCGGCATTTCGCGATCATAAGTCCAAGCAGGAGCGACCGCAGTCTGATCGACTTTTTGTCTCACTTCTTCGTAGCACTCCTTCCCAACGTCTAGGCGTTTTTCCTCGACTCGCTTCACCAAGAGAGAGATTTCCGCTTTGAGCTCATCGCTTTCTGCCAAGCTTTCGTGCGTGTGCGCACAAGATTTCCACAGAGATTGGCCCATTACGATTAAATCGTTTGAGCACATGACATCGCGCGTGAAAGGCTCTTCAAGGAGACCGGCCATGTCGATCATTCCATACAGTGTCAAGGCAAGAATGCCGAGCGGTAGCCACGTCATGTACGTGAAGGCCACGACGATGACGCTTGCGGTCGCAAACATCCACAAAAAGAGTACAATGTTGATCAAATGTTTCAACGAGTATGGTGCTCTCGTGTTCCTTGCGCGGGTACAACGAGAAAACGCGTGCAGAGCGGTTTGCATGCTATTCGCCATCATCGCTGCCCCACGATTAGTTATGCATCCAGAGCTTCGGGCGGTCTCTACTTCCGCAAGAAGACGAGCGGCGATCGTAGCGACGCGTTCTTCTGAAGACGCGTCGAACAGTTTGAGGAAACTATTTTTGCCTTCTTCATCGAGAAGCGCACCCAGTAGTGATTCAGCGTCTTCATCGTAAAAGAGAGTGTGGGCGTCGCTCAGTTTCGTTTTCGTCTCGCCGTGGGCGAGATCCTTATTCAAGCTCTGACGCATGCTTGCAAAAAGTGCACAGCTCAAACGAAGAACTGCATATCGAGCTTTGCGAACAGCTTTAGCGGAGTTATCTTTGATTGGCTTCCCCGCCCTAGAAAGCTCGCGCAAGTGCGCGCAGGCTTGGATGTTGAGCGTGTACAACGAGTACAGGAGATCGTAAATCCCCGTCTTTGCCTCGTAAAATACTCGAAACGCAAAGAAGAATCGATAGACAACCGCAAACATTGTCATACGTCCAATTATAGAAACAGCTGCGGGCGCAAACACGACGTCGCACATCCTGTGGTCCGTAACGTCGTCGCCACAAAACTCAAGTTTGTAAAACTGCACGCCAACGCCTATGAACATCATGACGAACATCATCGGCCAAATATGTGGGAATACGGTGTTTCTCAATCGAAACAAGTACGAAAAGTACGACGAAGTCGAATCCACGCCACGTTGACGTCGTACTGCCTCCCAAACTGTGAGATCTCTCAGGGCTTTGGGGGCGGCCGCGCCGCTCAGAACGAGAGCATCCACGCCCGAGTGTGTTGTTTCTTCAGCATCGCCGACGGCGCGCGCACATTTTTCATGAATGGCGATAGTCTCAGTGTACAGTGCCCAGCCAACTTTCGTTAAGTCGTGTTTAGGATCTTCCCAGCCGAAAGGATCAGCCAACAAACTCCCCAGCTCTGCGATTCCAAATAGCGATAGAGTCACCAACATTGACGGCACGACGGCGAGCCATTTGTACGAGGTGATGAACACAAACGGAGAAGAAAGTGCGAAGAAGAAGACGACAAAGTTCATCAAATGGATAAAAGCAAAAGGCATCGAGCTTGAGACGATTCGTTCAATATCAGCGACCGCAGTCACGCACGCCTCTATTCGACCGAGCATCTCGAATGCGCTGCGTTCGGAGATGTGTCCGAGGCGACGGCGTTCGTCAATGATGGCGATCATCTTCGATGCGCAGCACCCAACTCGCGCTCTATAATCACATTTTAAATAGCGAGCTTTTTCAGCATCTGTGAGCATAACCGATAGTGACGGCCAGCCTCGAGGATCATCAATCATCTCTTCATCGGTAGGCGACAACTTCTTCAACGTGAAAGGCTCGACGCCGTGGCGACGCTCACGAACGGCTTGCCGCATGAACGCCATAAGCACGCATGATAACCGACGAATCTCCGTGACATCATCGTTAATTTCTTGCTCCAGCTCAGGAGATGATCTCCGATTCAGAGATCGCATCATCGTGCACGCACCAAGGTTGAGACAACGCAAGCTGTTCACCATCACGCCAACCAAGCCTTTGCCGTCGTAATATCGCGAGTAAGAGAACATAAGCCTGAAAACGAGGGTGAAGCCGATTATAGAACCGCTCATAACGTGTGCTTTGTCATCAAACGTGAAACTGCATTGCGTCACATTCGAAACCGAACTCCCACACCAATGAATTTTCAAGAAGTTTGCGAGTACGGATACTGCGCCAGTCAATGCAATTTGAAGCGCAATCTGCGGCACGACTGTGTTTCGCACGTGAAACACGCATGAGACGAAAGACCAACTCGTGCGTAGCGCCTGCATGTTCTTTATGGCACCTGTTTTAAATTCTTTCTCGTAGTTTGAGATATTCTTGACGCGGATGGAAGGTGCCGCCAGGAGTGACTTTTTACTCTCGTTTGCGCCGAGGCTCTCCCTGTAGAGGCCGCCAGCTGTGCTCAAATGATCGCCCAGAATCTTGGCTTCATCCATGAGTTTCACCCATGTATCGTCACTGCCTCGCATCTTCATCGCGAACGCACCAAGTCGTTCATGACGAGTAAACATGCGCGAACCCATTCCGCTCAGATCGTGGCGCGGACCGGTCCAACTGAACGGCTCCATCATACTTGTGGAAGTCTCGGCGATACCATAAAACGCGAGTGCGACGAGTATCACTGGCACGCTCGTGATCCACTGGTAGCTCACACTCAAAACAAACGGCATAGTGAAGACATAGAAGAATAGTAAAACTTGCAGCAAGTGTCGAAAATGGTTCGGCACCGGCGTCGACACGACTCGCATCAAGCCTTGCATCGCCTGCAGCGAGTTGCATACTTTTCGGTAGGCCTCAGCGCTAAAGCGCTCAGTCATAGCGCCTGATTGACCGTATTCTTCAAAAATTGCGTTTAGTCTCATCCCTACCCACGTCGGGAACGCATGCACGGGTAGAGATTTCAATTCAGGGTGCTCCGATTCTCGAACCAAATCGCAGAGTTTACACGCGCCGCCAAACTTGTCCATCGTTAAAATATCATCGAGCTTGACTGTATTTCCCGATGGATCACGACTTATAAGCTCTCGCACGGCGATTCTCGCGAAGCCATACATGACGTTCGACAAACGCTGCACTTCTCTTGCGTCCGCTTCGACCGCACTCAGGTCGTCATTTTTTGCCGTCGTGAAAATCGCCGAGCACGCCGTCAACGAACGCAGACTGTTCTGCATACTGACAACCAACTTTTTGGAAGAAATGAAACGCTCGTACCCCCAATCAGTGTTGATGACGAGTAAGAGCGAAATAGGCATCGCCAGTATACGATGGGCAGAGAGATCAAACGTCACAAGGCACTGCGACGAGTCAGTGACGTTCCAACCGCACACGAGTATCTTCAGCAACTGCGCGCCGATACCGACGACGGCCGCGAGGCCAATTTGACGGCCGATGTGAGGAAGCGTAGTCTTTTCCCAAGCAAAGCAATCGATCACGAACCAAAACGGATTGCGCCATCTCCGGTAATTCATTGAATCTACCGATAGCGGTTCGTCGTCCACGTCGATGCCGACTACGTCTTTGCTCATCTTGAACGCATCCATCTCCCGTTCGATTCTTCGAGCTATGACATTCAGGGGGTGAGCCGGAAGCGCCCATTTGAATGGATCTTCCAGTGTGCTCGCAATCTCATTGACGCCGTAAAATAACCACGCAAGTGTCGCGCTCACGAGCGGCGTTCGCCAATCCATGAGCGAACTGAGCGCAAACGGCGCGGAGAAGATGAACGCGAATAGCAACACCGTCACGGTATGAGAGTACTGTTTCGGTGTCGGTGTTTCGATTATCAGCATAGCCTGTCGATAAGCGTCGAGCGCGCGTTGAGACTCGCGAAATGCCTCCATCGCGGCGCGTTCGCTCAAAACGCCCGCGCGGTGCATGGTTTCGATGCGAGTCAGCGCGTCAATCATAACCGCATCCGGACGATTCTCGACCGCCAACTTCGCGTACTCTGTACGTTCTTCACGTTTAGTGAGATTGGAAACGTTCGGAGTGCCGTCGTCATCGCGGTGGAGCAAAGACTCGGTCGAAACGTCGCGCTTGCCGCCGCGAACGCCGGCGTCGACGACGCCGAATCGCGATTCGCGCAAAGCTTGTCGCATGAACGCGAACGTCAAGTTGCACAATCGACGAATTTCACTCTGAAACTCTTCTATCGTCGTCGGCGTATGGTGATCTTTGCTCGAAAACATGGACGCGATCGACCCCGACGCCGGTTCCCGCGCCTCGACGTCCGTCACCGAGGCGAGATTTCGCAGCGCGTCCTTCACGTCAATCATCGCGACTTTCCCATCCTCGAACCGCCTAAACGCCTGCACCGCGCGAAACACCAGCAAGAACGACAGCACCGCCGACACCGCGTAGTGCGCTTCGATCGTAAAAGCGTACCGACACGTCGTCGAGTACCGCTGCGTCTCGTCGCACGCCGACAGTTTCAACCACTGCGCGCCCGCGCCGACCACTCCCGCCAGCGCGATCTGCGGCGTCACCCTCGACACGCACGCCATCCAGAGCGACACCAAAAACCCGAGCCTCCGCTCGAGATCTCGCGCGTCGCGCGCGCGTCGCGTCGCCGTCGCGCCCTTCCCGCGTTCGCCCCCTTCCTCGCGCGTCTCGCCGCGTCCAATCCATCGCGTCGTCGCCTCCCCGTCCCGCGTCGTCGTCGTCGCCGGCGCCGCGTCCCGCACCGCGTCGCGCGCCTCGCCCTCGCGTCCCGTCGCCATCGCGATTCGCGTCGTCTCGACGCCGCGCGTCGTCGCGCGATGTCGACGTTCGTTACCGCGAACGAACAATCACGCGCGACGCGCGCGATCGTCCGCGCGCGCGTCCGCGCGCGTCGTCCGCGCGCCCTCGCGCGCGCGTTCGACGCGTCGATTTTTTCTTCGCCCGCGTCGCCGTCGCGACGCGCGTCGTCGCCGTCGCCGCGATGTGCCGCGGCGTCGTTCGCGCGTCGCGACGTCGGCGCGGGCGTTACGACGCGCGCGCGTCGGGAGACGAGCGGACGCGACAGCGCGACGCGCGCGATGCCCGCGCGCGCGCCGACGCGCGACGGGAAATTCGCGCGATCGCGCGGCGCGTACACCGCGCGCCGGCGCGCGGCGACGCTCGAGCGACAGCGCGCGGCGAAGCGCGACGCGCTCGCCGTCGCGCGCGCCGTCGCGCGCGTCGCGACGCGACGCGACGGCGCGACGCGCGACGCGCGCGGTGCGCGCGACGACGACGACGACGACGACGACGACGACGACGCGCGCGATGGCCGCGGCGCGACGGACGCGGCGCGCGACGACGACGCGAGAGACGCGAGAGACGACGAAGACGCGAGAGACGACGCGAGAGACGACGCGGACGTCGTCGCGCAGCCGGAGTGGATGTGGGACGACGCGCCGGATGATTTTCGCGAGCGGTGGTACGCGCGCGCGCGACCGCGCGGGACGCGGTGCGTGGTGGTGGCGACGCGGGGACGAACGACGGCGCGGAGCGCGCGGGACGGGACGACGCTGCGGACGTTTCAATCGGGATTGCCGGGAGGGAGCGCGCGGACGAGTCGAGGGCGGAGCGGGGAGTGCTTTTGCATACTCGATTGCGTGTTCGCGGAGGATGAGCGGGCGAGGAATGAGACGGGCGGGCGAGGGAAGGAGGCGGCGACGGCGAACGCGCGAGGCGCGTATCACGTGTTGGACGTCATGGCTTGGAACGGGGCGGCGATGTACGATTGCGACGCGGAGTTTCGGTTTTTCTGGGCGCACACGCGATTGACGGAGGAGTGCGACGCGTGTGAGGCGCCGAACGCGGCGCTGGGGAGAGACTTCGCGTTCGTCCCGACGCCGTGGTACGAGTGCGACGTCGACGGCGTCTCGAGAGCGTACGCGGGAGATATCGGTACCGAGATCGATGGGTTGCTCTTTTACCACAAAGAGGCGGCGTACGAAAATGGCGCGACGCCGCTCGTGTTGGCGTGGCGCGATGCGAAGACGTCGGCGTTTTTCACGCGCGACGAAGGCGCGGCGACGGTGCTCTCGCGCGCGGGCGTCGTCCTCCCGGGAGACCCCACCGCGGCGCAAATCATCACCTTGACGAAGTCGAGCGACGGAAGATTCTTCGTCACCGGTGACGATGAGCCAATGGTCATCGCCGCCGTGGATGCGGTACCGCGGGCGTCGGAGAAAGTCGCCGCGCCCGCGACGCTCGAGCCGGGCCGCTCGGGCCGTTTTCTCGTCGGTCCGTCGGGATTCGACGTCGACGTCGAAACCGCGCACGTGCGAAGCGCTGACTTGCACTATCTCGGTCCGAAACCACCGAAGCGACGCGGTGTCGATCGCGCGGACGCGCTTTCGAAGATCCTCTTCAACGCTCGAGCGCGAACGGCGCCGCTCGGCATCGACGCTCTGTTGTCCGCCGCCGCCGCGGACGCCCCCATGACCGATCACGCGCGTTGAACACGTCGACGATCCGTCACAGTCGTACTAGTTTTAGCTTGTCATCGCTAGCGTTCATCTTAGGGAAACGTCGCGCTCGCGTCGCCTTCTGCAAAACTCGTCGCGCTCGCGTCCCGCTCGCGCTCCCGCGAACGCCTCTCCCGCGCGCGTCGCCGCACTTCGCCGCGCCCATGGGTTCGTCCACGCCGAAGAAGGAGAAGAAAGAAAAGAAGGAGAAGAAAGAGAAGCGCTCGAGCGAGGACAAATCGCCGGGCGGCGGCGATGAGCGGTCGAAAAAGCAAAAAGTGCAGGACGATGGCGGCGGCGGCGAACCCACGCGCGTGCGCGTCGTTGGACTCACGAAGACCGCGAACGCGGACGGCGTGGGCGCGTTTCTGGGTTTGGACGCCGCGAGCGTCGTGGTCGGGATGTGGGGAACGCACGGGAAAGGCCCGAAGCCACCGGGAGGGCAAGCGTTCGCGACGACGGCGTCCCGAAGCGCGGCGGAGAAGCTCGTCGAGGCGTTCGATGGAAAAACGCTGGATGGAGTCGAGTTGAAGGTGATAGTGGATGATGGAGACGTCGCGGTGCACTCGAATGGGGGAGTGACGCCCGGGAAGGACGCGAAGCCGACGATAAAGACCATGGAGGTGCCGCGACCGCCGTTGTTCGGCGGCGGCGGCGGCGCGGCGGCGAATGTATCCGTGTCAAACGCCGATACCGCGCCTTCGATGTCGCCGCATGATGTACGAGCGGACGATTGGTCGTGTGGGGCGTGTGGGTGTAGTAACTTTGCACGGCGAACGTCGTGCTTTAGGTGTGCGGCGCCGAAGAGCGCGACGACGAGCGGGGCGCCGGCGACTGCGGTGAACACCGCGGCGGCGCGCGCGTCAGCGCAAGGAAACGCACAAGATGGGTATGAGGTGTTTTTGAAGTATTTGCCGCACAGCGCGAACGAAGAGGAGGTGACCAAGTATTTCGCCGACTGCGGCGCCATGGTCAGTCAGGCGCGTCTGTTGCGCGACCCGCAGTCGGGTCAACCCAAAGGAGCGGGATTCATCACGTTCGTAGACGAAGCGGGCAGAAACGAGGCGTTGAAGCGCGACGGTGCGCGATTCGGCGGTCGCAACGTGTCCGTGACGGTGGCGAAAAAGAGCACGTTCGGCGTGCGCGCCACGGATCAGGCGTACGGAACGCACACGCCGGCGATGTTAGCGGAAACCATCGCGGCTCTCGTCGCCCCTGATCGCTCGGGCGTGTACGTGGACGGAACTTTCGGACGTGGAGGTCACACGCGCGGAATTCTCGCCGCGCTTTCCGCCGAGGGTCGCTTGCACGCGTTCGACATGGATCCAGAGGCGATCAAGGTGGGCAAGGAGCTCGAAAGAGAAGACTCCAGGTTTAAGATTCACCACGCCCCGTTCGGATGCATGGCGGACGTTTTGAGACCGCTCGGCGTGAAACCGTCTGGAGTATTCTTAGATTTAGGGATTTCTTCGCCCCAATTCGACGACTCGTCGCGAGGGTTCCGACCCGAGCAAGACGGTCCGCTCGACTTGCGCTTTGACGTCGAGCGCGGCGTCCCCGCGAGCGAGTATCTCAGACTCGTTTCGCGCGAAGAACTTCGACGGGTGATTCACGAATACGGTGAGACCACTGATCCAATCGCCGCCCGTCGAATCACGGACGCCATCGTGCTCGCGCGTGAAAACGGTTCGCTCCCGAGCACGACGAAGGAATTCGCCGCCCTCGTCGCCAAGGCCAAAGGCAAAGAATACCAGATGATGCATCCCGCCAAGCTCACGTTCCAAGCTTTACGCATCGCGCTGAACCAAGAGTTTGACGAGATGCGACGCGGTATGCACGCCGCATTCGATATCATGCCCGAACACGGACGTTTGGGCATCCTCACCTGGAAGCACAGCGAGTGCGCCATCGTCGTCGACTTTTTCCGCGACTACGAAGTCATCCGCGACGACTTCCCCCTCTACGAATGGGCGCTCGCGAACCACGCCGATAAGTGCTCGAAGAAGCTTGAACGCAAGTGGGGCATGCACATGGACGACGCTCAGCGCCCGAGCGAGCAAGAGATGCGTCAAAACAGCCGTTCGCGTTCCGCGACGCTTCACGTCCTCCGCAAGCGCGAAGCCGTGCGCATCGCCGACTTGGAGCGCCTCTCGTACAAGCTCAAGGGTTGGGGCAAGATCCCAGACGCGAAACCGGCGCCACCGGTGACGTTCAACTACAAGATATAGCGCGTCGTCGTTCGTCGCATTCTAGCTTTGTCCCGTTGTCAATCGTCGCCTCGACGAAGTCTTTCCCAGCTCGCGCCGCACTCCCGCGCGCCGCACCATGCGCGTCGGCGTCCCGTCGACGCGCGCGCCGTCGACGCGCCCATCGCCATCGTTCGCGCCGTCCGCGTCGTCGTCGTCCGCGCGCGCGGCGCGCCCCGCGCGCGCGAACACCGTCTCGACACTTTTCGCAACCGCCGACGACGCGCGCGGCGACGCGTCGCGTCGCGCCGATCCCGCGCCCGAGACGCGGTGTCCGGTGTGCCGCGGCACGGGCTGGAAGCCGTGCGGGCAGTGCGAGGGCACGGGGATCAACCCGAGCGACGCGTTCGGGGGCAAGTTTAAAGCCGGCGACGCGTGTTGGCTGTGCGAGGGCAAAAACGGCGCGCGGACGATGTGCGGGAACTGCGTCGACCTCACGGACACGTTTTGAGCGCGCGCGTCGTCTCATCCACCGACGTTTTGTCTTCTATTCGTCCTGATCTAATCTACCGACGTTTGTTTTCTACTCGTCTCTCTCTC
>Ga0181606_10003400_pt1 | contig 13451 bp, 13 predicted proteins | sample 041ome_10_FD_132994 | JGI IMG/M metagenome (GOLD analysis project Ga0181606, IMG submission 132994) | Coastal salt marsh microbial communities from the Groves Creek Marsh, Skidaway Island, Georgia - 041412US metaG (megahit assembly) | ecosystem: Environmental > Aquatic > Marine > Intertidal... | reverse complement strand
GTTTACAAAGGTCCAATGCAAAAGTGTAAACTATCCTACCAAACTGTTTCAGGTCATGAAATTGAAGATGAGAAGAAATTTAACAAAATGTATGTGGATATTTTTTATGGCAAGAAAAAAGAAATGTTTTTGCCTTATTTTTTGACAACGAAATCTACAATTACTATCGAAATGTTCTTGAATAGAGATATTTAGTACTTGATTAATTGTAGATCATCATTATCTTCAGAGCTGATGCAGCCTAAACAACTAAAAAAAGCCAAATTTTCTATAGGTGAAGTAGTCAGACATCGTTTGTTTGAATTTAGAGGCGTGATCTATGACGTTGACTTTCAGTTCAATAATTCTGAGGAATGGTATCAATCTATTCCAAAAGAGGCTCGCCCTAGAAAAGACCAGCCATTTTATCACTTATTAGCAGAAAATGATGAAATCACTTATGAAGCTTACGTTTCAGAACAAAACTTAGTTCTTGACGATAGAAATGATCCAGTTTCCCATCCCCTTGTAAATGAGATTTTTAAAGGAAAAACGAAAGATGGATTGTACAGAAGGCTAACAAACTAGCTTTTTGTATTGCCTCATATTCAACAAGATTAGCACAATTAGTAGACAGATTAGTTTTGTAATTATTTATTATTGTCTGACTTAGAGCATATTGTCCCAACAATCTCCCTCCTCTGAGTCAGACAAACTTTGTCACATTTTTTCTTATTTTTTTCTGTATAACTTGTTGTTAAATGCTCAATCTATTTCAAATAAAAAAAATTTTTGAATTAAGCGACAATTTTTTTTATTGGCTTAAAATAATTTTTCTTTCAATTATTATTTTTGGATTAATTTTATCTTTAGTAATTTCCCCAAAAGATTATTTACAGGGAGACACAGTTCGTATCATGTATGTTCATGTACCTGCATCTTGGCTTTCACTAATGATTTTTTCAGCTATGGGAGTTTGTTCTATTGTGAGCCTAATTTTTAAAATTAGAGTTTGCACTATTTATGCAAAGAGTTTAGCTCCCATCGGTTTTACTTTTTCTTTAATCTCTGTATTTACAGGCTCTTTGTGGGGTCAGCCTACTTGGGGAACTTTTTGGACATGGGATGCAAGACTAACCTCTATGCTGTTATTAGTTTTTTTTTATATTTTTTATATTTTAACTTGGACATTGATTAAAAACTTTTTTGCTTCAGAAAAGTATTCATCTATTATTGCCATTGTTGGTCTTGCCAATATTCCTATAATTAAGTTTTCCGTAGAATGGTGGAATACTTTACACCAGCCAGCTAGTATTAAATTAACGGAATCTCCAGCAATTCATGCTTCAATGTTAACACCTTTATTGGTCATGTTTTTAGGTTTTGGTTTATTTGCTCTATTTATTTTTTTAATCCGTTACAAAACCGAAATTTTAAAATTAAAAAAAGATAAGTTGAATAATATACTTAAATAAAAAATTATGAGTCCCGCTAGTAAAAAAAGATTAAATTATTTCTTAATATCTATTATTGTTTTTTTAATAGTGGGTAAATTTGTATTAAATTCCCTGCAGGGAAATACTGTATATTTTTTTTCTCCAAGCGATCTTTCCAAATTAAACGAAAAACCCAATGGATTGGTAAGGATTGGGGGTCTAGTTAAAAGTGATTCTATCCAAAAAAAACAAAAGGATAATATTTATACTTTTGTAATTACAGATTTAACAAACGATGTTTATGTAGAGTATAAAGGTATTTTGCCCAATCTATTTCAAGAAGGCAAAGGAGCTGTAATAGAGGGGGTTTTGAAAGATAAAAAATTTTTAATCGCTGAAAAAATTTTAGCTAAACATGATGAAAACTACATGCCCCCAGAAGTTGCTGATGCTTTAAAAAAAAGTGGAACTTGGAACAAAACATATGGCAAGTAATCTTGGATTGATATGCCTATCTTTAGCTTTGTTAACTTCTATTTTTTTAATATTATCTTTTACAAAGCATGCAATTTTTAAAACAGATTTAAATTATAAAAATTTTTATTTTAGTTTTAAAATAAGTTTTTTTTTAATCTTATTAGCTTTTATTTTTTTAATTATTGCTTTTATTTTTTCTGATTTTTCTATCTTAGCGGTTTATGAAAATTCACATACCGATAAACCTTTATTTTATAAAATATCCGGTACGTGGGGAAATCATGAGGGAAGTATGTTGTTATTTATTTTAGTAATTTCTTTATATGGTTTTTTATTTATTCTTTTCTCTAAAAATTTAAGTCCAGATTTAAAATCGGTAACTATTTTTTTTCAAAGCATTATTCAGATTATTTTTTTAATTTTTTTAATTTTTACCTCTAATCCTTTCGAAAAGATTTTACCTGTTCCTAATCAAGGATTGGGTCTAAACCCAATTTTGCAAGATCCTTTATTGGCACTTCATCCCCCTTTTTTGTATTTAGGGTATGTCGGGTTTTCTTTATTATTTAGTCTGCTTTTGGCTGCTCTTGTCATAAACCAATATGATTCTAGATGGGCTTCAATTGCAAAGAGATGGATTTTTTTACCCTGGACTTTTTTAACTTTTGGAATTGGTCTGGGTTCATTTTGGGCATATTACGAGTTAGGCTGGGGAGGATATTGGTTTTGGGACCCAGTTGAAAATGCCTCTCTAATGCCGTGGATCGCCTCTACCGCGCTACTTCATTCGATTTTAGTTATGGAAAAAGCAAAAAAACTTTTTAATTGGACTGCAATTTTGGCCATTCTTACTTTTGTTCTTAGTTTATTCGGAACATTTTTGGTTAGATCTGGAATTTTAAATTCTGTTCATGCATTTGCGAACGATCCTAGTAGAGGATTTTTTATATTAATAATTATATCAGGATTAACATTTGCTGCATTTGTTATTTTTATTTTAAAATCCTCTAAGGAAGAAAAAAATAATCAGAGCTATATTTTTTTAAGTAGAGAGTTTTCTGTTTTAGTAAATAACTATTTGTTAATTTTTGCTTTGGTAGTTGTGATTATTGGAACTACATATCCTATTATTCTATCTGTTCTTACGAGTGAAAGTATTTCTGTTGGGCCAAATTATTATAATTCTATCTTAGCTCCCTTTGTTTTTATTTTTTTAATTTTAATGGCAATGGGCCCTTATTTGAAATGGGGAAAAAATTTTTTCATTTCAATAAAATATAGATTTTTAAATTTTTTATTAGGATCGATTTTTATCACAGCTCTATTGAGTTTTGTTTTACACAATTATGATATCATTTTTTGGCTAGGGATATCTTGTTCGTTATACCTTCTTATTTCTATAATTTATGAAGCTTACTACTTGAGATTTAGCAACCTAAATTTTGGAAGATTATTTTCTCATGCTGGGTTTGGATTATTAATTTTTGCAATAACTCTTAATCATTTTTTCTCAAAAGAATTTACAGCAAAAATTCCTATAGGTGAGTCGGCTACTTATGAAAATTTTAAAATTACATTTGTAAAATCTTCTTCTACAAAAGAGAAGAATTATGATGAACTATTTGGTTATTATGAGGTAACAAAAGGAAATAGAACAATACCGTTAAAACCAAGTATTAGAAAATATCATCAGCCAGAACAGTTTACTGCAGAAACTAGCATTAAAAATAAATGGTTTAGTGATTTTTATTTAGCGATGGATTATTCCAAAGACCCTTCGAGTGGAATAGGAATAAGATTTTATTTTAATTATCTTGTAGCATTAATATGGGCCAGTTTTGTTTTGATAATCCTAGGTGGATTTTTAGCCTTTATTCAAAGGAAAAATGAAAAATCAATTTAAAATTTTAATTTTGGCATTAGTTTTTTTTATTTTTGTGCTGACTTTTTATTTTGCACTAGGAACAAATAATAAAAATAATACACAGGTAATGGTTTCAAAAAAGCTACCCCGAATAGAATTGACCTCTTTATATGAAGAAGAAAAAAAAATTTCTTTTCCAAAAATAAATTTCAAAAATTATTATATAATTAACATCTGGGCATCCTGGTGCGTTCCATGTCGTGATGAGCATCCTTTTTTAATGAAATTAGCAAATGAAAATAAAGTCAAAATTTTTGGTATCAATTATAAAGATAGCAAAATGAATGCCCTGACTTTCTTAAAAGAACTGGGCAATCCTTTTTACGAAATTGGTATTGATTCTAATGGACAAAATTCAATTGAGCTAGGAGCATACGGAGTACCCGAGACCTATTTAATTGATAACAATGGTATCATTGTTTTAAAACATGTGGGGCCCATCAATAAAGATATGTATCAAAAAATTTTAGATAAAATTAAATAATGAAATTATTTACTTATATATTTTTTTTAATTTTTTTTACACAATCAGCAATTTCTTCATCTGATCGAGAAATAGAAATTTATAAAAATATTAGATGTTTAGTTTGTCAGGGACAGTCTCTTAACGATTCCAATTCTGATTTTGCAAATGATTTAAAAAAAATTATAAAAGACAAAATAGATCAAAATGAAACAGATAAGCAAATCTATAAATATTTAGTAGACCGATTTGGTGATTGGATTTTATTTGATCCACCAGTAAAAATTACAACTATATTTTTATGGATTATCCCTTTGTTGGTTTTGATATCGGGATTTTATGTTTTGTATAAAAAAGTAAGTTTTATTAAGAATAGAGATGATTAAAGCTTAAAAAATGGACCTAATTTAATAAAATTTGGTAGATTATTGCCTATATTTTTAAATTTACATTTATTATAAGCTACTTTTAAATAATGAAAAAATTTTATCAAATTATTGTTTGTTTTATTTGTTTGGGATCAACAGTATCAAAAGCTGGGGATTTTAACTTAGCCATTGGAAATTTTGATTATAGCGATAAAGGCAAAAATGCTTCAATGATAGATCTTACTTATGGATTTACCGAAAATAAAACTTCTTCTTTCTTAGGCGAGATTGTGCCAGTATTTGGGGCATTTGTTACAGCTGATACTGCTGCGATGCTTTATGCAGGAGCAAAAATCGATTATAAATTTGGATCATTTGTTTTAACACCAAGCTTTACCCCTGGAATATATTCCAAAGGTGACGGTAAAGATTTGGGTCATGCTATAGAATTTAAATCACAAATTAATTTAGGATTTGATCTAGGACCAGATACAAATATTTCAGCTGGTTATAGTCACGTTTCTAATGCAAGTTTGGGTGATAAAAATCCTGGCGCGAATAGTTATTCAATAAATTTTTTAACGCGTTTTTAAAATCATGAGGCTCAACGACTGTTATAACGTCGATGATTTTAGAAAGCTCGCAAAACAAAAGCTTCCATCACCAATATTTCATTATATTGATGGCGGGGCAGATGATGAAATCACTTTAAAAAGAAACACAAGTTCTTTTGACACTTGCGATCTTGTTCCTTCAGTTTTGACTGATGTTAGTAATGTAGATTTGTCCACAACAGTCTTAGGACAAAAAATTGATTTCCCTCTTTTTTTATCACCAACGGCTATGCATCAAATGTACCATCATGATGGTGAGACAGCTACTGCAAGAGCAGCAGAAAAATTTGGAACTTTTTTTAGCTTATCTACTATGGCAACCACAAGTATCGAGGGAGTATCAAATGTTGCGGGTGGTCCAAAAATGTTTCAGTTATATATTCACAAAGATCAAGGCTTAACTGACAATTTAATAGAAAGGTGCAAAACCTCTGGCTTTAAAGCTATGTGCTTAACAGTTGATACAATTGTTGCCGGCAATAGAGAGCGTGATCATAGAACTGGTTTTACCACACCTCCTTCATTAACCTTGTCTAGTTTGCTAAGTTTTGCTCTGCATCCTTCTTGGAGTTTGCATTATTTATTTGGAAAAAAATTTAGCTTAGCAAATATTGCTCATATGACAAATAAAGGTACGAGTATTGAAATGTCTATAATGGATTATATCAATCAACAATTTGATACGACAATGAACTGGAAGCATGCAGAATATGCTATCAAGAAATGGAATGGACCTTTTGCTTTAAAAGGAATTATGTCTGTAGAGGATGCCAAAAAAGCTGTTGATATAGGGGCTTCCGCAATTATGATATCTAATCATGGAGGCAGACAATTAGATGGTTCCAGGGCACCTTTTGATCAATTACAAACAATTGTTGATGCGGTAGGCGATAAAATAGAAATTATTTTAGATGGTGGAGTGCGAAGAGGCACTCATGTTCTAAAGGCTCTTGCATTAGGAGCAAAGGCTTGCTCAATGGGCAAAGCTTACTTATATGCTTTAAGTGCAGGTGGACAGCCAGGTGTTGAACGATTACTTGGAAAAATGAAAGATGAAATTCAGAGAGGAATGACATTAATGGGTTGTCGTTCTGTAAAAGAATTAACCAAAGAAAAAATTTCTTTTAGATAATTATTATGAAAATTGCAGAAAATTTTTCACGTTTAGGAACCGAATCTGCTTTTGTAGTTTTGGCAAAAGCAAAAAAATTAGAAGCAGAGGGAAAAGAAATAATTAATCTTGGTATTGGCCAGCCAGATTTTAGAACTCCACAACATATAGTGGAGGCAGGAAAAAAAGCTTTAGAGGACGGTCATCATGGCTACACACCGGCCAATGGTACGCTAGAGTTAAGACAAAGCGTTTGTACTCATATAAAAAAAATGTACGGAGCAAATATTGACCCAGCAAGAGTTCTTATAACCCCAGGTGGGAAGCCAACAATGTATTTTGCCATTATGTTATTTGGTGAACCGGGGTCTGAAATTATTTATCCAGAACCAGGCTTTCCAATTTATGAGTCGATGATCCAATATTCAGGTGCAAAAGCTGTGCCCATGTATCTATCAGATAAAAATAATTTTTCTTTCAATGTTAAAGATGTCATTTCATTAATTAATGAAAAGACAAGATTATTAATTTTAAATAATCCTCAAAACCCTACTGGGGGCTTAATACCAAAAGAGCAAATAGATGAATTAGTCATTGAATTAAAAAAATATCCTCATGTAGCTATTTTGAGTGACGAGATTTACAGTAGACAAATTTATGATAATAAAAAAATGCCTTCTTTTTTTTATTATCCAGAATTATATAACAGATTAATAGTTTTGGATGGCTGGAGCAAAACCTATGCTATGACAGGCTGGCGGTTGGGCTGGAGCGTTTGGCCTGAAGAACTTATTGAAAAAGTTACTAGAATGGCAATTAACAGTTACTCCTGCGTATCTGCAGCGAACCAAGTTGCAGCAATTGCTGCATTAGATGGGCCGCATGATTTTTTAGAAGATATGATGGATAAATTTAGTAAAAGAAGAAAATTAATTGTAGATGGTTTAAATTCTATTAATGGAATTACATGCAATAATCCTGGCGGAGCTTTTTATGTTTTTCCTAATATAAGCGGAACAGGCTTAAATGGAACTCAATTTGCTGACAAGTGTTTGTATGATGCTGGTGTTGCAATAGTACCAGGCACTAGTTTCGGAAAATCTGCTAAAGATTTTGTACGTTTTAGCTTTGCTAACTCTTATGAAAACATTGAAAAAGCCTTGGAAAAAATAAAGAAAATATTATAGAATTTAACTATAATTAAGCTTTATTAATCATGTCTTTACAAATGCCACAAGCAGATGAGCTTGTTCTAAATAATAAAGAAAATATTGTTTTAAATTTAAAAAAAATTTCTAATAATGTTCTTTTTGAAAACGAAGAAATCACCCCTTACGAAACAGACGGTCTTACTGCTTATAAACAAAAACCAATTGCTGTGGTTTTGCCAGAGACAACCGAAGAAGTAAGCAAAGTATTAAAATATTGTTTTGAAAATAATATAAAAGTTGTTCCTAGAGGAGCGGGAACAGGGTTATCAGGAGGTGCTTTGCCACTGCAAGATTGTATTTTAGTAGGATTGGGAAAATTTAATAAAATTTTAGAAGCAGATTTTGAAAATAGATGCGTTGTTGCGCAGCCTGGGGTTACAAACTTAGCTATTACCAATGCAGTTCAGCATGAGGGCTTTTATTATGCTCCAGACCCATCTAGTCAAATTGCATGTTCCATCGGTGGTAACATTGCAGAAAATTCCGGAGGTGTTCATTCCCTTAAGTATGGGACAACTACTAATAATGTTTTAGGTGTTGAAATGGTTTTGATGGATGGAACTATTATTCGTATCGGAGGAAAAAACTTAGATTCTGAAGGTTATGATTTGTTAGGTTTAATAACAGGTTCAGAAGGATTGCTGGGTGTTATTACTGAGGTTACAGTTAAAATTTTAAAAAAACCCCAAGCAGTTAGGGCAGTATTGATTGGGTTTGATACAATTGAAGATTCTGGAAATTGTGTTGCTGATATTATTTCAAAAGGAATTGTTCCTGCGGGCATGGAAATTATGGACAGACCCCTTATTAAGGCTACAGATGATTATGCAAAAGCAGGATATCCTAAAGATGTTGAGTCACTTTTAATTGTTGAGCTTGATGGAACCGAAAGTGAAGTTGATATTTTAATTGAAAAAGTTTTAGAAATTTCTAAGTCAAACAAAGCTTCATATCATCGAGCAAGTACTAGCGATGAAGAGAGATTGAGATTTTGGAAAGGTAGAAAAGCAGCCTTTCCTGCTCTGGGTGTAATCTCGCCTGATTATATTTGTATGGACGGATCTATTCCAAGAAACAAATTAGCTGATGTGTTAAGTGAAATTTATAAAATGTCTAAAAAATATGGACTGGGTGTTGCAAATTGTTTTCATGCAGGAGATGGAAATTTACATCCTTTGATTATGTATGACTCTAATAATCCAAAAGAATTAAAAAAAGCGGAAGAGTTTGGAGCGGATATTTTGAAGTATTGTGTGAAAGTAGGTGGAGTCTTGACAGGTGAGCATGGTGTTGGAATTGAAAAAAGAGATTTAATGTGTGAGATGTTTAACGATAATGATATTCAGCAACAATTAAGATTAAAGAAGGCTTTTGACGATAAAAATCTTTTAAACCCTGGAAAGGTTTATCCCATTTTGCATAGATGTGCAGAAGAAGGAAGAGTTCATATTCATAAAGGAAAGACAAAGTTTCCAGATTTACCAAGGTTTTAATGTCCGGTGTATTCCAGCCAGAAAATGAGTCTCAAATTTCAGACTTCATCAAAAAGTCTGCGAAATCTAATAATCCAATAGAAGTAGTTGGCTATAATACGAAAGCAATTGGAAGATATATTCAGTGCTCACAAACTTTAGACTTAAATAGAATCAAAGGCATCATCGAATACATGCCCGAAGAGCTGTATATTAAAGTTCGCGCGAACACCTCAATGTTTGAGGTTATGGAAGTACTTAAATCAAAAAAGCAAATGCTGGGATTTGAACCTGTGGATTATGGTTATTTATATTATGGCAAAAGTAGTTACGGCTCAGTAGGGGGTGCAATAGGTTGCAATCTATCTGGATCAAGAAGATTTAAAGCAGGAGCGCTTAGGGATCATTTGCTGGGTTTTAGAGCAGTTAATGGTAGTGGAGAGATCATTAAATCAGGGGGCACGGTAGTAAAAAATGTAACTGGATATGATTTAAGCAAATTAGTTGCTGGATCTTATGGAACCTTATCAGTTTTATCTGAAGTGGTTCTAAAAGTTTTACCAGAACCAGACTACAGTGAAACATTTGTTATTTATAATTTAGATAGTTCCCAAGCCATTAATACTTTTTCAAAGGTTATGAAAACTTCTTTAGAAATTTCAGGCGCCTGTTATTTTCCCAAAAACAATATTAATTTTTTCCGATTAAATGATCTTGATAATTCCAACTCTGTTTTAGCATTAAGAGTGGAAGGACCAAAAAAATCTGTCATTGAAAGAATTGCAAATTTGCAATCAATATTTAAAGAGATGAAAAAAACAAGTATTCTTGAACTATATCAGTCTAAGTTATTTTGGAAAATAGCTTCTAATTTAGAATGCTTCAGCAATTCTCCAAATATTGTTGCAAAAATTTCTTTAGCACCATCAGATGCAAATTCTTTTATTAAGCAATTTTGTGAGGATACAATTATTGGAATTAATAATAAATATTTCATGGACTGGGCGGGCGGATTAATTTGGATGGAAATTGATAATTCTGATCCCTCTTATTTAATTTTAGAAAAAATTAAAAAATTTTGTACACAAAATAATGCCCATATGACGGTAGTAAAATCAAACATGACCTATCGAAGCACAGGATCCTTTTTAACAAGTGCAAGTGATGATATTAAATCTTTGACTTCTAGAATTAAAAAAAGTTTTGATCCAAAAAGCATTTTAAATCCAGGAAAAATGTACGCAGGAATTTAATGCAAACAAAATTTACCAAAAAACAATTAGAGGATCATGAGGTTAATAACTCAGAAAAAATTTTAAGAAAATGTGTTCACTGTGGTTTTTGTAATGCTACCTGTCCCACCTATCAGGTACTTGGTGATGAGTTAGATGGTCCAAGAGGGAGAATTTATCTTATAAAAGATATGTTAGAAAATAGTAAGCCAGCCAATGATAAAATTGTCAAACACATTGATCGTTGCCTTTCTTGTTATGCATGCATGACTACTTGTCCCTCAGGAGTCAATTATATGCACATCATTGATCATGCCAGAAATCATATAGAGCGTACTTATAAAAGACCATGGTTTGATAGAACATTAAGAAACATCCTGTCATTTGTGTTGCCTAGCACAAAACTTTTTCGATTAATGGCTTTAATGGTCAAAATTGTAAAACCATTTTCTTTTATGATGCCAGATAAAATTAAAAATATGATTTCCTTAATGCCATCTTCATTTCCAAAGCAAAGTTTAAAAACGAAAAATATTTACAAACCAAAAAATAAAGTAGTAGCAAGAGTAATTCTTTTAACAGGCTGTGTACAAAAAGTGATTTCTCCACAAATAAATGACTCAACTATAAATATTTTAAACAGACATGGAGTTGAGGTTTATGTTGCTAAAGAAGCTGGTTGCTGTGGATCTCTCAATCACCATTTGGGGAAAGAAAATTTAGCAAAACAATCTTTTATTAAAAATATAAATGCCTGGTATGATATTTGTCAAAAAAAACCAATTGATGCAATTTTAGTTAATACCTCAGGATGCGGTACCACACTAAAAGATTATGGATTTATTTTTGAAAATCATTCCGACAAAGAACTAATTAAAAAGGCTAAATTTATTTCTGAGCTAGCGAAGGATGTCACTGAATATTTGGGAAAAAATATAAAATTAAATTTTAAAGATAGTGAAAAAGGACATAAAATAGCCTATCATTCTGCATGTTCTATGCAACATGGACAAAAAGTGCATCAACAACCACTAGACCTATTAAAACAAAGCGGGAATGAGATCGTAGAAATTCCAGATGGACACCTGTGCTGCGGTTCGGCAGGAACTTATAATTTATTGCAAGGAGAAATGGCCAAAGAATTGCTAAAAAGAAAAGTTGAAAATATAAATAAAACAAGTCCTGATTTTATCGCAGCCGGTAATGTTGGATGTATTACCCAGATTTCATCAGGAACTACTATTCCAATTGTTCATACGATAGAGTTGTTGGATTGGTTTACAGGTGGTACTAAGCCACTAGAAATAAAATGAAAAAAATACTTGTCACAAGAAATCTATTAAAACCGAATGAGGAAAGGGTATTACAATTATTTGATGCCAGGTTGAATAAAGAAGATAAAGTTTTATCAACTCAGGAATTAATTAATTTATCAAAAGATTGTGATGGTATTTTGTGTGTTGGTGGAAATAAGTTTGATAAAGAGATTATTTCTAAACTTTCACCTAGCATAAAAATTATTGCTAATTATGCGGTTGGTTATAATAATGTAGACACAGATGCAGCTGCTGCAAAGGGAATAGTTGTTACAAATACTCCTGAGGTTTTAACAGATGCAACGGCTGATATTTCTATTTTGCTTTTATTAGGAGCTTCTCGAAGAGCTTATGAAGGAAGAAAAGCAGCTGAAAGTCAAAGCTGGGTATGGTCCACCAGTCTGTTGCTTGGCAAGCAAATGTCGAACCGAAAACTAGGAATTTTAGGTATGGGAAGAATTGGTAGAGCAGTAGCTCAGCGTGCAAGAGGATTTGGTATGGAAATTCATTATCATAATCGTAATAGATTATCTCCAGATTTAGAAAATGGAGCTAAGTATCATTCAGATATTAAGTCTTTATTTTCCCAAAGTGAGTTTTTATCTATTAATTGTCCTGCAACTGCAGACACGACAAATTTAATCAATAAAGAAACAATAAATTATTTTCCTGACAATGTGGTGATTGCAAATGCTGCAAGAGGTGACATAATAAATGATCAAGACATGATTGAAGCGATGAAAAATGGAAAAGTGTTTGCTCTTGGATTAGATGTTTATAATGGAGAGCCAAAAATTAATGAGCATTATTTAAAATTAGATAATCTTTTCTTACTTCCTCATCTTGGGAGCGCAACTGAAAAAACTAGAGTCGATATGGGGGACAGAGCAATTGATAATCTCCAAAGTTTTTTTGAAAACAAAAAGCCAAAAGATCAGGTCAATTAAATACAACCATTAATTGTAATCAGAACAAAAATACAGCAATCAAGCTTTTTTTTCTATCTTTTCTTTAATATTTTTGAAGACTTTAATATTATTTTTTGCTTAAATCAGCGCCAGTTAAATTTAACTAACTAACATGGGAGAATAACAACATGTCAAAAAAAACAATTACGTCTCAATCTAGACGTAAATTTTTTAAAGCAGCAGCGGTAACAGGTGCAGCGGCAGTAGCTACTGTAGCAATGCCTAACGTTGGTGCTCATTCAGCGGCTCACGGTAAAACTGTGACGTTGAAAATGCAAGCTGCTTGGCCAGCTGGAAAAAATATATTTTTCGAAATGGCGGGTGACTATGTAAAAAGAGTAAACGATATGGCTGGTGGAAGTTTGAAAATCGAACTATTACCAGTTGGAGCGGTTTTAAAAACAGCTGAAATTGCAGACGGAGTTAGTAAAGGAGTAGTAGATGCTTCTCACTCAGTGACTGCTTATTGGTATGGTAAAAACGCAGCTGCTTCATTATTTGGAACAGGACCTTCTTACGGATTCTCATCTCAAGAATTAATGGGATGGATCGAGTACGGTGGAGGAAGAGCTCTATACGAAAAGACTTTAAAAGCTATTGGTCTTAACGTTACAGGTTATTTCTGTATGCCAATGCCTGCACAGCCTTTCGGTTGGTTCAAAAAGAACGTGAAAACTGTGAAAGATGTGAAAGGTATGAAGTATAGAACTGTGGGACTTGCAACAAACGTTCTTCAAGCTATGGGAATGGTTGTGAGACAGTTACCAGGAGGAGAAATTCAACCAGCTATGAAAACTGGATTGATCGATGCTGCTGAGTTTAACAACCCTACATCAGACAGAGACTTTGGTATGCAAGACGTTTCTAAGCATTATCACTT
>Ga0181606_10003393_pt1 | contig 13459 bp, 11 predicted proteins | sample 041ome_10_FD_132994 | JGI IMG/M metagenome (GOLD analysis project Ga0181606, IMG submission 132994) | Coastal salt marsh microbial communities from the Groves Creek Marsh, Skidaway Island, Georgia - 041412US metaG (megahit assembly) | ecosystem: Environmental > Aquatic > Marine > Intertidal... | reverse complement strand
TTTCCTCGGGAGACAACGCAGAGAATACGTCGATAATTTGATCCATATCAATCACATCAGCGCTGTAGTCATCAACATTGACGATGGCAACGACGCCTTCTTCTCCAACCTCTTCGTCATCCGCGACGATGACAGTGGCGGCGGCGATAATGTCTTCTTCTTCTTCTTCTTCGATGTCTTCTTCTTCGATGACGACGTCCTCGACGGCGTCCACAATTGGTGCGCGCGACACCACGCTTTCAATAAAATCCACCGCCTCATCGCGTGCATCACGAGCATCTCGCTCTCCACGTCGCGCACCACCGCTACTCGCACCACTCGCCAACGCCTCCGCCGCCGCGACTCTTCGCGCCAACTCTTCATCCGGATTAAACATGCGCGCGTCCCCGCCCTCCACCGGCTCCAACTTATACCTCTCCCGTATCTCATTCATCGTCACTCCACTCAATAACTCAATCTTCAAATCCAACAACGCTTCATCGTACTCGCTCTGTCTCCACGCATCCGTCGTATCGCTCGGCATACCCGCTTCTTCCCAACGCACGTACGCTCGAATCTCAACCACCTCGGGCGGCACGCGAATGGCGTCGAGCACTTCCTTAGGAACCAACGGCGTCGCCATCGTACTCCTCGTCTTCGTCTTCGGCGTTATCGGCGTCATAGACGATATGGAATCATCACCACCCATCGCTCGACGCGGCTGACGTGCGCGCGCGCGACGACGCCCGACGCGCCCGCGTCCCGCGTCGCATGCACTGGCACTCGGCGTGCACATCATCTTCATCGTCACCATCATCATCGTCGTCGTCGTCGTCGTCGTCGTCGTCGCGCGTCGTAGACACCTACACCTTTTCACCACCAAACTCCACCGCTCGATCGATCGAACGACCCCGCGCGGCGTCGCAATGTCACGGCGCGCGCGCGACAGACTGACAGACGATGCGATTTTCAAACGCAGAGGTACCGTTTTGACACTCGTGATAATACCTCACGCATGGGGCCCGCGGTCGCGGCCCGCGGTCGCGCGGCACACGCGCGCGCGCACGTTATTCGACCGACGCGCGTTCGGGCCGATCAGCACGACGACGACGACGTTCTTTGTCTCTGTCTCCGTGTCTACGACTGTGACCTCGACATCGACGACGACGACGATGTGTTCTTCCGCATCCGCATCCATGATGCCGCTGACGCGGCGGTCGATGATGACGCCGACGCCGACGCGCGGGCGCGCGGTGACCCCGCGCGCGGCGTCCACGGGCGTGACCCTTCGCGAGCTCAAGGCGGCACCCAAGTCGCGCGTGGTCGTCGACCTCGATGGCTACGGCAAGGTGCTGTTGCAAGAGTTCATGGGCGACGTGTACGCGGTGAGCAACAAGTGCCCGCACTTGGGCTTGAGCATGCAAGGGAAGACGGAATTGTTGAGCGCCAAGGTGAACGATGATTGCTCGATCGTGTGCCCGGCGCATGGGAGCACGTTTGATATGAAGACTGGAGCGGCGAAAGGGGAGTGGTGCCCGAATTTACCGACGTTACCGGTGGTGGGGAAGCCGTTCGCGGGGGAGCCAAAGGGTATCGCGACGTACGCCGTGACGGTGGACGAGAGCAGCGGGGCGATTTCGATTGCGTAATTCGTGCGTGCGTGCGTGCGTGCGCTTCAAAAGATTAAGAATGTACGAATGATGATGCCGGCGACGATGACGGGCGTGTGTGTGTGAGCCACGTATTCGGATATTTTTTTTTGTTATTTCAACGCGTGACAAAAGTAACCGCCTCCTCACTGATTGTCTCGCACCGGCGCGCGATATATATTCGTCATTCGATGCTCGCGCATCGATGCGCGCGCGCGCGGGTGACGCACGTGTACGCCGCGCGCGCGCTGTCGTCCTCGTCATATGAGACCGTGGTTGGCGTTGAAATCCACACCAGACTCGCGACGCGGAGTAAACTGTTCAGCGGCGCTCCATCGACGTATGGCGCGCCGCCAAACACCGCCGTGGCCGCATTCGACGCCGCACACCCTGGGACGTTGCCCGTACTCAATGCCACCGCGGTGGCGCTCGCGATTAAGCTCGCGCTCGCGCTCGAGAGCCAGGTGCAGTCGCGGTCGAGCTTTGATCGCAAGCACTACTTTTACGCCGACTTGCCGCACGGGTATCAAATCACGCAGCAGCGCGAGCCGATTTCTCTCGGTGGACGCGTGCGCATTGGGTATGATGATGCCGGGTTGGGTGCGAGGTATGTTGGGATTGAACGAGTGCAGATTGAAATGGATACTGGGAAGAGCTCGCGAGCCACGGATGTCGGCGGCTCGAGCGGCGTCGGCGGGACGAACGCGACGCGTGTTGATTTGAATCGTGCCGGTCAGGCGTTAGTGGAGATTGTCAGCGCACCAGATATGCGAAGTGGGGAAGATGCGAGCGCGATGGTGGAGGCGATGCAGAGGATGTTGAGGTATTTGAATGTGAGCGACGCAAACATGGAGGAAGGCTCGTTGCGATGCGACGTCAACGTGAGCGTTTGCACGAGTGAGGATGCGAAACTGGGCAAATTTGGCGAGCGCGTGGAGATTAAAAATTTGAATAGTTTACGAAGCATCGTACGGGCGGTGAAGTATGAAGCGAAGAGGCACGTGGAGGTGTTGAGTGCCGGCGGCACGGTGGAGCGACAGACGAGAACGTTTGATACCAACACCGGTAAAACAGTCGTGTTGCGAAGCAAGGAGAGTCTCCTCGATTACAGATTCACGCCCGAGCCCGATTTACCACCGCTCGTGCTCACGACGGCGGATGTGGAGGCGATTTCCAATCGCATGCCAGAGCTTCCGGCGGCGGCGTTTGATCGTTTGACAAAGACGCTCGGTGTGTCTGTGTCAGCAGCGACGACAATTCTCGCCTTCCCGACGTCATTGAAATACTTTGACGTCGCCATGGAAAATTGCGGTGAAGCCAAGGGTGTGGACGTTGCTAATTTCATTGCAAATGAAATCATTGGCGCCGCTCGCAAGGATGGCGGCGCGACTTTTAAGGATCCACTGTCGCGCGTCCCGCGCGCTGCTTCAGCGATGCGCGTCGGGCAGCTCCTCTCGCGAGTTGCTCATGGCGATATAAGCGGTCGAATGGCCAAAAAGGTGTTGGAAGCTCTGATGAATAGCGACGAGCGTAGCTTGAGCGAAATCATTGACGACGTATGCGGTGGCGGTCAAATGTCGAGCGATGGCGGCGCCGACAACTCTCTCCGTGAAATCTGCACCGCCGTGGTGAGTGAAATGACACAAGAAGTGAAATTATTTCGCAGCGGTAAATCAAAGCTCATGGGTGCACTCGTGGGAGAGGTAATGAAGCGTACGAACGGTCGAGCAAACCCCAAGGAGGCGAGCGCGCTTCTTACCGAGTGCATCGACGCTGTCGACAATTAATCGTCCATCACTTCACCTCCTCATCACAAGCATTAGTCATCATCATAAGCAATGGTGAAATAGAAATTATAATTCAATAGCTAGTAATAGATGCATGCAAATCACGTAAGATGCCATGTTTACAGCGCCGAGAGACCCTTGTTAAATGCATCGCGCGCGCCCGGCGAAACTGGCGCGTCCCCCACGTACGTGTCCAAAAGCGCCAATGCCAATTCCTCGGACTCAAACTCTACGACATCACCGGCAATATCAATACTCGCCTTCTTGGACGCGTTAGGCGTCCAAGTGATGATAACATTCGTCCCCGATTTAAGCTTTATCCCAGAGAAAGCGTCACTCAAAGCTTCAAGCTCATCGTTTGCCTTTTCCTCAGCCTTCTCCGCCGCCTCAGCCGTGGTCGCCATGAAATCCCCATTTTCATCCTCTTTTGTCGCCATGTTAGTCGCAATCTCGCGCAATCGCGGCGCCAAAGCCTCGTCTAATGCACTTGCAAAATCTTTGCCATCGACATCTCGCGCGAGCGTGATGCGCAACGTCTTATCGTACGCCCCCTTCAACAACCCGAGCGCCTTGGCCGATTTGGCCTTATCACCGTCAACGTACAACGCCAACGCATAGACCTTGACGTCCAAAATGGCCACACGCTTCGTGCGCGCGCCCGCTCCTAGGCAGACTTGTCCACGCTCTGTGTCAGGAAAAGAAATCTTTGTCACCGGGTCCACCACGGCGCGCACGCACACCGACGCGCGACGGGACGTCGTCGAGACGCGCGTGACGGCGGTAGTGCGTGCGATGGCGGTGCGAGAGGCGAGCGCGTGTGCAGGCATGGCGTCGAAAAGCGGCGTCGTGAACTAGCGCTATCCACCGCGCGCGGCTTCCTTTTATGGCTGTGTGCGTGTGTTCCTTTCGCCGATGCGTGACAGTTACACATGGGATACAAATACAACACGCGCTATGGATTCAGCTAGATTTATACACGCACTTCGCTGGCGACGTGCGAACATGGCTATCGCGGCGGTGCAGACTCGTTCGTGACGAGCGTTTGGATTTCTTCCGGCGTCATGCCGTCGAACGGGTCGTCGTCGTCGATGTCGTCATCATCGCTTTCGCGATGTGCGTTCATCACGTTGGCACCACTAGCCGCGAAATTCACGTCGCGAACGCCGCGACGCACGGCGGCGCGGGCGTGCTTGAGCGCCGCGTCCTTGGCCGCCGCCGTCGCGGCGCGCCTGTCCAACTCCTGGGACACCATTTTATGCCCGAAATATCCAAAGAATGACACCACGGATACGACGAACACCGCGTTCTGCCATCGTGGGATGTGTCTGTCGGCGTTGCTTACGTCGACTTCGGTCCAGGAGAACAGAGGCGAGCTTTTGGCGTTGAGCTTACGGGCTGCAACTTGCTCAGCCGCGCGGCGAGCCGGAGAGTCTTCGCTCGGCTTTGACGACCACGCGCGCGTGTTTTGGGCGTTGACGTCGCGAGAAGGCGTTTTAGACTCGCACAGACGCGCGAACGCGCGAGCAGTGCATCGGTGACGCATCGCGCGTCGATGAGTGAGGATGTTTTTGTTTTTGTTTTTTGACGCTTTTTCACTTTGGCGTTTTGACAAAACGACACAAAACGGTTTTGTGTCGTCGCTACAACGCTAAGGCGCGGGCGATGACGCGAGCGCTGAGCGCTCAAGCGTCGCCGCAGATTCGCTATCTAAAACTTCTACGATGGCACGCACGACGTCGACGCGATGGGAGATATCCATAGCGGGTGACGCGATTTTCTCCATGAGGAGCGCGTCGAGTTCGGCTCGAAGATGCTTGAATAACACGGCGACGCGGGGAGCGGCACGGAAATGAATCCATCCATCGCATACCGCGCTCGACCGTTCGTGATTGATTTTGATTTTACCACCGAAAAGGAGTAATGGGTAGGACCCCACGGCGGTGGCGTCTCTGATGTAGACTTTCGTCGTGCGTACTTTTTCATGGTAGAGCAAAAAACGCGCGTCGAAATTTGGAGCGCCATAGCACACGGACGTCGGGTGCAAGTGGACGTCTTTGTCATGTTTCGTTTGTACGGTGGCTTTGTTTGCGTTGGACGTATATCGACTACGCCCGCCTTGGTCGTCAGCGCTTTGTTGAACGGCGCTAAGCACTGCGACATTTGGATATAAACCAGCGCAAATCACGGCGCGAACAAGCGCCTCGTTCCCGGCATTCACGCTCGCCTCGGCGAGCGCTTGCTCGAGACGGTTACGCCGACCTCTACCGCTGCGGTATTGAGGAAGTTGTTCCGTCGAGTGCGGTACAATACCAAGCGTCCCAGCACCCGAACGTAGAAACCCAATTTGATCCAAAAGCTCCGTGTACTGCTGCCGCATTTCAGAAATTTGCTTCAACGTCTGCCCGGACAAGAATAGTTTTGACAAATAATCCCGTTCGAAACCGCGCCCTTTTGATTTCGCGTGTAACCATCCAGCGTAAGCGCGGACAAGTGTGAGATGGTCGCTGCTTTGCGACGCAATCTTACGCTTTGCTGCATCCGCCTCGTCGCGTTTATCCATTGGAGCCATAAACGGCGAACGGAATCCGACACCCGCGGCTATAGTCAGAATGGGATCCAAGCAAGAAAACATCGCGCCGTACAGCATCATTTTCCCGAGACGCGCGTCGACGGGCAGCTCTGCTAAGTGATGTCCAAGCGCAGTGAGTTCATCCTTCGAGTCCACGGCGTCGAGTTCGTAAAGGCTTTTGAGCGCGGACGCAATCGCGTCTTCGGGAGGTGGTTCGATAGCCATGGACAAGAACTGTCGAATATCGCCCAGCCCTAAAATTTTAATCTGTAAGCATAAAGCATCGAGGGGCGTGCGTAAAATCTCTGGCGTTGTGAAATCTGCCAGCACTGTGGCTTCAGTCTTCGAGCTGTACAAATGGAAACAATATCCTTCTCGCACGCGTCCCGCTCGCCCGCGACGCTGTCGGCTGCTCGCCTTGCTGCACCACGCAGTGACGAGCGCGGACATGCGCGACGCTGGATCGTATTGCGTCTCACGCACGCGTCCGCTATCGATAACGAACACAACGTCATCAATCGTGATTGATGTTTCTGCAATGTTCGTCGCCATGACAATTTTCCGCACTCCGGGTGGCGGTTTACTAAACGTCATCCGTTGTTCATCCGAGCTCAACGTGGAGTGGAGCGGAACGAGGAGAAACCGCGCGTCTGCATCGTGTAAGTTGGCTCGCAATCGATCGTGTAATGTTCTGATTTCTGCCATGCCCGGAAGGAAAATTAATACCGCCCCATCCTCGAGGTCGTCGGCGATGTACGCGACGAGAAGCTCGATGAGTTCGTAATTGATTTTCTCTTCGTCGATGACTTGCAAGCTCTTCCACGTTGTTTCGCTGTATTCTGGATACATATCGCGCGTTTCTTGTCGCACGTCGCTCATCGCCGAGCGATCAAATGATTCTTCCACGGCTTCGCGAAGTGCTGCGCCACGCGCGCCGCCGCCGCCGAGCATTTTGAAGACGCGTCCGCCACGTCCGCTTTGTTCGACGCCCAAAGCGAATTCGCCGTCGGGCTCGCATACATACCCCGTCGCCTCAATAGCATCTTCGAGACGGTACTCACTCACAGGGAACGTGCGTCCAGGAATTTCAACCACCGGGCACGGCGCTTGAATGTGCGATTCAAAATAATTCTTAAACAAATCTGCATTCACCGTCGCGGACATGGCAACGAGATGAAAGTCTTTCCTTTTTGCTGCAAGCGAACGGAGAATGACGAGTAAAAAGTCACTCAGTAAATCCCGTTCGTGTACTTCATCGACGACGACGTGCGAGACACCCGTTAAATTTGGGTCTGTCTGTAATCGACGAAGTAAAATACCCGTGGTACAGAAGAGCATCCTCGTCTTTTGACTTTGTTTGCTTTCGAGCCGAATGCTGTACCCGACGACGTCGCCGATGCGCTCGCACCGCTCATCGGCGACGCGTTCAGCCACGGCGATGGCTGATAACCGTCTCGGCTGCGTGATAATGATGCTCGTTTCTCCACCTTTGCCGGCTTTGACAGCTTCTTCGAATATAAATTGAGGCACCTGCGTGGTCTTACCGCATCCGGTTGCTCCGCTCACGACAGCGGCGCGAGACGATTCAATGGCGTCAAGCACGACGGCTTTCATATCCGCCGCCGGAAGCTTTGCGCGAACCTTTTGCATCTCGCGCCATTTATCGGATTGTACCTTGGCAGTTTCAAGCTCGAGGAGTCGTGCGCTCACGCTTGCCCGTCGCTCGGCGCTGTGGACATCGTCTTCGATGGGTGTGGCTCCGGATAAAGCGTTCGCCGCGGCGGCGGCGAGCGCATCAATTTCTTGCGTTTCATCTCGCGTCTCATCCCCCGCGTGCCTATCTAATCCCGCCTTTTGCACTTGTTTCGCGAGCCAATTCGGCGCTTTACCTGTAGTCGTTTTACTGTCGTTCTTGCGAACATTTGGGACCACTTTCTTCTTTGGTTTCGCCACGGCAGCCGCGGTGGAGGCTAAACGTTTCGCGTGTTCCTGTTCCCATCTCGATAATTTCGACTCGAGCGATGTATCTTCGCGGCTGACATCCAAAACTTGGTTGTTATCGCTCACGTGTTGCGGCGGCGGCGGATCGTCGACGTCGGCTCGCGCGCGTTCTTCAGCCATCATGGCTCTAAAGTATTCAATACGCTCGCGGCGTTCGTCCTCATCGGCGTCGCGCTTGGCTTGTTCGGCTTCCAATCGTTCGTATGTGCGCTTGATGTGTGCACCGCGTCCAGTGAGAACGAATGTGTCTTCACGTACACCATCATCGATGTTGAAACCGTCGCCCTCTTCGCCTTCTTCGGCGCCGTCGTCGAGCGTCCCGCGTTCGGCGAGAATCGTCGGCATGTTTTCTCGCACCCAATCAATCACGGCGTACACGCATGGTTCACCCAGGTACGCCTGCGCGTGGGCCGCCACACTCGCAGCCACTGATCGACGAACGGTCGCTGGGAGTGCGTCGTGACGAACGACGAAGAGCGGCGCTTCGGCGGGATACGTGCTCCCTGGTGGAAAGTGCACTTCGAGCGCGCACGTGTCCCATTGACGCCCGGCGGCGTCTTCGTCCAATTCTACTTGCACCGTCCAAAGTTTGTCCGCCTCGCAAATTTTGAACTTATCATCTAATATGGCTTCTAAAGCCATGGCTTCTTCCCCGCGTTCGGCGAGCATGTCGTCGTTGTTTTGCGAAGGCGGCATCAAAGGCGTGTCGCTGTCGGCGGGCTGAAGTGATTTAAGCAACGCGTACATCGCGTCTTCCTCAATCCAACCACATGATTCTAACATTTCTCTCGATTCCGCACGCGAAAAACCAATAGCCATCAAACGAGCGAGCATTGCGCGCTGTAAAAGCAACACATACGGGTCGGTGGCTCTCGTATCGCTCACGTGCGCTTCATGTGTCGTCGCCGCGCCAGAAACGACGAGCTCTGTCTTTGACTCTTTCTGCTTTTGTGACGCTTCTGATAATCGCACGAACGCGTCGGGCATTTCGTCCTTGGGCACGCGCAAACACAACCAATCCAATACAGCGCTTAAACGTTCAAGCGCGTGCTTTTTCGTGTCGCCGACTTCCGGATTTGCGGCGAGCGCTTCATCGACGCGCATCTCTGCGAATCCCTTCTCAAGCACGCGACGTCTTAATAACGAATCTCGTAACTTCCGTGCGCGCAGCACACGCTCGGCTTCTTCTCTCGCATCCACACTCGCGGCAGCGCGAGATGCAACAACGGCGCCATGGCGCTCTTGTGCGCTCAATTCGTCTAAAATATTAACGCTCGATGCCGCGCGCCGACGACCGCCGCTCGTCGGCGCCAATCCAGCTGCTTCACCCTTCACGATCGGTGCCGCCAAGTTCGCCGCCGCGAGTCGTTCTCGCGCTATTTCTACATCGCTTTTCGTCGTCGACGGCGCCTCGGATGCGTCGTCATCGCGACAGTTTGCCAAGACGTCCCACACCTTTTCCGCCGTCTCTTCAGTCAAGTGCAACACCTCCTGCGCGCCTCCCATCGCACCCGCACCGCCCACCGCGCTGCTCGCGCCCGGAACGATGCCTAACCCGTCTGTGCCGTACCCGAACCCTCGAAATCCGCGCATGGAGACGGCACCGGGATTGTCATCGTCGCCGTCGCCGTCGCCGTCGCTCGCGGGACCAACCGCTCGCGGTGCGCGGTGCACCCAATCATGCGCGTCCTCGCCATCGCCGTCCCCTTGGCCGCTCGTCCGCACGCGCACATTGAGCACTTCTATCGCCCCAGCGGGCGTGCGCGGCGTCGTCGGGACGCCTCGCCGTGGAAGGACTGGTTTGCGTCGAGGCGCTCTGTTCGCTGGACGTCGCGCGCCCGCGTCCTCGCGCATGCCTTTACGTCGTCGTTATCGCGTGCGCGACGCGCGTGGCATTGAAAGAAAATAGAGGTGGGGTTCGGCGTCGTCCTTCGCGTCGTCGTCGTCGTCGTCGCGTGGATGCGATGAGGGCGGCGCGACGGACACTGTGGTGTGTTTCTCGCTATACATATTCAACAAATTTGGCTCAGAGCTACGCGCGCCAATTTGGACGCTTCTTGACGCTCCCAAAAGGATTAAACCCACGTTCGGGACCCGTGGTGACGATTGTATTTGTCGCTTGCTTCAATTGCTTGCTCGCGCGCCGCGTTCGGACGTTACCTCCACGTCCGGTGACGATCCAAAAGATGGCCCGAAGCGTGTACGCAAAGGTCCAAAACGCCACTCTAAACGGCGTCATGGCGATGTACACGATGGCATTTTCTAGCGATAACGTCGACGCTAAGAACCTGACCGTCATGAACCATCTCGCGACGATATTGTCGTTCATGTAAATACTATCGTCAGCACCCAGTCGTCGTTCGACTTCTCGCGTCATTTGTTGTTGTTCCTCGTCAGTGACTGCTTGAACTTTAAATCGAAACAATACGCTGCCATCCGGCATGTCTAATCGCTCAACTTCCAACGCGCGTTGTGCCTGCGTGCGATAAATCATTGTCGTCATAAATCGTCAGTCAAAACGCACTCGGTGCTCGAGTTGGCGCGGCGCGTCGACGCTACACATGGACGTATAATCCAAAATAATCAACCCGTCCCGCGATCGATCGGTCGACGCTTTGAACCCACGTACCCGCTCCTTGACCAAATTCTTCACCTCCTTCTTCACCAACTCCTCGCGCATCCCTCGCTCAACGCGCCGCCGACGTTCAATCACCTCCTCAGCGCGATTCTTCGTCACGCGCGCGCCATTATTCGTCGGCCGCATTGCGCTCTTCGCTCTTCGCGCGGCGCCGCTCATCGGTCCAGATAAGTTGCGCACATTCGTCGCGAGCTCCCTCGCGCTCGGCAACCCTCGCGTCCGGGTGTCGTACGGATCGGCGTAAAATGACGCGCCGACAAATCCGCGCGCGCGACCGCCCGTCGGTGCGCGGTCATCGTCGATGGTGCCGTCGTTTCGTGACGACGCCGCGGACGTGATGGGCCACACGAATGTGGTCGTCGTGCGTTGGCGCCGGTGTCGTCTGTGCGCGTGCGCGGCGCGCACATCGTTCGACGGACGCCACGCGGTGTGCGCGAGCGTTCGTGCGGCGTGCATGGGGCCGATGTGTGCGTGCACACGACGAGTTCTGCCGTCGGTGGATCACTGATTCAAATGTTTGTTTTCGAGAGGCGAGCGACAGCTCGCCGAGCTCAAACGATGCCCGCGCGCGTTCACGCGGGACGCTTTCGCGCAGCGATGGATTGTACAGAACACAAAAAAATATCATGATAGCGTGAGATGAGTATTGACACAACAACGCCGGTGGACGACGAGAACAACAACGGAAGGAGTACGGGTGAGAAAATATCCAAGCGCGCTCATGCGTTGGAAACCGCAGCGGATGCGCTGCGATGTTCGGCTAAGCGCGCGCGTAAAACCGCCACGGTTCCTGTGGCATCAATATTGCATCGCACGCACTCGGATACGAGCTCGGCTTTCTTCATCTTTGATAACGGCGTTTGCGTTTGCGTCGGCGCGCGCGCGGTGTTGGCTGGAACAAACTCATCCACGACAGTCATGACGCGCTCCACCGCCTCTTCCGCGACGGACGACGCGTCGACGACGTCTACCACGTTCGTCTCCTCCACCACCGCCTCGGGCGCGACGCCAAACTCAAACAACATGGCGCCGTCCTCGCGCGCGGTGATTCGACACGGCGCACCGTCTTCAAACGTCGCGCTTCGGCGCACGCGTCTCGCGCCGTCTCTCGCGCGCGTTCGCGCCGCTCTCGCGATCGCGAACGATGGGTAAGACACTCGTACAGCCATGGCGCGCGCGTGCGTCGTCGTCGTCGGGCGGTCGTCGTCGTCGGGCGCGTCAGCGTGTGGAGCCGACAGCCTGGGACAACGGTTTTTGTGGCCACACATCGCCGCCGCGTCGTCTTCAGTGCGCGGCGTGCGAGGACAATGTCGGGCGACGGCGACGCGCATAAGGATGTCATCGCGCGGTTGAAGGAGGCGGCGAAAGGAGACGCCGCGAGGTTTGAGAATATGACGGTACGTTTGTTGACGCGACGCGTTGATGGTGTCGCGAGTCTGACGAATGACTGCGTACTTTTTCGTCGGTATCGTAGATTGAAGACGCGCGAGCGCGATACGCGAGGTCGCAAGACATACGCCAAACGGTGACGGCGGCGCTGGATGTGGAGCTTGCCCGGAAACGCGCGCTTTTGGAAAAGTTTATTGCGCTCGGCCGCGCGGCGCCGCCGCCGCCCGAAGTGGACGCGAGCGCGGGACACGACGCGTCTGTCATCGATACCGGTGCGTTAGACATCACCGACGCATCGAGCGTAGATGACGTGAAGAAGGCTCTGGCGGCCTCGCAGGCGTTGGCGCGCGTAAAGCTTCACCAGGCGAAAGTCGCGCGTGCGCACTGCGACGTCATGGAAGCCGCGCTCGCGGCGGCGCCGTAAACGCGCATCAGCGCGCACGTCGTCGCGCCGAGGGTGTTGTAATGTTAAGTTAATAATCATAGCCATCATCTCGGCGCAAACGCGCATCCATCGGCGTCGACGCGCGCGAGAAAAGCGCGTGAGCTCGCCTCTTGGAGCGCGCTGGTTGAATACAGTCGTTGGAAACACCAACGCCACGCCACATTCGCGCGCACGCGTCATGACGTACCGCACGTACGACGACGTCGGGCGCGAGACGAATCCGATTCCGTTCATCGCCACGAGCGCGCCGAACGCACAATCGCCGACGTCGCGCCGTGCACAGCGCGCGAGCTCGCGCGCGCGAGAGGAAGATGCCGCGGTGCTCGAATACTGGGCGCGCGTTCGCGCGGGCGTCGAGCGCGCGCCGCGCCCCGGGGCGGAAGCTGCGGAGAATAAAAGGCGATGTGCACACTTGGAGTCGCACTTGGCGACGGTGTTGGCGCCAGAGAGGCGAGGGGATGATGACGAAAGCGATGGGCCTCGACGTCGCGGGCGGGAGCTCGACGAGGAAGAGCTTTCGTTGATGCACGCGAGAGCAGGGGCGACAGCGGCATCGGCACCACCGTCGGGAGTGCCATTAAGTGATGAAGACGTGCGATTGTTGCGATCGGGATCGTTGGGCTCGGCGACGGCGACGAGGGTGTCGTACGACGCGGCGTACGGGGAGCCGTATTCAATGCCGTTCGCGCCCGACAGACAACACGCGTACGAGGAGGCACCACCAGCGGCGTCGTATGCGCAAGAGCAAGCTCCAGAAGAAGAAGGTTTCTTTGAGTACGGCGTGCATGAATTGCCGCGACATATGAAGGATTGGTACGAGCCGCCGACGGAGGAGTACGGTTCGTTTGTCGAAAATCGCGAAGCTGCGGGCGCGTACGATTCCGCGTGGCGCGCCGAGGAACGGCGATTTAACACTGTGCGCAATTTAAAAACGCATCAGCTTTGGTAGCTCTGAGAGGCGGTAAAATCATCTTCAGATTCTGTAATACAATAACAACACGC
>Ga0181606_10003390_pt1 | contig 13463 bp, 22 predicted proteins | sample 041ome_10_FD_132994 | JGI IMG/M metagenome (GOLD analysis project Ga0181606, IMG submission 132994) | Coastal salt marsh microbial communities from the Groves Creek Marsh, Skidaway Island, Georgia - 041412US metaG (megahit assembly) | ecosystem: Environmental > Aquatic > Marine > Intertidal... | reverse complement strand
TCCTACAATGTCCATGAATAAGAAAGACATTTCTCTTCGTTCACCACCTAATTTTAATTTACTAGGGTCTTTCTGTAATATAGCAACTTGTCGTGGGTCTAAGTATGATTCAAATTGTTTTCTTATCTGTTGTTTTAATCTAAATTCTAAAATAAATCTGTTGAATATACTATGTAAACCAACAAACAATATTGTCACTAAAATCCAAGTAACATCTACTAATAGGTTTTTCTCAAAGAAATATATTGTACTATACACGGCTGCCGCTGAAAAGGCAACCATAATTAATCCAACAACATAGTATGGTGTAAATCTTGTAAGTATTATTATAGCACAACCTACTAAAAAGGCAACAGCTAATTCTAATAAAAAGTCACCTCTTTCTATATTAACACCATCAATTACTGTTTGTAATGTTGAGGCAACTGCAACATAATCATAATTACTTCCTGTTGGTGTTGCAATTACACCACCTAATCCTTCAGCTGTCATGGCAATTATTACAGTCTTACCTTTTAGTTCTTCAAATGCACCTGGACCTGCCTCTGCTAATGACATAGTTTGATACTCTTTATTCCAAGTCAACCATATTCTGGCATTACCGTCTGTATTGATTGTTGCAAAACCTGGTACTCTCATAGCAATAATACCACCTGCGTCTGCCTTAACTTGATAACTAGGGTCACCAGTTGCTGTTCTAATAACTTCGATTGCAATATTTGGATAGACATCATTACCTATTTTCATAAGTAAAGGCATTCTTCTAACAACACCATCAATCTCTGGCGATACATTTGTTGTACCAACACCAGCTGCATTTGAACCTACTTCTAAAATAGGACCAACCATGCCTGGCCATTCAAATAAAAAGTCTAAAGGATTACCAATCTTGGCAACACCTCTAGGATATCCGTTTTGTGTTGTTTGATGTGAACCTGTTTGTGCTACGACTACAAAATTACCATTTAATGCTTCTGCAAATCTTTCATCACCGCCTAATCTATCTTCCTCTGAAAACAATATTGGTAGTACAATGACACCAACCTCTGCCATTCTTAATTCTTCTATAAGACCTGCTAATACATCTCTCTTCCATGGCCATTGACCGTGAAGTTCTATTGCCTTTTCATCAATAGTTACAATAGCAATGTCTTGTGAAACTTCTTTTGGTTGTGATTGAAACTGTAGGTCAAATGATTTTAACCTAAGAATTTCTTTTACTTGTGGGTCTTGGAGTCCAACCCATGTGAGAGCGAACAAGGTAACAAAAGCAAAAGTCCAATGTGTAAAAATCTTTTTCATCATACCTATTTAGTTCTGAGTGACAGTCGCACTACAACTTGTTTGTGTGCAATTTTGATATAAGTAATAATTTTGTGAGGTACTACTATCTTGCGTCAATGTTACACTAGAGGTATTACCACTTAAATTAATTGTAGCATTGTGGTCACCACTTCCGTCTTGCGTTACATCTACACTATGATTATCTGTCAATGTTATTTCTGCATAATGATTGCCTGTACCTTTTTGGTCTAAAGCTAAATTATTAGAACCATCTATATCTATAAATGCCTTTTTATTTCCCGTTTCTGTTTGGTCTATATCAACATTATTACTATTGCCATTTATAATTACTGACATATAATGCTCACCAACATAGTTGATGGCTGATTGGTCTAAATCTACATTGTTTGATGAACCTGTTATATCTAACTTTGCCCTTTGGTCTTGGTTTTGTGTGACTGCCACATTGTTTGATGAACCTGTTATATCTAAACCTAAAACATTATCATTACCAATTTGGTCTAAATCCAAAGCATTGTTATCACCATTTATTACAGCGTTTGATGATAAGTCTGTACCAATAATTAAGTTATTGTCACCGTCTTGTAATATGTTTAATGTATTATTATTTCCTGTTTGTGTAATATAAATTTGATTGCCGTTTACTGATTTGTTTCTAAATGTATTAAACTCTGTTGTTTGATTTGAAGTTATACCTGATTGTACTGTAGCTGTGTAAAGTGATAATTCAGTTGCATATGATTCATATAAAGCGTCCATGTTAGCTGCGTATGTAACTGTGGATAAAAATTGACCATAACCAGTTGTAACAGTTATAGTCCCACCGTTTGTACCATATTCCCATTGGTGCCAAGTAGAATAATAATCACTTTGATATGAGTTAGAAGCTACAGTTGTACCACTTCCGTCTGTAACTCTTAAAACTGTGTCTGTTCCTGGCAAAACATTTTCACTAGAGGTACTACTTGCAAAATCACCTCTTCTATTTGAATAATAACAATCATTACAATACGAACCATAATAATAAAATGCGCCAACAGATAATTTACTTTCTACCAATGATTCTATATTGCCAAGTCTATTTGTTGCACCATTTTCGGCAGCTATAATCAGATGACCACCTGCACCAATAAAACTTTCATAGTTAGTTTTACAGGTACTACCACAATTTGATGTACCAGTTATGTCAATGACTAATTCTTTACCTGATAATAATGATGAGCTAACTGTACCACTTGTACTACCTGTTACTGTAAAACCTAAATCTTCAAACTCACTTTTTAAATTAGAGTATTGAGAACTTTCATTACTTGAATAAAAAATTAACAAGTCATTAGCCAATACAGGACTACAAAAGAATAATAAAAAACTAATTTTGAATAATAAAGATTTCATTATCTCCTTCTCCTAATTCGTAATCTCTGATTTCTACATCACCTTGTGTGACATTTATATTATAACCGTTTTCTTGGTCTAATCTTAATTCTATATTATTATTTGATTCATCACTTCTTTTCCATACCCAATATGGTGCCTCATCTAATAATATAACACCAAACTCATCTTTACCTGTTTTCTTTTTGTCTTTACCTTTATCAAATTCGTTTCTCATTTGTAAGGCAAGTTGTTTATTTAATTGTTCTAAAATATCAACTAAAAAGTTTTGGTCTAAAAAATCTATTTCTAAAGCTGTATTTGCCTCGTCTTCTTCCGTTTCTAATAAGTCAACTTCTAAATCATCAAACTTTAAGAAGTCTATATCTAAAGCGTTTGCAACAACTTTTAATTTTGATTCTTGTTCAATTGCGTCTTCTAGTTTTTCTGGTTTTTGTACAATCAATAAGTTGTTAATTAAACTTTCATTTAAGTCCAATAAAACAGGTTTTAAAGGATTACTTTCAGGCGTATCAACTTGTGTGGCCTGAAATGCCTGATTTAATATTACCTGACCTGCGTCTGATTCAACTGCAATCTCACCTACAAAACAATTACCATTACCATCACAACTTGGTAATAATATAATTGTTGATGAACCTATTTCATCAATAGTCATGGCAAAATCTGTACCTCTAACAGATACAGTTGCTGTTGGTGTTTTTATTGAAATGTTTTGTGCTGAATTTTTTGCAATCTGACCACTAGCATACCTTACAGTACCTAAACTGGCCTTTAATGAAAGTTTACCTGTCTTTTTATTTGGGTCGTAAACAAAATCATCAATGATTAATTTAGAGTGTTGTGTAATGTCAACTCTGGTTTCATCCAGAAATTCTATAGCAACTTGACCCTTACCTGTTTTTACCGTGTCGTAAGAGAAGATGTCAAGGTCTTTTTCAACTTTGACACCTCTCTCACCATCTTTTCTGTCTATTATAGAGTTACCTTTACTTAAAGTAACATCACCTATAGATTCACTTCTTACTGGTAAAGTCGTAAGGATTAAGGCTAAGCATAAAATTATAAAATTTATAACTTGCATATATTATTAATCCTGTGAATAATAAAAAACTTATCATTAGTCCCTCTGTATAATGTCAATGTCAGCGTTGTCGCCACTTGTTGTTAAGTTAATTAAGTTATCATTGATACCTGATTGTGTAATATCAACATCAGCTGTACCACCTGTATGAGTATGTACCAATGTATGACCATTAACATCACCATCACCATCTATGTCTATTAAGTAATTGTTAGTATCACCATTTACTGTGATTGTTAATATAGCGCTTGTACCGTCAATAGTAGCAGCTACTGTATTTGAATCAGAGCCTGTATTACCAACAATATCAACATCAGCATTTGAAGCGTCTGAAGTTTCGCCAATATCTAAATCAATATCGTTTGAGTTACCTGTAAAGTTAACTACAGCATTAACAGTTCCACAAGATGAGTTACCGTCTGTACTGTCACAATTTAAATCAACATCATTTGAGTCACCTTGTAAATTTATGACACCTGTATATGTCGCACCATTAATTTGATAAGTGATAACATTCGAGTTACCAACTTGGTCTATATTCAAACTCGTTGTTGCGCCAGTTGAGGCAGATGATGTTGTACTATTACCGATTGTATTGTTTTCACCGTCTTGTAAAATATCTAAAGTTAAACTTGCACCAGATTGAGTAACATAAATGTCATTCGCCAATATTGGAGAGGTAATCATAAACATAACAAACATAACGAAGCTTATTATTGTTTTCATAGTTTCTTATCCTCCTGGTTCTAGCCTCTTATAGCGTTGCTATGAACCTTTGGTATTTCTATTTCCTTCTCTTTATATTTCCAAAATCCTTGTTTCTCACCTGATTGTATCAGTTGTAATACTGCAAACTCGATAGCAGTCCGTATTGCATAGTTAACAGGTTCGTTTACGGCCACGCCTGTTTCTAATTCTAACGCTTTTGTACCCATGTCTAAAAACCTGAATACATCTCCACCACTAGAATGACTAGCAATGGTTTTAGTTACATTAGTTGTCAATAATATTTCACCAGTTTGTACTGATACTATTCTCATTGATACAGTTACCTGGTCTACTCTATATTGCTCACTCAAACCTATGCCAAAATATCTTGCACCTTGACCACCTGATTGCGTATTGCTATCATAACCCACAATACCACCTTCTATTATCAAGCCTGCAAATAACATTGGCTTTAAAACTTGTTTTATTTCTTGTTCACCATCATATAAATCTCTTGTACTTCTAATCAACTGTCTTTCTTTGACAAGATTGTCTAAACCATTTCTTTCGACAACTTGAAACCAAGTACCGTTTGATACACACTTCAAAGCATTAATTACAAATACATCACTACCTTGTGTCACGGCAGTTGAAAGTTGAGAAAACTTTGTACTAGGTTTCCTCTGACCTGTTAAATCTGAAAACCGATAAACAGCAATAGTAATCTTTGGCTGGTCTAACTCCGGCAAATTCTTTAATATTTCCCATGTAGGAGTACCTTCTACATAAGGCATACTGCCTTTGAAAGTGCTAGTGTTTTTCGAAGTTGTAGAGGCACAACTTGACAACACTATTCCCATAATTATAACCAAAAATGCTCTTAGCATTAATCTCTCCTTGCGTCTTCTTTACCATCGGCTCTACTAATCCGTTCTTCGTCTTGCCTTAAATTTAAGGCATCTGAAATTTGTATGTCTAACTTAATCATATCATTATTCATATTCTTTACTCTATTCTCTAATCCCATAATGATACCGTGCATACCAGAAACTTGGCCTACGACAGATTCTAAAATATATTTAATAATTAAGAAGATGAAAAAACCCATAACAACCGAAGCGGCTACGGGCAATCCAAATTTAACTAGTATATCAAAAAACAACTCCATACTAGAATACAAAATCTCCTATTGGCACACTCATACTTGTAACTGTACCATCTTCAGCCGTAATGGTTAATGTAATAATCTCTGTTGTGGTATCTTTGACCCAATATATGGTCGCACCTTCTATCTCTGAGGTACCACTTGTTGGACAGGTTGTTGTACTTGTGTCACAACCCTCACCAAACATATTGTCAACCAGTTGTTTAGACAGGTTGGCATAAATTCTACTTTCCACATTAGCAATAAACTTGTTAATTGTGGTGTTCTTTTCTGCTCTTTCAGCGGCCGCAGCTGCCGATTTAGCGTCATCTATGTTTTTCTGTTTTCTTTGTTCTTGTAACTGGTCAACAGAAAGCACATGGTTTGAATAACCGTCGCCACTAAAGGCAGGGTTTTTAAAGCCATGGACCAGTTCGGATGCTAGTATTGATGTAGTCAGGAGGGTTAATGTAAAGGACACTACTAACACCATTATGTTTAATGATGTTTTCATACTGGTATTTATAAGAAAGTGTCATTGGATTGACACTAATTAATTGACTATCGGCTATGTCAGGAGGTTGACTATGTTACTTTTTTGACTTTGTTCTCTTTTCGTTCTCACGCATGGTCAATATGGTGTTTAGCTTTGAGCGTAAACGAATTAAGTCATTGTCTAGCATACGAATTCTGTCTATGAGACCAATTAGCACACCATTCATCTCACCTAATTTAACTTTAATCTGTGTGGTAATGTAAATGTAAATAAAATAAACAAACCAGCCTAGACCTATAGCGGCCAATGTTGCAAATCCATATCTGTTTAAAATATCAACAATGTCCATTACTCTTTCGTTTCTTCTTCGCTCTCATAATATTCTTTATACTTGTCTAATAAAGCATTAGTTTCTACTAATTTATTTCTAATCTGAGCAAAGTTCTTTGCTAATAGTTCAAAGTCTTTATCTGTTAATCCCCATAATACCGGGTCAATACCATCAGCCTCTAATTTTTTAAATACCTCTTCAGCATTTTCACTTGTAATAATATGCCATTGAATTTTCTCCATTTGTAATGGAGTTGGTTTTTCTAAATTAAGTTTAGCTCTAGGTACTTCTTCTTTAAATATACTTAACTCTTTTACTCCAGCACAACTAGTAAGGAATATAGTTAGGGTTAGCAATAGAAGGACACTCTGTATTGATTTCAGACTTCTTCGTAGCATTAATCTCTTTCTCCGTCAATGGTGAACCACTTGCAATTTCTATACATCTGTTAGCCTTATCACTAGCAGCGTTAGTAATTCTCTCAATTGATTTTGTTTTTTCAATTGCAAGTAAACCAACATCTCTGTTTTTCTTATTAAATCGTTTATCTAAATCGGCAAAATCTGTTTTTAGTTTACCAATTAGTTCATTCATCTCTTTGTTAGCCGTTAGTATGGCCTCAAAGTCTTTTTTTTGGTTTTCTATTAGTGTTTTTTGGTCAGCGATTGCTGATTCCATTTTGATAGCGTTTGCTTTTAAAATTGCATTATCTTTTTGCAACTTCAAAACATAGAAGCCACCGCCGGCTAAGGCGGTGACTATAAGTCCTATAAAAAATAATCTAATTCCCATCAGGTCAGTCCTTTTTTACTATGGAAATGATTCCCCAAATAACGGCTGCCCATGCTAACATGTTAACAAACGGACCTCCCAATATAATCATTGCGCCTAAACCAATAAGGGCTGCCCCTGACCAGCTAGACATCTCTTTTACTCTTGACATTATCCAGTTCATACTTGAACCTCCTTTTTACTTAATCTTAGCGTTTACTTTTCTATGACCGTTCCAGGCCACAAAACCACCTAGTCTTAATGACCAGTATGCTAAGTAGTTCATAAGATAGAAACCATTTACGCCGATATTAATATCTCTAAAGATTTCGTCTGCTCTTTTTTGAGATATAGTACCCATGGTATCTTTCTTATTTTTTTTTAATAGTGTAGCATACTTGTAACCATAATCGTGTACAAGACCACCTATTAAAAGCACACCAACTGGTGATAAAAACGGATGCAAGAATTTAGGTATACTTGCACCATCAAATTTAAATCCTGCTGGTATAACAAAATCTTCTCCGTTTAATTTATATTCAAAGTCTTTTGCAATTTCCCAATGTCTAACACCGAGTATCCACATTTTAATCATTGTAAAGAAACCTTTACCTTTTGTGGCAATTCTAATAGGTTTCATTAACGGATAATCTTTAAATTCAAATGTATAACATTTTGGTTTTTTCTTATCAAATAAATTAATAATAAAACCAATAATTATTAATGCAATTAAAACTGTCCACATCCAGAATTTCATTGCTAAAGTTAATAATAGTTCCATTTTAGTCCTTACTTTTTTTATTTTGATTTATATATTGTTGATAGACTCTATGAGCTGCAGCTAGGTCTTTTTTCTTTTCTGGATCCTTTGCTCTTTCACTTGCAACTTTGGCTCTTTGTGACATTGCAATGGCAGCCTGCATTTTATGAGCATGTGTTTTTCCTGAACCTTTGATTTTATTTATAGATTGTTTAGCCTTGGCGGCGTCTGTAAAACCTAGACCGTGAATAGTACCTTTTGGATTTTCATCTGTGTATAAGTCGGAGTGTTTATCTGAACCTGCTTTTTGACCAGGTTTTCTTGCAATTCTAGGATTTTTTTGTGCATGTACCAGGCCTACAGCTCTATCATGCCTACTACCTTTTCCTTTAGGTGGTCTATCACCTAAACTAGCAATAGGATGTACACTATCAATACCACCAATTCTTACGCCTGTGACACCTGTATATTCTTTAAATGTCTTCACCAAATTGTCCTTCGTGAGGAGTATTATCTGCTAAGTCTTTAATAAATTTATCGTGAAAGGTTTTTTTCTTTTCTACTACTTTGATTTCTTCTTTAACAATACCACTTTTTTCATCAATCTTATCTTCAAGTTTATTTAAAGTTTCGTTGATACCTCTTAAAACAACATTATTGTTATCGGTATTTTCTTTAACAGATTGCCCCATTTTTTTCATAATCATTCTTCTTAACACATCTTCGGCGTCATCTTTTTTCTTTTTACCTGTTGGATTCATATCAACACCACCATGAGCAACAGCATTTGCCGGTGCGTCTTCATCCATTTTGTTAATGATTTCATCAATCATTTCTTTATAATGTTTTGGCATAATTGTCCTCCGATACCAGTTCGCCATTCTTTTCATATACACTCATACCAAAGCATGTCATGTATGGTTCTTCTTCAATTTCTGGCATTTCTCTAACTTCATTTAACAACATATCATATAAATTTTCTTCTTTTAAATATGTTACTACTGCTGATTCAATTGCGTCTTTGTGTTCAGCATATGATTTATCTTCTTTAATAAGTAAAGCTAGAGCAACGGCAAATGAACCTAATCTACTGCCTAATCCTACTTTCTGTAGTATTCTTTTTAAATTGAATACAAATCTGTGTAGCATAGTATAGTGTTTACGGTCACTACCTTTTACTTCTTTCATTTTCTTTAATGACTTACCTTTTTCATCAATAATACCTAAATCATAAGCCTTAAACTTATTAAAAGGTGTTACCAACATTTTTACCACTCGGTAAGTAATAATTAAATCAATTGCTCTACTCATAGTTCTTTTAACATTTCCTCTATGTTCTTATCTGTTTTTACACTATCCAATTCATGTGGATATAGATACTCCAGATAGTTCAAACATGCTTTTAATACTGACCAATATTTCTTATCAATCTTATATAACAATAATGTTATTGCCACTTCAGCACCGAAAACATTTTGCAATACGATTAAGTGGTTTAAGATTAGTCTTATCTTAATTTCACCTGTAATATCGTATTTACGAAATAACCTTTTAAGATATTTAAATCGCTTTATATCATCATAAAACTCTATCTCTGTTTCAAGAGTAGGGTTGTCATAGTTTTGTTGTGCAAACAACAACCAATTATCTTTGGTTATTTCCTTGAACATAAAAAGTCTATACTAATTTAGCAAAGACTTTTGACGAACCGTTTTCTAAGGTTTCGTACTTAACATTAAGTTTCAGACCACCCTCTTTTTTGTGAGATATGCCATCATCATTAATATCGGAACCGTCAATATCTTTACCAAATCTTCCGCCGAATTGTGTCACTTCAAGATTAGTAGAACCGTTACCTGACATTTCAGGAATAACCATGTCCAAACCAATCGTTTTTAATTTATTTGCAAGTTGTTCCATAGCAGCTTTAGGATTTAAATATTCCTGACCTGCGATAGAGCCTACAAATGCATTTACTCTCTCAAGGATTTTAGGGTCGTGAATGTTATGAGCACCAATGTTACCATCTTCTACAGAGTTAACTTCTGGTGTACCAACATTTCCGGCACCATACTTACCTTGTTTGTAGCCTTCTTTTACATGTTGTTTAAAAGTTTTCATTTCTTCTCCTACTTATACTTGTCTGATTTTCGCTTTTCGCCATCACTTCTAGGTATCAGACCTTTTGCTTTTAAATGAGCCTTGTCTGTAAATCCAGCCTTACCTGCTTTATAACGCTTCATTGCGTCAGCAGTATCAGGTGGACTTTCAGCCATTAAGTCTTCTTCAAAGTCCTCTAAATCTTTATCTTTAATATATTGTTTTAGAGTTTTCATTTCTTTTTTTCTTTTACAGCAGGCTGATTAAGTCTGCTAATTAATCTATTAACTTGTTGAATTGCACCATTTAAAGCATGTTGATTTGCTTTTAATTGGTTTAAATCATCTGTTAATTTTTTTATACTACCTGTCACTTCAGAAAAATCTTTTTCTAATAATGCTTTTTCTTCAGATAAGTCTTCTAATGATAATGCCATAATATCTCCTTAAAATTATACTACTGAATAATCGTATCCAGCTAATACATACCAATTTGAGTTTTTGAAAATCAAAGTAATTGATTCACCTGGTTTATTAAGAACAATAGCAGTTCCGCTACCTGCTCTTAAATTTGTAGGTGTAATTGTTACTTGATTTGTACCACTTGATGATATATTCAAAATAGTTTTAATCTGTCCGTTTGCACCATCAGCTAGTGTACAAGGTGCAGCTGCTGAAGTAGCGTCTACCTCAGTTACAGGTGTAACTATATCAATTGCTGTTGAAGTAGAACCGTCACCTGTGATTGATTGTGATGATGAATTTAAACCAACCCATGTTGGAATGTTATTAAATACATCTTCAGCTGTGATTTTTTTATTGATTGGTGTTCCACTTGGGTCATCTACTACATGAAACAAGTCAACACTTGCTAGACCGTCACCAAGGTCGGTCAATTGTGTGATTTTTTTATCTGCCATTTTTATCTCCTGTTAACCTCTTTCGAGGAATGCTACTGTAGGTATTTTCCTACATCACTTTGTTTATATATTTATACGAGAGGACCGAAGCCCTCTCGTATGTTAGTTTTTATTATGCGTCTTGTGAATTAGTTAATGCAACTAAACACTCATATTGTACTCTTGACGCTCTACCGCCAGAACCAGTTGTTTTTAGGTTCCAACCTACATGAGCAACTGCACCTGATTGAGTTTCAGAGTCTTTAAAGTTAAAAAGACCTATTGTAACTCCAGTAATAAAGTTGTCAGCGCTTGCGTCATTGAATAAATCAGTTCTATTCGCATCCGACTTTTCTTTTCTGATAGCTTCTACAGCCCATAAAGGTGCTCCAGCAGCCTCATCTACATTAGTCCAACTTGACATATTATTCTCTCCCTATTAAATTGTTAATGGTACTCACTTACGAATTATGTACCACTATTTATAATAGGAGAGATTAGTAGCCTAGTTTTTTAAGCTGTCTGAGTGTATTGGAAGTTGATGTATGATGAATACCTATGCCACCTCTAGCGGTAAACTCTTTTGTATTCTTTTCGTAATCATCAATAAGAATGGCAGGACTTTTATATCCTGTTTGAGCATAGTCTTTTTTTTGAAATCGTCTGACTAAGTTGATACGATTATTAGGTATACCTAAGTTTTTCTTAGCCCATAATGTTTTACCTGGAATACAAGTCGGGTCTCTAACTTCTTCTACATGAGCAGAAAGAATATCAGGATTATACTTCTTGATAAAGTTCCAAAGTTCTTTACCGCCTGGCATCCAAGGCATTGTAGACCAAAAATCACCTTTGTCAACAATTGGTTTCCACTTATCTACTTTAGACAGTTTCATCCATTGATTGATTGGAACACCTACTGTTTGTTCAGCATACTTTTTAAAGTCACAAAGCACACCGTCCATATCACAATATATTTTAGGTAAGTTGTTCATAGTGTTTTTGTCCTTTCATAATACTACTATACCAGATGTATATACAAAAGGCAACAGTTATTTTGTCGCAGCTATAATTATTTGTCGTATTCTACTTTAGGTTCCATCTCAACTTTAGTCGCTTTTTCACCTGTCATGGTAGTCTGTTTTCTTTTCATGTCTTTAGAGTCATCTTTTTTGTTAGGAACCATAGTTTCCATACCCTCATCTTTAGCACTATATTTTTTATCTATCTTGTTAAAAAATGCTTTCTTTTCAGCAGGTGACATTGAACCGATACCTTTGCCGGCTTTATCTAGTTCTTTTTTAAACATTGCTTGATAGCCTGAATCTTCTCTGTAACTACCTTGTTTAGCTACAAGTTCTTCAATACTACCTGGTTTGTGATTTAAATAGTTTGACATTTTATTTTCCTTTTACTTTAGCAGCTAAATCTTTATCTGCACCACCCCATGTTCCAGAGGATTTTGTTATAAATGAATTTACTCTAGCAAAAGCCCATTGTTGCTGTGAAGCACCTGGTCGGTGTCCACCTCTCCATGCAGCCATGCCTCTATCATATACTTTCTTTAAAATGCTGTAAGGCATTCCAGATTTCTCTGCCTTATTTTTAAGACCCTTAATCTGTTCAAAAACTTCTTTTGCTGGATGTTCAGCATTTTCATTTGTTCTTTTTAAAACTTTTTGTACATCTGGATGTTTTGATAAACCTTTTGCAAGTTTTTCAATAGCTGCAACTGCACCTGAATAATTACCTTGTTTGTATCTAGGGTCATTTGCAATACCATATGCTTGTTTAATTTGTTGTGAAGTAAACTCTACAATTGTTTCTTCTTTTTTAAGAATAGACTTTGCAATTTCATGGCCTTTAGTAATAGTTTTTTTATCTAAAGGTGGTTCATCATTGTATTTCTTTTTTGCTTGTGACATACCAATTGCATATGCGTCATCTTTTGCCATCTCAACCAAGTCTGATAGTAAATTAATGCCAGCATGTTTAATTGCTAATTGAGTTGGTACATCCATATCTTTAATCATTTTCTTTACAGCAGGTGTAACATCTTTTTTAGTCTTATGTTTCCATACATTTTTAATATTTGCTAATTGAGAAGAAGACATTTTAGATTTTAAATAGTCTGCACTTTCTTTTTTCTCAACTGCGTCATGTTCTGGTGATATATCAACCTTTTTTGGTTTTTTCATTTGCTCTAATATTTTTTGAGTAAATGTTTCATTAATTTTTTTATTTACCGTCAAAGATATATAATCATCAAATTTTTCAATCTCTATATCATCTTTTTTCAATGAAACACCTTTTTTCTTAAAATATTTTCTAATTGCTTTGGCATCTTTTTCAGCATCATAATCTTGTGAAGCTTCATATTCTTTTGCCATATCAATTTCAGAACCGTTAAATTCAATTTCGGCAACACCATCTGAAAGTACAGCCTCTAAATCTTTTTTCATTTCTTTTGC
>Ga0181606_10003389_pt1 | contig 13465 bp, 9 predicted proteins | sample 041ome_10_FD_132994 | JGI IMG/M metagenome (GOLD analysis project Ga0181606, IMG submission 132994) | Coastal salt marsh microbial communities from the Groves Creek Marsh, Skidaway Island, Georgia - 041412US metaG (megahit assembly) | ecosystem: Environmental > Aquatic > Marine > Intertidal zone... | reverse complement strand
GCTCAGGCGGCCGGGGGTTCGAGGTAGACCTCGTGGCCGCGGACCTCGATTTTGGCGCCGGCCTGGGTGGCGGCTTCCTCGAGGGCCTTGTGCAGCATGACCTTCACGTCGGGCCCGTGTTCGAGGCGGCGGAGGAGCCCCTCGCCCTTGGCGCTGTTGATGCGCAGCATGAGTTTCAGGCCCTTGCGCTTGCACATGACCTTGGTGCCGTCGTCGAGCTTGACGGTGAGTTGCTTGATGAAGGCGCTGGCGTAGTGCACGCCGACGCCGGACTTGTCGGAGAAGTTCGCGGGGAGCTTCTCGTCCGTGGCGGGATCGATATCGCAGAGTTTGATCATGAGAGGGAGGACTGGGCGGGGGTGGTGGCGGGTTGGTGCAAGGCGTAGTGGAGGGTCTCCAGGGCGAGGCCCCATTTGTGGGCGCGGGAGGTGGCGTCGCAGTAGCAGCCACTCTGGCGGGTCTCGCGTTCCCAGGTGAGGACGGCGTCGAGGGACTGGCCGACAACGGGCGGCGGCTCGGCGATGCGCGTCATCGTGGCAGCGGGATCGCGCAGCCAGGCGCATTGCTGGGCGTGGCCGTGGTCACCGGGCGCCGGGGCGCATGACGTATCCAGGATACGGTGACCCTCGGCGGCGGGGGCGAGGGCGACGCGGTAGTCGAAGGCCAGCGGCCGGCCCATGTTGGAGCAGGTGCTCCCCTCGAAGCGAAAGGTGGCGTCGATGCGGCCGTCGGCGTGACGGGTGAGCGACAGGCGCTGCTCGGCCCATTTGCCGAGCGCGCGGCGCGCGACGGTATAGCGGGGGGCGGGCGAAACGGGTTTGGGTTCCTCGATCGCGACCGGGGCGTGCACGTAGGCGGCCCGGCGGTAGGCGCAGGGCTCGAAGGCGCAGCGCTCACAGGGGATGAGGCCGGGCGTGGCCAGCGCGGCGGGGGTCCGCTCGATCAGGCCGAAGACGCCGAACAGGGTCTTCTTCGGCTTGATCATGCCGCTGCCCAGGACCTCGAGCGGCTCCGGCAGTTCGCGGCCGAGTTGGGCGGTCAGCACCTCGAACAATTTGTTCTGCTCCGAGACATCCCAGCCGGCATAGCCCGGGCTGTAGTGCGGGATGGCCATGAGCCCGGCCGGCTCCGCGAGGTCGCAGATGCGGCCGCTGAGGGTGGCGACGAGATGCTCGACGACGGCCGAGCCGTAGACCTCGGCGAAGAAGTATTCGTCGGGCTTGGACTCGCGCCACAGTTCGGCGGAGCGGTCGGCGATGGCGGCGCCGGCGCCGACGGCGGCCAGCATCACGCGGCGGGCGCCGTTGTCGCGCAGGTGGCTCCGCAGCTTGGGGGAATGGAAGGGCACGCCATCGATGACCAGGCGGTCGCGACTGAGGTCGAGGGTGGCTTCGCGCAGGTAGATCCACGGGCGGCCGTGTTGGCCATACCAGCCGGTGGTGGCCGCGATGAGCGCGTCGATGCGTTCGTCGGGCTCGTGACCCGGCGGATAGCCGAGCAGGCGGTGGTATTCCGCCCGCGGCACGGTGACGGACACCTCGGTCAAAAGGGTTTCCAGGCGCGCGCTCATGCTGCGGGGGGGCTGCCGATCGGCGCGAATTGGCAGCCTTCGACGAACACGTCGAAGAAATGCGGGTGGGTTTCGAGGCGACAGTGCTCGACGCGGCGGACGAGCTGCTCGAGCTCGGCGCGCTTGGTTCGGGAGAGTAGGGCAATGCAGGCGCCCTCGACGGCGGCGTTGCCGACCCGGCGGATTTTCCCGGCCGGCAGGTCGGGGATGAGGCCGATGCGCTTCGAGGCATCTAGGTCGAGGTGGCGGCCGAAACCGCCGGCGAGGTAGAAAACCTCCAGCTGCTCGGCGGTGATACCGAAGTGCTCGAAGATGATCTGCAGGCCGGCCACGTTGGCGCCCTTGGCCTGGGCGAGGTTGTTCACGTCGGCCTCGGAAAACGTGATGCCGGGCGCGACCTCGATCGGCTCCTCGTCGAATTCGAAGCGGCCGAGCCGGTTCATGCGGTCGGTCCGGACGAGCTCGGCGAGCAACGACACCAGTCCCGAACCGCAGAGGCCGACGGGGGGCTCGGCCTCGCCGCCGATGACGGAGACCTCAAATGATTCGTCGTCGCGCATGACGACCTTTTCGATCGCCCCGGGCAGTCCGGGCATGCCGCAGGAAATCTGACCGCCCTCGAAGGCGGGGCCGGCGGGGCAGGACGCGACCACCACCCGGTCCTTGTGCCCCAGCACCAGCTCGGTGTTGGTGCCGATGTCCATGATGGCGACGAGGCGATCCTCGTGCGCGAGGTCGGCGGCGAGCATGCAGGCGGCGGTGTCGGCGCCGACGTGACCGCTCATGATGGGCAGGCCGTAAAGTCGCGCGGCGGGATGCACCGCGAGGCCGAGTTTTTTCGCGGTGGTGGTCAGCACCGTCGAGTCGCGTTGGCCCTTTGCCATTTCATGTTCGGTGAGCGACTGGTAGGGGCTTTGGCCGATGGTGTAGACCGACAGCCGGAAGAACAGGTCGCGCATGGTTGAGTTGCCGGCGATGACGACCTCGTAAATGGAGTCGGCCGGTACGGGCAGATCGGCGATGGCCTGGTTCAGGTAGCCGAGCAGCGTGCGTTGCAGGGAGCGCGTTTTGTCCTCAGTGTCGTAGGCGATGCGCGCCATGACGTCGGAGCCGCCGAAGCGTTGCGGGTTTTCGAACGACGAGGTCGCGACCAGCTCACCGGTTTCCAGGTTCAACAGCCGCAGCACCACGGTGGTCGTGCCGATGTCGAGGGCGATGCCGTGGGCGGGCTCGGTCAACGGGCGTCGGTCGATCTCGACCCCGTCGAGCAGTACGCGTTCACCGTCTCGGGTCACGCACGGGTCGGGGGTGAAACCGGTCGCATGGACGGGCAGTTCGTAGGCCTGGTTCTCCACCCGGAGGGTGCCGCGGCGCATGGTGTGCGCGTGGACCTCGGCGTCGGCGGGCGCGTCGGGGGCGAGCCGGGCGCGGCAGGACAGGCGGAAGCCCGCCGTGAGGTGCTCCTCCTCGGGACGGGGCGCGGTGAGAAACTCGCCCCCGCCGGTGACCTCCATGATGCACTCCTTGCACTTGCCCTGCTTGCGGCAGGACGTGGGCACCCGGATGCCGAGTTGCTCGGCATGGTCGAACAGCGTCGCGGTGGAACCGGCAACGACATCGAGCGGCTGGGCGTTGAGGTGGAGGGTGGGCAAGGAGCGGTGAGGCAGGATTAGTTTTTAACCACGAATGCACACGGCTGGCTTCGTCTACCGGCTACGCACGGGAAGCTCTATGGGAAGCGGACCGGTAGGGGAGCTATTCGTGTCCATTCGTGATTGAGAATTACCGGATCGTTTTCAGGCCGGCGGCCATGAAGCCGAGGGCGAAGGCCATGCCGGCGTGCCACGGGGCGGCACAGCTCATCTGCGGGGCGTGGTCGGGGATGACGACCCCGTCGAAACCGCAGTCCTGGAGGATGCGCATGACGCGCAGCACATCGACGTCGCCGTCGTCGATGAAGGACTCCTTGTAGGTGGGTACCTTGCCGACGACGTTGCGCAGGTGGACGTAGCCGATCCGGCCCTGGCGGGCGTAGGTTTCGACTACGTCGTAGATGTCGCCCTCGGTCATCTCGGCAAGCGAGCCGACGCAGAACTCGAGCGTGTTGGCCGGGCTGTCGTGCAGGTCGAGCAGGCTCTGATACATCGACGGTTGGTAGACGAGCCGCGGGGTACCGCGGATGGTCGGCATTGGCGGATCGTCGGGATGGACGGCGAGTTTCACTCCGGCGGCCTCGGCCACCGGCAGCACCTCGGCGAGGAAGCGGTCGAGGCGATCCCACAATTGCTCGTAAGTGACTTCGGCCAGCGGTTCGGTGAGCGTGGCCGCGGGGTCAACGACCATGTTCCAGGCCATGCCCTGCGGCATCGGCAGGTCGTAGGGACCCTCCATGCCGACCGAGGGTGCGCCGCCGCGGGCGTAGGGTCCGGTGGTACGGCCGGCGACGCCGGCGAGGGAAAAGTTGTAGCCGATGATGGGGATGCCCGCTTCGCCGACCCGGCGGATGAGCGTTTTGACGTTCTCGATGTGTTGGTCGCGTTGCGGACCGTCGAGCAGCACGTCGTGCCAGTGGGCCGGGTCGAAGTTCTCGATCGCTTCCAGCGTCAGCCCGGCGGCTTCGACGTCCCGGCGGATGCCGACCAGTTCGTCGACTGTCCAGAGGGCGTCCGGGTCACCGGCCTGCCCCCAGCCGCGGTCGGTGCCGGTAGGCTGGTCCTCGGCGTGGGCGTGTTGGCCACCGCGAAAGTAATCCACCAGATGTGCGACGATGTGCGTCGCGCCGGCCTGCCGGGCGAACGCGAAGTTCTCCGGCGTGAGCATGTGGCGGTAGAGACCGAGGCCGAGTTTCATGGAGCGGGGCGGCGAGAGGGGAGGTCCGCAGAAGGAAGGGGCCTATCATCCTAGGGTCCGGCAGTGGGTCAGCTAGGGCCATAATGCTCAACTGTTGAGCATGAAATTAGCCCATTCCAGAACAGGCGAATGAGAATGGGATCCCCTACTCGGCTCGCAACGCCACTATCGGGTCAACGCGCGAGGCACGGAGGGAGGGCACGAGGCCGGCACCGAAAGCGCAGGCGGCCACCGCCCCAACTGCTCCGGCGAAGATCATGGGTTCGAAGACGGCGACCCCGTAGAGCATGGCGGTCATCAATCGGCCGGTGCCCAGGGCGAGCGCCAGACCGAGCAGGAGTCCCCACCCGGCGAGGCGGAGGGTCTGGCCTAGGATTTGGCTGCGCACGGCACCGGTCGTGGCGCCGAGGGCCATGCGAATGCCGATCTCCTTGGTGCGCTGAGTGACGGTGTAAGCGATGATGCCGTAAAGGCCGAGTGCGGCGAGACTGAGAGCGATGGCGGCGAAGCCGCCGATCAGGGTGGTGAGCATGCGCCGCGAGGAGTTGGCCCGCTCGACGAGTTCCATCATGGGACGCACCTGCGTGACCGGCAGCGTGGGGTCGATGGCACGAAGCGCGTTGACCAAGTCGCCACGCAGCGTGGTCAACGGCAATGTGGTGCGGATCATGAGATCGAACGAGCCGCTGTTTTGCTGGCGGTAGGGGTAATACATCTCGTGGCCGACGGTTGATTCCGGACCGGCGTGGCGGGTGTCCGCCACGATGCCCACGATTTCCCGGGGATAACCGCCGGTCATCACATGTTGGCCGATGGCATCGCCGTTGGGAAAAAAGTGAGCGGCCAGATGCTCGTTGATGAGAATTACGAGCGGTTGGTCGGCGTCGTCCATGCGCGTGAAGTCGCGACCTTGCCGGAGGGTGATTCCCATGGCGGATATCAGTCCGGGGCTGACGACTTTCAACCGGGCCCCCGTCCAGTTCGTGGCCTCGGTCGTTTCGGCGCTGCCGAGGTAGCCGATGCCCCAGCTGCGATCACGCTCGATGGGCAGGCAATCGGTGACGCCCGCCGCCTGGATTCCGGGCAGGGCGCGAACACGGTCTAGGATCGGGTCAAAGAGCGGCGCGAGTTCCTCCCGATCGCGCAGGGCGTCGATGCGCAGGGCGTAGAGATCCTGGGCCTCATAGCCGAGGTCGAGCTTGAGCACGTTTTGGAGACTGCGAACGGCCAATCCAGCGGAAATGGCCAGGGCGGCGGCCAGGGCGACTTCGCCCACCACCAGCAGGGAGCGCAGGCGGGTGAGTCCGCTGCCGGCGGTGGCCCCGCGCGCTGATTGTTGCAGGGCTTCTAGACTGCCGGTGCCGACGCGGCTCAGGTGCCAGGCGGGACCGACGCCGCAGAGCACGGCGGTGAGTGCGCTGATGCCCAGCATGAAGACAAGGGCCGCGCCATCGAGACGCACGCCCTGCAACAAGGGAATTTCAATGGCCGACCGTTCGGCCAGAACATGCACACAGCCGGCGGCGATCAGGATGCCTCCGATCGATCCGATCACGACCAAGACGGCGCTTTCCGTGCAGAGCTGTCTGAGGATACGCCCGCGGCCCGCCCCGAGCGCGGCGCGCACGGCAAGTTCCCGACCTTGACTGGCGCCGCGTGCCAGCAGCAGTCCACCGAAGTTGAAGGCGACGATGGCCAGAACGAGTCCGGCGGCGACGGAAAGAAACAGCAGCGGCGGGCGGATGCGGGCCGTCAGCAGATCCTGCAAGGGTTCAACCTCGGCGCGGTGGCGCGCATCGCGGTCGGGAAGTTCGGTCAACATGCGATCCATCGCAAAGGCGAGGTCGGCGTTTGCGCTTGCGGGCGTGACGCCCGGCTTGAGGCGACCGATGAGCCGCAGCGTGTCCCCCCAGTCGCGTCGATTGTCGGGCGTGATGACGACGTAGGCGTCGATGCGGAAGGCCGGGTAGAACGCACGGGCGAACGTGTCCGCGGCCGGCATGACGCCAATCACCGTCATCGGCGTGCCGTTGAGGCGCACGGTGCGACCGATGACGTTGGGGTCACCGCCAAAGCGCTGCTGCCACAATTGGTGGGTGATCATCATGACTGGAAGGCCCTCGCCGACGCCCTCTTCGGGAATGAACAACCGGCCTTTCGCTGGAACGATGCCCAGCAGATCGAAGAGCCCCTGGCTGACAAAAACCAAGTTGCTGGTTTGGGGGGCGCTGCCGTCGATCTCGATGGGGAAGGTTTGGCGCAGGGAAAAAGGGTCGTAGTATTCGATGCGTTCAAACGTGCGGTTCTGCGCCATCAGTCCCTCCCAGGTATCCACCTGATGGGCCCGATCGGAATAGCCCCGCTCGGCATTGGCGGGATCGCCGTTGGAGATTTGCACGATCCGGTCGGGGGAGGGAACGGGCAGGGGGCGCAGCAGGACGGTGTTGACCAGGCTGAAGACGGTGGTGTTGAGCCCGATCCCGATGGCGAGGACGAGGATGGCGATGACGGCAAAACCGCGTTCGCGGTGCAGCAGGCGGCCGGTGTGGCGCAGGTCCTGGCCGAGTTGTTCAAGGAGCGGCAGGCCGCGGGTGTCGCGGTGGAGTTCGCGGGCGGCGTCGAGGCTGCCGAGTGCGAGGCGGGCTTCCCGGCGAGCTTGGTCGGGAGGGACACCGCGCGTGATCTTGTCGGCGGTGAGGGCGTCGAGATGGTGACGAAGCTCTTCGTCGAGATCGGCGTCGAGCGCGGGTTTGCGGAAGACAGCGCGCAGACGAGCAAGCAGGCGATCGAGGGCAGGAATCATGCGAAGGATCCGGTTCAGGATTGGCTGCCGGGAGCAGTGAGGATGCGATCCATCACATCGGCGGTGCGGCGCCAGTTGGCGGTATCGGCGGCGAGGCGTTTGCGGCCGCGGGCGGTGAGGGCGTAGAATTTGGCGCGGCGGTTGTTGTCGGACGTGCCCCAGTCGGCGGAAATCCAGCCGCCCTGCTGCAGGCGCACCAGGGCGGCGTAGATGGTGCCCTGGTTGAGCAGGATGTCGCCCCCGCCGATCTGCTCGATCCGGCGGGCGATGCCGTAACCGTGCTGCGGTCCGAGCCCGGCAAGGGTTTGCAGCACCATGAGGTCAAGGGTGCCTTGAAGAAGATCAAGTTTGTCGGTCGGCATACGCTTTATGTGGGTTAGCCACAGGAGAAGGGTTTTGTGTGGCATGTCCACATGAAACCGATCCGTCGCCATCGCGTTACGAAAATTCGCAGCATATTGTCGGCCTCAGGCCGACCGCAGGGACGGGCCGTCGATCCATTCGCTCTCGACCATTTCGATGCGCGGGGTAGCGGGGATGCCGAAGTCGCGGTTGGCGATGCGGGCGGCGAGCAGTTCGACCGCCCAGGCGCCCATGACCCGTTGGTTTTGCTGCAGGCCGGCGAATCCGGATCCTTCCACCGAGTGGCTGAGCACGGCGACGCCGAGATCCCGGGGCGGCTGCAGGCCGTTGGTTTCCAGCACCAGCTTGAACTGTCCGACGGCGGACGGTGAATGCACGAACACGACGGCGTCGGGTTCGTGCTCGGATCGCCAGCGCAGGAAAGGGCCGGCTTCGACTTCCTTGAGTCGCAGCAACGGCAGGGCGGCCGCCGGCCCGAGCGTCTGTTCGCACCAGCCGAGATAGGCGGCGGAGTGGGCGAAACCGGTGCGAGCCTCCTCGTAGGCGCCGAGCACGAGACCGGGCCGGCGGTAGCCGAGCGCATACAGGCGGCGCAGCGCCGTGAGCGTGTCGTGGTAGAAATGGCTGGTCACCCGGTGCAGCGGCGTGGTGATCGACAGGCCGAGCGTCACGACAGCGCTGCGGTCGAGTTCGGCGGGAAACTGCTGGTCGACATGGGGACTGCCGAAACACAGCAATCCCTCGATGCCGCGCACGTCGAGGATTTCGCGGAACCGGCGCAGCGACAGGCCGGGGGCGTTGAGCCACATGGGCTCCAGCCGGTAGCCGAGATCGCGGGCACGGGTCTTCATGCCTTCGTAAATGCGGGCAAGGTGGGCCGAACGCGTCCAGGGCCGCACGGTGTCGTAGAACGAGATCACCCCGAAGCACGCCCGCTCGCGCACCCGCGGTGGTTTGCGCAGCTGACGCATGAGTTCGACCATCTTCGCGTCGGGCTCGTAGCCGTGCTCGGTGGCGAGGGCCTTGACCCGGGCGCGGGTGGTCGCCGCGATCCGTGGGCTGTCGCGGAGCGCGAGCGAGACACCGGACGGGGACAGGCCGGCGATCTGGGCAAGCTGGCGGAGGTTCATGGTTCCTGGGCGATCAGTTATCAGCGCTCGACCCATGGTTCAACTGTTGAGCGAGCCCGAAGCAATGGGCGCGGAGGCTCGACGCCGTTCACCACCTCGCCCACATTGAGCCAACCCCAACCCCTATGTTACGCTTTTTGATCCTGCTATGCGGGGTGGTGCTCGCCGCGATTGCTGCCCCGCAACCGGTTCCCGCCACCGTTGAACCCGAGCGTCTTCCGGATGCCAAGTCGCTTAATGTGGTCTTCATTCTGTCCGACGACCATCGCTGGGACGCGATGAGTTTCATGGGCCATCCGCTGGCCGAGACGCCCAACATGGACCGGCTCGCCGCCGAAGGGGCGCACCTCAAGAACGCGCTCGTCACCACCTCGCTGTGTTCGCCCAGCCGGGCCTCCATCCTGACCGGCCTCTACACGTTTCGTCACCGCGTGATCGACAACCAGCGCCCCATTCCCGACGGCACGCTCTACTTCCCCCAATACCTCCAGAAGGCCGGCTATGCGACGGGCTTCTTCGGCAAGTGGCACATGGGCAGCGAGGGTGACCAGCCCCAGCCGGGCTTTGACCGTTGGGTGAGCTTCCGCGGTCAGGGCCAATACCTGCCGACCGGCAACCTGCTCAATGTCGACGGCGAGCGCGTGCCGCAGCGGGGCTACATCACCACCGAGCTGACCGATTACGCGGTGGAGTGGCTCCAGGAACAGAACGCGGCCGAGAAACCCTTCTTCCTCTACCTCTCGCACAAGGCGGTGCACGCGAACTTCACGCCCGAAGAGAAATACGCGGGGGCCTTCGCCGACCGCGACTGGGAGCGCCCTGCCTCGATGCGACTGAGCGAGGAGATGGCCCGGGAGCGGCCGCGCTGGCTGCGCGACCAGCGTAACTCGTGGCATGGCGTCGACTTCCCGTACCACAGCGAACTCGACATTGACGGCTACTACCGCGCCTACGGCGAGACGCTGTCCTCGGTCGACGACAGCATCGGCCGCGTGCTGGATCAGCTCGAGGCCATGGGCGTGGCGGACAACACGCTCGTCGTCTACATGGGCGACAACGGGTTCATGTTCGGCGAGCATGGCCTGATCGACAAACGCGTCGCCTACGAGGCCTCGATCCGCGTGCCGCTGCTGATGCGCTGCCCGGACCTGATCGCGCCCGGCACCGAGATCGATGAAGTCGTGGCCAACATCGACATCGCCCCGACCGTGATGGAGCTGATGGGCCTCAAGCCCCCGGCGCATTTCGACGGCGCGAGCCTGGCACCGCTGCTGCGCGGCGAGCACCCGGATTGGCGCGACTGGTTCCTCTACGTCTACTACTGGGAGCGCAATTTTCCGCAGTCACCGACGGTGTTCGCGCTGCGCGGCGACCGCTACAAGTTCATCAGTTACTACGGCCTGTGGGATGCCGACGAACTTTACGACCTGCAGACCGATCCGGACGAAATACACAACCTGCGCTACGATCCGGCGTACGCCGATCTGGCCAAGGAGCTCGAAACCCGGCTCTACGCCATGATGGACGAGCAGGGCGGCATGGAGATCCCCCTCAACGCCCCCCGCGGCAATTATCAGAATCTCCGTTACCGCTCCCGCGGCGGTGAGGAAGCCGGGGATTTCCCGCGGCCGCTGGTGGTCGACGAGCCGATCAACACCAACGCGCACTGAGCGCGTGGGCGGGGATGACCGGGGGCGGCGAGCCGGCCCCCGCTCACATCCCGCCGCGCGGGCTCTCGGGCGGGCCGAGGTAGCTGGGCTTGACGCCGACCCCGCGGGTGCGCGGTGAAGCGGGGTTGCCGAGGATCAGCCGCTCGAAGACCACGCCCGGCGTTACCCGCCAGACCTTGATCGTATGCTTGCCCGGTTCGGGCAGATTGATCGTGGTCCTCACTTTTCGGATACTTTCGCCGATGGCCTGGTCCCAGTTGCGGCCCCAGACGTCGAGCTTGAGGATCTCGGGGGCGCCATCGTCGACGGAGACCGCGAAGCGCAGGCCGGCGCCGCTCTGGTAGTCGAGTGACGGGGCGACGTGCACCTCCAGCTGGAGGTCACCGGTGGTGCGGGTGAAGACGTCGTATTCCAGACGTGAACTGGCGTCGCCCGGGGTCTCGTCCGGCGCACGGACCGGATAAGAGGCGACGCCGCCGAGGGTGCGGCCGAAGTTTGGAATGGTCAGCCAGAGCACGTTGTTGGCCCCGACCTGGCGGGTGAAGTGGGGCGCCTCGATGGCCACATAGCCGTTGGTCTCAATGTGACCCTTGAACTCACCGGGCCGCACATCCGCCGGGTTCACGATGGGCACGGTGACGGCGAAACTCGGGCCCGCGCTGGTGGCGACGGTAAAGCGGGCTGATTCCGTGCCGACCGGCACGCGGGACCAGTCAGCCCCGATGGTCAGGCGCACGGTGTCTTCGACCGAGGCACGGGCCGGCTCGACCTGCAGCCAGTCGGCGTCGGGGGTGACGGTGTAGGTGAAGGCGGTGTCCCCCCGGTTGAAGACTTCGACCCAGGTGGTCGCGGCGCTGAAGACGTCGATGGCCGGCGTGACGGCCGGACCGGCGCCCCAACGGGGCAGGCCGAACGGACTACCGTCGACGGCGAGGGCGGGTTCGGCGCCGGCATTGGGCCGCGCCTCGACCAAGGGCGGCAGGACCTCGGTGGCGGGCGTCTGCCAGAAGGTGTAGCCGAACTTCTTCTCATCCATCAGGTGGTTCCACTTGCCGTCGTTGAGGGCGTGGTAGGCGGCGTCGAGTTCGGCGTCCTGCGCGGCCATGAGGCGGGCGCGGGCGGCGGCCTGGTTGGCGGCGAGGGCCCGGCCCTGTTCGGCGTAGAGGGCGTTTTGGCCCGAGGCGATGTGGAGCTCCCGCACGGTCGCGCTGGCCTTGACCGGATAGAGCACCAGTTGGAAAAACGCGGCGCGGGCTTCCTCCGGCAGGTCGGCGTGGACCGACTCGGCCAGCTCCACCAGGTGGCGCCACTGCGCGAGGACGCGGGCGGCCTCGTTGTAGTTCACCAGGCTGTAGGTGTCGGGCGCCATCATCTCCGGGGTGCGGTGGCGGTTGAGCTTGGTGTAACCGTCGATCAGCGCGGCGATCGCGTCGGCGTGGGCGTCGCCGAATTCGCGCGCGGCCCACTTGGCGGTGTAGCCCTGCAGGGCGCGCAGATCCATTTTGGCCGGGTCCCACGCCATAGTGAGGAAGAACTCGATGGGGAACTCCATCGGCTTCAGGTCGCCGACGTTGACGATCCAGATGCGGTTGGCCTCGTGCTGCCAGGCGAGGTGAAGCTGTTCCCAGACCTTGGAGATCGGGGTGATGTTGATCCACTTGGTGTTGCGGGGACCGCCCACGTAGTCGAAATGGTAATACACGCCGGCGCCGCCGGACCGGTTCATCTCCGCGGGGGTCGGCAGGCGGCGGAGGTTGCCCCAGTTGTCGTCGCACCACAGCAGGATGACATCGTCGGGCACGCGCATGCCGGCCTCGTAGTAGTCCTGCACCTCCTTGTAGAGGGCCCAGAGCTGGGGGATCGACTCGGCCGGGGCCTGCAGCGTCTCCGCCAGGAGGGTGCGCTGGTCGGCTACGATGCGTTCGAGCAGCGCGGTGTTGGTGTCGGCCGACATGGCGGAGTCGCCGTCCCCGCGCATGGCGATGGTGTAGATGCTCTCGTAGGGTTTGGCCCGCTCGACGCCGCCGCGCCAGAATTCACGCAGGCGCTCCTCGTTCTGCGCATAGTCCCACGGGCCTTCGCCGTATTTCTCCCATTCGGCGTGGGCGCGCATCAGCGGCTCGTGGTGCGAGGTGCCCATGACGATGCCGTATTCGTTGGCGAGTTCCGGGTTGAGCGGATCGTCGTCGGCAAAGGCCCGCGGCAGCCACATGGCCGGCCACAGGTAGTTGGCGCGCAGGCGCAGCAGGAGCTCGAAGACGTGAGGGTAGAAGGTGTGGTCGAAGGCGCCGAACTTCTCGTGCACCCAGCCGGTCAGGGCCGGCGCCTCGTCGTTGAGGAAGATGCCGCGGTATTGCACGGTGGGTCCGTCGTCGACGATGGCCGCGGTGGCGGCGACGTGCAGCTCGGCTGATTTTTTGACCGGGACATCGGCCCACCAATACCAGGGCGAGACGCCGATCTGTTCGGACAATTCGTAGACGCCGTAGATCGTGCCGCGCATGTCGCTGCCGGCGACGATGAGCGTGCCGTCGACGTTCTGGATCAGGAACGCCTCCCAGCGGCCACCAATGCCGGAGACGTCGAGCTGGCGGGAGGTGACGAGGTAGTCGATGTAGGTGTTGTGGCCGAGGGTGCCGATGACGACCTTGCGGCCGCCGGCCATGGCGTTGTGGGAGATGGTGGGGGCGAGGCCGGTGACCCGCTCGATGTCGGCGCGCAGGTCGGCCACGGCGTGCTGCACGCCCTTGAAGTCCTGCTCATCGGTAACGAGCGAGGCGGCGCGGCCGTTGGCCACGAGAGCGAAGGTCCCGGTGCCGGCGGACGATGACACAAACGGATCATGATTGAGGGCGAAGGCCGCCGGCGTGGTGAGGAGGGCCAGCGCGGCAAGCAGGAGGCGGGGGAGTCGGGCCATGGTGAAAGGGGGGCAGGGGCAGAAAGACCGCTCAACTTAGGAAACGTGCCGCGAAGGTCAAAATAAGGTGGGCGGTGGAATCAGCGGTTGGCGGCTTCGAGCTGACGGACCAGTTGGGTGAGTTGGGGATTGTCGGGCGCGCGGGCGAGGGCTTCGCGGGCG
>Ga0181606_10003384_pt1 | contig 13472 bp, 8 predicted proteins | sample 041ome_10_FD_132994 | JGI IMG/M metagenome (GOLD analysis project Ga0181606, IMG submission 132994) | Coastal salt marsh microbial communities from the Groves Creek Marsh, Skidaway Island, Georgia - 041412US metaG (megahit assembly) | ecosystem: Environmental > Aquatic > Marine > Intertidal zone... | reverse complement strand
ATCATTATCAAGGTTTTGCCACCGACGTCTGCTGAAACCAAGCGTTTGACCAAAGGCCAAACACTAATCTCTTTCTTTTATCCAGCACAAAATACCCAGAACATGGAATTATTGGCCAAAAATGGGGCCAGTGTTATTGCCATGGATATGGTGCCGCGGATTAGCCGCGCCCAGAAAATGGACGCGCTCAGTTCAATGGCGAATATCGCGGGCTACCGGGCGGTCATTGAGGCTGGCAATAATTTTGGCCGGTTTTTCACCGGTCAGATTACCGCGGCTGGCAAAGTGCCACCAGCCAAGGTTCTGATTGTTGGGGCTGGCGTCGCTGGGTTGGCGGCAATTGGCACGGCTACCTCTCTTGGGGCGATTACCTATGCGTTTGATGTACGCCCGGAAGTTGCCGAACAAATCGAATCCATGGGCGCCGAATTTGTGTTTCTGGATTTTGAAGAAGCCCAAACAGATGGCGCGGAAACTGGCGGCTATGCGGCGCCATCCAGCCCTGAATTTCGCGAAAAGCAGCTGGAAAAATTCCGTGAATTAGCCCCAGATATGGACATTGTCATCACCACCGCGCTGATCCCGGGCCGCGATGCGCCAAAATTGTGGTTGGCAGATATGGTCGCGGCAATGAAACCGGGGTCAGTTGTGATTGATTTGGCGGCTGAACGTGGCGGCAATTGTGATTTGACCGTGGCCAACAAAAAAATTGTCAGTGACAACGGCGTCACGATTGTTGGTTACACCGATTTTCCAAGCCGAATGGCGGCGCAGGCCTCAAGCCTCTATGCCACCAATATTCGCCATATGTTGACCGACCTAACACCGGAAAAAGACGGTACTGTCGTTCATAATATGGAGGATGATGTCATTCGCGGCGCCACAATCGCGCATGCAGGATCGGTCACCTTCCCACCGCCACCACCCAAAATACAGGCGATTGCGGCAAAACCAAAAGAGGCGGCGCCAGAAAAAACCCCAGAAGAACGGCGCGCTGAAGAGGTCGCTGCCTTTAAAAAGCAGACCAAAAATCAAGTGACTTTGCTGGCATGTGGTACCGCGTTATTGCTACTGGTTGGCACCTTTGCCCCAGCCAGCTTTATGCAGCATTTCATTGTCTTTGTGTTGTCAGTTTTTGTCGGGTTTCAAGTGATCTGGAATGTAAGCCATTCATTACATACGCCGTTGATGGCAGTCACGAATGCCATCTCCTCGATCATCATTCTTGGTGCGGCGCTGCAAATTGGCTCTACCAATAACCTTGTGATTATATTGGCTGGGATTTCAGTGTTTTTTGCCGGAATCAACATTTTTGGCGGTTTTTTAGTGACACGGCGCATGCTTGCCATGTTCCAGAAATCCTAGGGGGAACGGGTCTATGGAATTAGGTTTGACAACTGCCGTTTATATCGCTGCTGCCGTTTTATTTATTTTGTCGCTTGGTGGCTTATCTGGTCAAGAAAGCGCAAAACGTGCCGTTTGGTATGGTATTTTTGGTATGGCTTTCGCCATTATTGCCACACTGGTGGGGCCGGGTAATGGGTTATGGTGGCTTTCGCTTGGATTGATTGTGGCTGGCGGCCTGATTGGCTATGCACTTGCCTCAAAAGTAGAAATGACGCAAATGCCGGAACTTGTTGCTGGCATGCACGCGCTTGTCGGTCTGGCGGCTGTATTTGTTGGTTTCAACGCGCATTTTGAACTGATCAATGTTCTGGCCATGGATGATGCCAGCAAAAAGGCCCTTGAAGGGTTTGCAGCGCTATTGGCGAAAAAGACACAGGTCGAGATTAATATCCTGCGTGTTGAGGCAACGCTTGGCATCTGGATTGGTGCGGTGACCTTTACCGGCTCGGTGATTGCCTATGGAAAACTAGCTGGCAAAGTCACCTCGGCGGCAACCAAATTACCCGGCGGCCATTTGTTGAACGCAACAGCTGCGATTGTATCGGTTGCCTGCATGGTCTGGTATCTGCAAACGGGCGACTTAAACCCATTGCTGATTTTGACATTTATGGCGCTGTTCATTGGCTTTCATCTCATCATGGGCATTGGTGGTGCCGATATGCCGGTCGTTGTCTCGATGCTGAATTCCTATTCAGGCTGGGCCGCGGCGGCAATAGGCTTTAGCCTTGGCAATGATCTGTTAATCGTCGTTGGCGCTTTGGTTGGCTCGTCAGGTGCCATCTTGTCCTACATTATGTGTAAAGCGATGAACCGGTCTTTCATCAGTGTGATCCTTGGTGGATTTGGCGGGGCCGCTGGCCCGCAAATGGAAGTAGAGGGTGAACAGATTGCAATTGATACAGATGGTGTGGCAACGGCCTTAGAAGATGCTGACAACATCATTATCATTCCGGGCTATGGTATGGCAGTGGCACAAGCCCAGCAGAGTGTTGCCGAATTGACCCGGCGCCTGCGCGCCAAGGGAAAACAGGTACGCTTTGCCATCCATCCGGTTGCCGGAAGATTGCCCGGCCATATGAATGTGTTGCTGGCAGAGGCCAAGGTGCCCTATGACATTGTCTTGGAAATGGATGAAATCAATGATGATTTCCCAGATACAGATGTGGCCATTGTGATTGGATCGAATGACATTGTGAACCCAGCCGCACAAGATGATCCGAATAGCCCGATTGCTGGTATGCCTGTGCTTGAATGCTGGAAGGCAAAACAAGTGTTTGTCTCAAAACGCGGTCAAGGCACTGGGTATTCAGGCATTGAAAACCCGCTTTTTTATAAAGAAAATACTCGCATGTTCTATGGCGATGCCAAAGCCTCGCTTGACCAGCTTTTGGGGATCATAAGCTAGCGGCCTAGACTTTATCAACATCTTGCATTGTCATAATTTGCATAGAACAAAGCGGCGCTGTGTGGTCATCACGGCGCCGTTTTTTTGTGATCCGACTGACTTATGATGATGATGCGATCAATCCGGCTGGCAGCCCGATTGTCTCCGCCGCTTTGCGTTGACGCGCGGCCAAGCTTTCGATGGAAAAATCATCAATCAAATCATGAAATAATTCATGCCAGTTTACTTCTGCGCCAAGATGCATAAAGACCGATCCAAGGCCAACGGCCGCACGGTCCATCAAGACAAATTCGCGCGGCGGCCGGATCCCGCCAATGCGCTTTAATTCTTGATGCACTTTGCCTGCAAGGTCACGCCCAGCCTTGCCGTTGCGCATTTGCTGGATTGGCCGGACACGATCTTCAAGAAGCGGTGCATAAATAAATCCTGCCCACATATTGAGAACATCAATGGCCTCGTTATCCAGGCCAACAAAGCCCCACCGTTCATAGGCATCAACAGCCTGTGCCTTATCATCATCACGCAAGGCTTTATAAAGCTCGATGACACCGGCAACAAATTCTGGGCGGAACAACCGTATTGATCCGAAATCCATCAAATTGATCCGGTGATCACTGGCAATTGAATAATTGCCTAAATGCGGGTCACCATGAATCACGCCATAATAATAAAAAGGTACATACCATACCCGGAACATATGTCTGGCAATTTTGTTGCGGGTGTCTTGGTCTGGATTGGTGTCTAGAAATGGCATAAGGCGGGTACCATCCAGCCAGTTCATCGTTAGCAGGCGTTCGGTCGATAATTCAGGCCGATGTTCGGGCACAACAACGCATGATTCATCAGCCAGCATATAGCGATAAAGCTGCATATTCTGTGCCTCGCGGCGGTAATCAAGCTCTTCATAAAGACGTTCAGATAATTCATCATAAATATCCGACGTTGAAATCGCCGAATCATAGCGTTCATAAAGTTGAAACAGTAATTTCAACTGGCGTAAATCGGCCTCAATCGCCGATTGCATATCTGGATATTGTAATTTAACCGCCAGCTTTTCACCATCTTGTCCGATAGCTTGATGCACCTGTCCAAGAGACGCCGCCGAAATGGCTTCACGTTCAAACTGGCTAAATTTCTGTTGCCAGTCAGCGCCAAGTTCGCTGGCCATTCGCCGCTTTGTAAACAACCAGCCCATCGCCGGTGCGTCAGCTTGCAGTCCGGCGAGTTCATCTGCATATTCCGCTGGCAAGGCATCGGGTATCGTTGAGAGAATTTGTGCCACTTTCATGATCGGGCCTTTCAGCCCGCCAAGTGCTTGGCGTAAATCTGCGGCGTGTTTGGGCCGGTCAATGTCCCACCCAAGATAGCGTTCGCCCGCCACCCGCGCGGCCAGACCACCCATTGTCGTTGTCACCCGTGCATAGCGCCGCAAACGGCCACCAAAAGGGCGACCGTCCATACGGCCATTATCTGGTTCAGATGCCATTACGTCAGACTTTCCAACTCATCAATCATATCACTTATCATATCAAGCCCTAACGACCAGAAAGCGGCTTGGCTGGCGTCGAGGTCAAAGCGTTTGAGCGCCACATCATAGCGTTCAGTCCCGCCAGCCATCAGCAAATGCGTATATTGTGCGATAAAACCAGCGGCGTTGCCCTGTTGTAGGCAAGTTTGATATTGTTGCCATAATGCATTGACCAGACAATCGCCAAAGGCATAGGCATATACATAAAATGGCGTATGCACAAAATGCGGTACATAGCTCCAGATTGGGCGGTAATCATCACCAATCTTGATCGCTGGCCCCAATGCAGCGCGCTGAGTTTCCATCCAGATGTCAGCAATTTCATCAGCTGTTAATTCGCCAGCCCTGCGGCGATCATGAAATTGCGTTTCAAAATTGTGAAAGGCGACCTGCCGCACAACGGTATTCAGCATGTCTTCCACTTTTCCAGCAAGCAGATAGCGGCGGGCCTTGGCATCATCCTGGCTATCAAGCAAGTGACGAAAGGTGAGCATCTCGGCAAACACAGATGCGGTTTCGGCCAGTGTCAGCGGTGTGTCAGACATTAAATAGCCCTGATCGGCCGCCAGTGATTGATGAATGCCATGCCCCATTTCATGCGCTAAAGTCATGACATCACGCGATTTGCCAGCAAAATTCATCAAAATATAGGGATGGGCTGATGGCACCACGGGGTGCGAAAAGGCCCCAGAACTTTTGCCAGCGCGTGGTGCGGCATCAATCCAGTTATTGCTGAAAAATGGTTTGGCGATCTCGGCCATTTTTGGATCAAACCCAGCAAAGGCATCTAGCACAATATGGCGGGCCTCATCCCAGCTAAATTGCCGATCATCATCGCCGGGCAAGGGGGCGTTACGGTCCCACCAATTCAACTGTTTGACCCCCATCCATTTGGCTTTCAATTGGTAATAGCGGTGGGTCAAATCGGCATTTCGCTGATTGACCGCCGCGACCAACGCGTCAACAACTGAATCATCCACATCATTTGCCAAATTACGCGACGCCACCGGCCGATTAAACCCACGCCAGCCATCTTCGATCTGTTTATCCTTGGCAATGGTGTTAAGAGTCAGCGACAGCAAACGTTCGTGCGATTTTAATGTTGTCGATAATGACTGACCAGCTTCGGCACGTGTCGCCGCATCGGTATGTGACAACGCATCTAGAATTTCGGCCTCGGTCACATCGCGGCCGTCAAACGGAAACCGCATAGATGTTGTGGTCTCGTCAAAAAGCCGTACCCAGGCGGCACTTCCTGTTGGCGCGCGCTCGGCGATCATCTGTTCAATTTCCGGGGCCAGTTGATAGGGCGCCATCGCCCGAACACGGCGCAACCATGGCGCAAAATGCGCCAGCGCTGAGGTTTGCAACAGGGTCTTCATATGGGGTTCGTCAAAGCGGGCAAGTTCAAGCTCAACGAATAAAATTTTTGCGTGAATTTCCGCGCCTATTTCGCGCATTGATTGATGGTGTTTGGCAATTTCAGGCTCTGCTGTATTGGCGGCAAACAGCAATTGGGCGTGGCTTTGCACACGGCCAAGCTGTTCGAGCAAATGTTCATATTCACCAATGACCGTTGCCAAATCATCAGCTGACGCGGTGGCCAGCTTGCCTTGCCAGCGATCTTGCAACGCCGCTGCCGCTTTCCGGCAAGACGCCACATCAGACGCCAATTTGACATCGGTAATGCCTGAATAAAGATCGTTTAAATCCCAGATAGGGCATGAATCCGGCATAGCACACATATCCTTTATAACCACGGCGTCACAACGCCAGACCAGCCTGTTATAATCGGCTTCACATTTTCGTGACACATCTTTAACAACGCTGGTCATTATATGGGGATGCTACGGGCGTTTCTCAAGCATGGCCCCCATGACAAAATCGACCCGCTGGCGCAAAAAAAATTATGATTATCACGCCAGCATGGCATGCCGTCATGTGCTTGCGCAGAAGAATGAACTGCGCTAGGATTTTTTCGCTCGATACATGAGAGGGGAGAGCGGCCGCCTTGCTATGCTGATATCAGCACCGGCGATGCAGGGTCCACCGAAGGAGCAACCCCCCGGAAACTCTCAGGTAAAAGAACTCTTTCATGTGAGCAATCTGGAAAGTGGCACGGCAGTGCCCACCGACGGGGACAACCGGCAACTGGCACAGCCCGGTAACAGGCAGGCCAGTGCGCGACCAAACCATTGGTCGACGGCAAATCTCTCAGGTTTCGCGACAGAGGGGGCATATACCGGACATGGTATATGGCTTTTTTTGTTGTGAGCCATGGGAGAAGGCATGAATACAAAACAAACACCACTTCATGCGTTTCATCATGCCCATAACGCGCGCATGGTGCCATTTGCTGGCTGGGATATGCCTGTGCAATATGCCGCTGGAATCAAAGCAGAGCATCTGGCAACACGCCAATCAGCTGGTTTATTTGACGTGTCACACATGGCCCAACTGGAAATCAGTGGGGGCCGGGCCGCAGCTGATCTTTCGACATTAACCCCTAGCGATATTGCGGGCATCGGTGAGGGGCGTTTACGCTATTCACTATTCTTGAATGACCAAGGCGGTGTTTTGGATGATTTGATGATTGGCCGCATAGGTGACTTATTTTACCTAGTGGTGAATGCTGGCCGGGCCGATCATGACATCGCGCATTTGCAAAAACACCTTGACGCCTCAACCAACATGGCCATCCGAACTGACCGGGCGTTGGTGGCATTGCAAGGCCCACAATCGGCAAATGTTCTGGGCATGCTGGGATTACGTCTTGACGATTTTCGGTTTATGCAGTTGCGGCATTTTGATTTTGACGGCACCGAGTTATTGATCAGCCGGTCTGGCTATACCGGCGAGGATGGGTTTGAAATTGCCCTGCCAGCCAATGTTGCCAGCGAATTTTGCGACGCCTGTCTGTCGACTGGCCTGGTCACACTTGCCGGGCTTGGTGCGCGCGATACTTTGCGTATGGAAGCTGGCTTGCCGTTATGGGGGCATGAGCTTGACGAAACCATCACACCTGTTGAAGCCGGGCTTGGCTTTGCCATTTCGAAAAAACGCCGCGATATGGCTGATTTTCCGGGCGCCAACCGGATAAATGACCAGCTGAAAACAGGCCCAAAACGCCGTCTTGTTGGCTTGTCTGCCAGTGGCGCGCGGCCAGTGCGTGATGGCGTGATATTGCGCCATAATGACAGGCCTGTTGGGTCAGTCACCTCAGGTGGGTTTGCCCCCAGCCTTGACCGGCCAGCGGCCCTTGGCTTTGTCGAGGCCGAGCTTGCCACCCCGGGCACTTCTTTACTAGCAGACACACGCGGTGCGCCAACACCAGTAACCGTCAGCAATCTTCCCTTTGTCCAACATCAATATTTCCGATGATCACTATTTTTGGCCCGGATATTTTTTTACGAGTCATCATTATAAGGAGAACAAAATGGTTAAATTTTCAGAAGATCATGAATGGGTGAAACTAGATGGTGACATTGCCGAAGTTGGCATTTCACCGCATGCCGTTGAACAGCTTGGCGATATCGTTTTTATCGAACTGCCAGATATTGGCACGAATGTGACCAAAGGCGATGCTGTTGCCGTTTTTGAATCGGTAAAAGCTGCCTCTGATATCTACAGCCCGGCTGGCGGTGAAATAATTGACGTAAACACCGCCCTTGCCGATGACCTTGGTGCCATCACAGCTGATGATGCGATGAATAACTGGCTGTTTAAGGTCAAGCTGACCGCACCGTCTGACCTCGATGGGTTGATGGATGAAGACCAATATAATGCGATGATTGACTGAAACGTGAAGCCCCAAGCGGTTCGATAGCTGACCCGAGTGCAGACACAAGGGTTCTGTCATGCCATTTAGTTTGTGAAAGGAAATGAAATGACGCTCAATTCGGTTCCTCATGCCAGCTTTGCCAACCGTCATATTGGCCTGAGTGAGGCTGACATCAGCACGATGCTGGCAACGCTAAACAGTCCTTCTTTGGATGATCTGCTTGAGTCAGTTATTCCCGCCAAAATCCGGCGCAAAGATAAGATGGATTTACCCGATCCGCATTCAGAACATCAGGCATTGGCCGTAATACGTGGTTTGGCAAACCGAAATGACATGGTCACATCATTGATTGGCATGGGCTATTATAATTGTCATACCCCGCCAGTTATTCAGCGTAACGTGCTGGAAAATCCAGCTTGGTACACAGCCTACACGCCGTATCAGCCTGAAATTTCACAAGGACGATTAGAAGCCATCTTGAATTTTCAGACAATGGTGACTGATCTGACCGGCCTAGATATTGCCAACGGATCACTGCTTGACGAAGCCACTGCCGCCGCCGAGGCCATGGCCGTAGCCTTTCGTGCCTATAAAGGCAATGGCAACCTGTTTATCGTCGACCCCGACACGCATCCGCAAACAATCGGCGTGTTACGCACCCGTGCCAAACCACTTGGCATCCAGATTGACGTAACAACGATGCCAAAAAATCTGCCAGAGGGTTGTTTTGGCAGTTTGATCAGCTACCCGGGAAGCAGTGGCAGGCTGCGCGATATTGCGGCTGATATTGACGTCATTCATGCCGGTGGCGGCATGGCCATTGTATGTTGTGATTTATTGGCACTGACGATGCTGACATCACCGGGTGAACTTGGGGCTGATATTGCCATTGGTAGCGCCCAAAGATTTGGCGTCCCATTTGGATTCGGCGGGCCACATGCGGCCTTTTTTGCCACGCATCAACGCCTGCAACGCGCCATCCCCGGCAGACTTGTCGGCGTGTCACAAGACCGGCACGGCCAGCCAGCCTATCGGCTGGCCCTGCAAACGCGCGAACAACATATCAGGCGCGAAAAAGCCACATCTAACATCTGCACCGCGCAAGTTTTGCTAGCCGTCATGGCTGGGTTTTACGCGCTCTGGCATGGGCCGGATGGCTTGCGTAAAATTGCCGCTCACACCCATAAAATGGCCTGTCAATTTGCCGCTACCATGCGGTCAGCTGGTCGGCAGATACGTCATGACCAGTTTTTTGACACGGTCGTTATTGACGCACCAGATGACCGTGATGAACTGATCGCTAAAGCGCTGGCAGGTGGGTTTAATCTTCGGCCGATTGACGGCGGCGTAGCGGTCAGCTTTGACGAGACAACGGACGAAAACAAACTATTTGCACTGATCGGCGCAATCATCGGCAAAGCCACATTGGTGGCGGCTGACGCCTGTCAGTCATCATGGCCAACAAAGCTTGAACGGCACAGCCCATTTATGACGCATCCGGTATTTCATAAATATCATACCGAAACCGAAATGATGCGGTATATGCGACAGCTTGCCGACCGTGATTTGGCACTTGACCGCTGTATGATTCCGCTTGGGTCATGCACAATGAAGCTGAATGCAACAGCTGAAATGATGCCGGTCAGTTGGCCTGAATTTGCCAATATTCATCCCTATGCACCAGCAGATCAAACCGAAGGATACCAGCAGCTGATCGCCGAACTGGAACATATGCTGGCCGAGGCGACGGGCTATGCGGCCATATCGCTTCAACCAAATGCCGGATCACAAGGCGAATTTGCCGGGCTGTTGGCGATTACCCGCTATCATGAATCGCGTGGCGAAGGTCATCGCAATATCTGCTTAATTCCCTCATCGGCACATGGCACCAATCCAGCATCAGCCGCGCTTGCTGGACTAAAGGTTGTGGTGGTGAAATGCGATGATGAGGGCAATGTTGATATTGATGACCTCAAAGCCAAAATAGACACGCATCGTGCGCATATTGCGGCATTGATGGTGACATACCCGTCAACACATGGGGTGTTTGAAGAAGCTATAGATGAAATATGCGCCATTGTTCACGAGGCTGGTGGTCAGGTCTATGTTGATGGGGCTAATTTGAATGCGCTTGTTGGGCATTGCGCGCTCCCTGAATTTGGTGCCGATGTATCGCATCTAAATTTGCATAAAACCTTTTGTATTCCGCATGGTGGGGGTGGCCCGGGGGTGGGGCCGATTGGCGTTGCGGCGCATCTCGCCCCATTTCTGCCCGGACACCCGGCAGATGGCGAAGGCGCGGTAAGTGCGGCGCCCTATGGATCAGCCGGGATTTTGCCAATCACCTATATGTATATTTTGATGATGGGCGCGTCCGGCCTTGCCAGCGCCACCGCCACAGCAATTTTATCGGCCAATTATATCGCGGCGCGGCTTAGTGATGACTTTCCGGTTCTCTATACCGGACGCAATGGCCGCGTTGCCCATGAATGTATTCTGGATATCCGCCCGATCGAAGCTGCTTGTGGCGTCACCAATGAAGATATCGCCAAACGACTGATTGATTTTGGCTTTCATGCGCCAACCATGTCATTTCCGGTTGCTGGCACCTTGATGATAGAACCAACAGAGTCAGAATCGCGCGCTGAAATTGATCGGTTTTGTGATGCCATGCTGGCGATTGCGGCGGAAATTCGCGCCATCAAAGACGGCGTCTGGCCAGACAATGACAACCCCCTGGTCAACGCACCGCATACCGCGGCGGCGATCATGGCAGATGACTGGCCACATCCCTATAGTCGGCAACAGGCCGGCGCGCCTGCTGGCGACCGGCAGGCCAATAAATACTGGCCGCCTGTTGGACGTGTTGACAATGCCTTTGGTGACCGTAATCTGATTTGCGCTTGCCCCCCGCTAGATAGCTGGGAGGACGCCGCCGAATAGATATATGGGGCCACGGAACAAGCGCCGTATCAGCGCCGGGCGATCCATCTATGCGGTGAAAATCTGCAGGGTTTCTTCGCGCGTTGCCGGACGCACCGATGTGGCAAGTTGGCGAATAAGCGCGGCGTTATCAGGGGCCAATTGCCCATTTTTAAGATGCATGTTGTTTTCAAACCCAACCCGGCAATGGCCGCCAGCCGCAACCGCCGCCATCATCACGTCATATTCCTTATAGCCAAAAGCACAAATCGACCAGCTTGCCATATCAGGCAAACCGTCCCCCAGCAGAGGGGCAAGTTCGGATGGGTCTGATTGGAAATCTGCTGCATAACGCCCCAATACCAGCAACACATGCGGGGGGCTAGCTGGCACGATACCCGCTTTCATTGCCGCCCGCATGCGGGTGACATCATGCGCGTCATACAAAATATGCTGGACATGAATGCGTTCAGCTTGCGCCCGATGATAAAAATCCTTGGCCAGTTGATGTGCGGCGGCACTGTCATCAGCCAGCATCTCGCGAAGTCCCGCCGACACAAAATCTGGCGCTACCCCAAACACCACATCATATTGTTGCTGTGGTGTATAGATTCCAACAGCTTCGGTGGTGACCTGCACCAGCATGTCTGGCACCTGTTCGCGCAACCCGGCCAACAGGGTTTTATAGCGGGCGACATCCAAAACATGTTCATCTTGATCGCCGCGCACATGGGCATGCAGAATACTGGCGCCTTCAGCATGGCAGGCTTTTGCCGCGGCAATTGTTTCATCAATCGATACTGGCAGTTGCGGATGGTCGGTTTTGACTTTGCGCGCCCCATTTGGCGCCGCCATGATAATAGTTGGTCGGCTCATAACGCCCTCTTGAAACATGGTTTAGAAAATGGCTGTCAGAACTGACAGCATCGCAAAAATTTGATAGTCTGCCCATAACAGACAAAGCCGGGCTAATGCTAGCAGTCAGGTGATGATGGTCAAGCTTTATCCGGTTTTTTAAGGGTGGGTTTACCCGATATTACAGACGCCAAACAGATGATAAAAACCTATCGCCCCACCCCAGATTCTATGCTAATGACACGCTCTTATATGGTTTAATATCGTCACGATCACAATCAAGCAGGGTTATGCCCCACCCCGGGGCGGTGACAATCATCATGGTAGACTCCGCGCGCATCAAGCAATTTAAATCGCTGAAAGGGCAACGTAAAATTGTCTGCCTGACGGCGTATTCAGCGCCGATGACGCATGCGCTTGATCCGCATTGCGATCTGTTGCTGGTCGGTGATTCAGTGGCCATGGTTTTATATGGTATGGACACCACACAAGGCGCCGATCTTGACATGATGATCCGGCATGGTCAGGCGGTGATGCGCCGCCGTCAAACGGCTGTTGTGATCATTGATTTGCCTGCTGGCAGTTATGAAAACAGCCCTGAACAAGCACTGGCAACGGCGCGGCGGGTGCTGGATGAAACCAGCGCTGATGGGGTCAAGCTAGAAGGCGGCAGTCAAATTGCCGGACATGTTGCGCGGCTTGTTGAATCGGATATTGCGGTATTGGCACATATTGGCCTGCTGCCGCAAAAAGCCACATCAAAATCCGGCTTTCGCATTACCGGCCGCACAGCTGAAGAAGCCGAACAGCTGGCCGAGGATGCCCGCGCCCTGTCTGACGCTGGCGTTTTTGGTATTGTGATGGAAGGCATTATTGAACCTGTTGCCGCATCTATTGCCGCAAATTGCCAAGTCCCGACAATTGGCATTGGCGCCTCGCCAGCCTGTGATGGCCAGATTCTTGTCACCGAAGATATTTTGGGACTCTATGACGGGTTCACACCAAAATTTGTCGAACAATTTGCCGATTTGCAAACCGATATAGGCGCCGCTGCCGCTGCCTTTCACCAGGCCGTTGTCAGCGAGACATTTCCGCTGGAACAACATCTATTCTGGCCAAAACAGTAACAGGTCATCACCAATGATGGTTTTTACCACCCCAGATGATATGCGCCGCGCCATTTCCGAATGGCGTGCGGCCGGTGAACAGCTGTGTTTGGTGCCAACGATGGGGGCCATCCATGACGGGCATCTGGCACTTGTGACAGCCGCCAAAAAAGCTGCCAAGCGGGTCGTTGTCAGCATTTATGTCAACCCGACACAATTTGCCGCTGGTGAAGATTTTGACAGCTACCCCCGTAATTTTCAGGCTGATCAACAGGCACTCGAAGCGGCCGGTGGGGTCGATGCGATTTATGCGCCGCAGGCCATGTATCGTGACCAGCATGCCACACATATCGTGCCATCTGGCGTTGCCCTGCCAATGGAAGGTGAATCGCGGCCACATTTTTTTACCGGCGTTGCCACCATAGTCTTTAAATTATTCCAGCATGTCCCCGCCGATTATGCCGTTTT
>Ga0181606_10003383_pt1 | contig 13474 bp, 12 predicted proteins | sample 041ome_10_FD_132994 | JGI IMG/M metagenome (GOLD analysis project Ga0181606, IMG submission 132994) | Coastal salt marsh microbial communities from the Groves Creek Marsh, Skidaway Island, Georgia - 041412US metaG (megahit assembly) | ecosystem: Environmental > Aquatic > Marine > Intertidal... | reverse complement strand
GCGAATGGCGTTTCAATCACAGGCCCACCGAAAACCTCTTGAAAGTATTACGCAAGTGGGCAAACCTCTGAACCGAAACCCTTAGATAGGCCAGCCCCTTAATTTTTGGGACTTCTGGTATAGGCATGGCTGCCCTTGGCGTGCCCGTGTCCACTATCAGCTCCGTACTGAACCATGCCGAGGGTGGAGTGACTACAATATATAATCGCTTTGGTTACGCAGAAGAGAAAGGCCTTGCGCTGTAAGCGTGGGCTGATCGCATAAACGATATTGTCAGATAGTAAAGCTGAAACCCAAGGCTTTCCCGGCCTTTTAGTGCTCCTGCGCCTAGAGCAGAGACCGTTGATGCACTACCAGTACACCCGGACCACTCAGTGGGGGCTGACCAGTTGGCGTCATACGCTTTGTCGGCCATGACCATGGCTCCGACCTGAAGGTTTTCAAGTAACACAGCCGCTTGCGGAGCATCGGCGGCATTCCCACCCGTTAGCAGGAAGGCGATAGGCCTGCCTGCGCCATCGCTCAGCGCGTGGATTTTGGTGTTCCGCCCGCCCCGGCTGACGCCGATGCTTGGGCCAACGCCCCCCTTTTCCGCCAGCGGCGGAGCGATGCGCTTTCACGTGCGTGCTGTCGAGCAAGACCTCCGTTGGAGGACCGCCCGCAGCAGCAAGCGCCGTAAAAGCGTTTTCCCAAACCCCCTTCGCCCGCCAACGCACAAACCGATTGTAGAGCGTTTTATGAGGCCCGTAGTCCGTCGACGCATCTTTCCATCGACACCCGGATTTCAACACTTGGACGATGCCGCTGATCACCCGCCGATCATCAACCCGAGCAACTCCACGTGTATCCGTCGGAAGGAAAGGCTCAAGGCGTTAAAATTGCTCGTCTGTTAGCCAAAAACCTTCGTGCATCACACTCTCCCAATGTCTGGAGAAGTGAACCAGATTCCTGAAAACTTGGGAATCCCTTTAATAGGTCCTGACCTTAACGGGTTGCGAAACCGGCCTATCGTGCTGCTATCTGGCACTGTTCCGTCAAGTTCCAGGCGGCAGAACCGCCGGAACAGCAAATCCCGGAACAAACATTGCGCGAGCTATTCGTCCGACAGCCGATACCGGATGCTCAAAAGCAGGCTGCGTAACAGGGGCAGCAATGGATAGCTTGGGCGCCCGTCTTCGACCCATAAATCGAAGCCATCAGCCGTTCCAGTTCGGACCAATCAATCACGGCCTCGGCAGCATCCAAGCCGTGCAAAATCCGATGATCCAAATCGGCCGCGGATACGAAAATCGGCGGTTGCGTTGTGAATTCCTTTTGCATCACCGTTTTAGCAAAATTTGGCTAAAATGGCGAGTTATGCAGAGGTCTCAAATCAGGTTTGCTTGAAAACGTTGCACTTCGCTCCGGAAGCCACCCAGCATTCGGGGCAGGGTCAAGACCGTATATCCACCAAACCTACATCCGAACCACTCAAGGGGAGCGGACCTACATTATTGAAGGCCTTGACTTGAATTGCTGAATCGCAGTAACTGCACGCCTGAAAAAGGTTTCGCACACGTCCAGGGCAAGAATCGCGAGTGAAATCGATAAAAATGAGGGTCAAAGAATTGAAACACATATTTCGCTACATAACGATATTTTTGGTTGTTTTTCTATTCCCATTATCATCTAGTTTTGCACAGGTGAAGATGGTTCCAAAAATATCTGTTAATTACCCACAAGCGGATTCTTATTTAGGCGAAAAAATAGGGCCTACAGAGGCTGACGATGCCACTAAGTTAGCAGAAAACCTCTCCGAAAAAATATTAAGCGACTATACTAACGGTTTGGCCCGAAGAGATGCTCACCCCAAAGCGCATGGTTGTGTAAAAGCACAATTTAAAGTGAACAAGAAGCTTGATCCAAAGTTGCAAGCGGGCATCTTCCAACCTGGTGTTGGATATGATGCAATTGTAAGGTTCTCGAATGGATCTCCTAATGCTTCAGGTGATGATGGGGACGGAGACACGCGTGGTATGGCGATTAAAATCCTTGGCGTGGAAGGTGAGAAACTCTTTTTAGACCCAAAATATCCGAACTCGGTAGATTTGATTCAGATTTCCGCACCATATTTCTTTGTCAATGCGTCCTCCGGATATACAGAGTTTTTCAGAATAGCAAATAAGGGAGTGTCTTTTTCACTTGTCAAAATACCATTTATCTTGGGTTGGCAGGGCACTGTAAATGCCGCAAAGATGATGTCGCAGAAGATCTCAAACCCGCTCGATGTGAATTACTTTTCGGTCACCCCTTATCAGCATGGAGTAGGGGAATCCCGTAAAGCCATAAAATTCTCTTCCTCTCCGTGCGAGGAACGGTCAAAAGAGGAAGCGCAAGATCAGTCCTCACCAAATTTTTTGCGCCATGCTATGCAAGACCGGTTACAGGGTGAAGAAGCTTGTTTTGACTTTAAAATTCAAACTCGTCCCGATGCAAGTTTTGAGGTCGAAGATGTCGTCAAAGAATGGGACGCAGAGAAGGCCCCATTCGTCCCTGTGGGACAAATCATAATTCCTAAGCAGTTGTTTGACACAGCGGTCTTGAATGAGGCGTGTGAAAAAATGACCTACAACCCTTGGCACACTATCGCAGAGCATAAGCCTCTAGGGACTATCAATCGGATGCGGAGAGTAGTTTACCAGACTATCAGTACACTTCGTTCAGAGATGAATTCTAAGCCCTAAGAAGTGAGCAAAATTGAAATGATAAAAAAGTGGTTGCTATCTATTCTCAGCTTATTGATTGTCGGAGCGGTTTCATTATTCCTTTACCTGAACTATATGTTCAAGGTCGAGTTAACAGATCTCCCCGAGCCTGCAGGGCAGCCACGAGTAGAGTCTGTCCCAAGCAATTGGCCTGAGTCGCAAGCCAATAGGCTGACCGAAAAAGCTGAATATTTGAAAAAGAACGAGATCGCGTACGACTGGTTTGTACGTTTTCCCTTCTCAAAAACCGATGGTATGCCTTTGATCGCCCTCAAGGTCTTGCCGCTTTTGGCACCGAATATTTGGGGGCCAAAAACTCAGTTTGGCGAGACATTTGGTCTTTTTCAGACATCGGGCACATCTGCGTTTCCTCTACCGCTAGGGATAGGTTTTACCGGATTGTCTTCTGATGGCGAGGCTTTCCCGGACCGAGCTACTTTTACTTGTGGGGCGTGCCACGTAGGACGAGTCCGACTTGGTGATGGAAGTTTGCGGCAGATTGTAGGCGGTGTTAATTCCCAGTTCAACATCGTCAAGTTTTTTGTAGATGTGAAGAGAACATTCGACTCTTTAGCGGCTGGAGAGGTAGGCGAGCAACGAACGATTAAAATCGCTCAGGAGCTGAAAGCCGCAGCAATACAAGCATCAAAGCAGTCGAAGACTTTCTTTTACGGGGGCTTGGCATTTAGGGATCGTAATTTTGATGCTGAGTATGAACGCAAACAGCTAGCTTTGTACGTGGCGGATTACGAGAAGTTGGCCGGTGACTTTATTAGCTACGTAGATAAATTTACGGCTGCTTACGCAACATACCTTTCTAAGACGTACGGCGGCTTCGAAAAGGAAATGTTGGCAGGCCTCCCTGGAATGGCTGACGCAACTGGAGTGAGTACCTCGCACGGTTACATAAAAGCTGACGTGAATTTTTTTGGAAGGCTAATCGGTCACAGTATCCTGCCCGACCATCCTGGTCTGACGGATTTTATGGTTGTTTGGGAGCAGGGTGCTAGAGAGGCTAAATGGGACCCAACATCAGGCAAATTGGTCGATGGTGGCGGCCAATATAACGGTAACATTCCAATTCCCATTTACCGGAACCTTGCCGCCTCGATGACTATGGGTCTCGATGATACGGACCTGCGGGTTGCTGCATATTCTGAGGGGTTCTTAAGTGGACTGCCTTCTGACCCATATCCGTTTGACATCGACGTTGCTCTTGCGGAAAAGGGGAAGGCAATTTTTTCGAAAAATTGTGCTAAGTGCCACCAGCCCAATAACAGCAAAGTCTACAGATCTCTCGGCACAGATATATCCCGAAGCAAGGTCATTAATGGCCTAATAATGGAATCTTCCCGAGAAGTTTCCTTGGAGACTTGCGGCCCGAGTACAACCATTGTTATGCACGGCTCAAAGCGCAGGCCCTGCCAGCTGTTTCAGGGTCAAAAGATTAAGCCTGAGGACAGGATGCGGCCGCTTGGTGATCAATGGGGGGGATATAATGCGACGGCTCTGAAGGGCGTTTGGGCTTCCGCTCCATTTTTGCATAATGGTTCGGTGCCGACTCTCAAAGATCTTTTGGTTCCTAACGAGCGCCCAACTAAATTCGTTAAAAGTGCTCTGAGTTATGATACCAAACAGGTTGGCTTCGCACTGAAAGAAGGCTTCAACGAGGGCTATAACTTTGACACTGAAGCGTTTCACGCGCTTTCGAACAAAGGTCATGACCAGGACGTTGTTGTCGATGAAAAAGTCTACAAGCTAGACTGGTCGGATGACCTTGACGGCGCTTATGCGCTGATTGAGTATCTTAAGACTCTGTGAAAAAAAGGATATTATGATGATTGCTTTCCCAGTGCGGATCGCCGCATTTTCCGCGTTGACGGCGTTGATGTGCTTATCCGCCGTTAATCCCGCCGAAGCTGAAAAGGCGATCGGATACAATGGCAAGGTGGAGGTCATATCCCAGGGCTGGGATGAGCATGATAGAGCAACTTTCTATCATGCAGCTCAGGGTTCTCCAATCCTCCCATATTCTTATTTCTTCGCGCTTGAGGAAGCAGCGAGCGGTGAAATTTTTTCGAGCAGAAAGAATTTAAGTAGCTTCGGTTTGATATATTGGAAAAAATCAGCAAACAACCCAGATAACTTACCTGTTGGGCTAACGGATGATTTGGATATTTCAGGGACCGAACGGTTCTTAGGTATGAATTGTGCGGCGTGCCATGTAACAGAGATTAAGGTTGGCAATCAAAAGGTTTTGATTGATGGCGGGACCTCGCACTTCGATTTTTACAAGTTCATGCGCGACCTGACACTGGCTCTTCAAAAGAATTACTCGGACGACGAAAAGTTTGATCGTTTCGCGAGAAGAGTTTTGAAGGACAATTATTCAGCAACTCATGCAGTTAATCTAAGGGCGAGGCTTCGCGGTGTGATGCGCAAGCGGGAGGACTGGCTTTTTAGAAATAAAACAGCTGTAAATGCTGGGCCTGGACGGGTTGATGCTTTAAATGTCATTCTTAATCAGGTTTCTGCAAAAATGCTGCATCGCCCTGATAATGCGCGAGTGGTAGACGCTCCCGTTAGTTTTCCGTACTTATGGGATGCGCCATATTTGGACTTTGTTCAATACAACGGGGTTGTGCCGAATAAAGGAGCTGGGGCCTTAGGCCGTAATGTTGGTCAGGTGCTGGGCGTTTTCGGCGAAGTGGCTCTTCAGGAGTCTTCAATCCCGGGAGGATACGCGTCCTCGGTGAATGTTCAGCACTTGCTGGACCTTGAAGAGACACTGAAGACTTTAAAGTCGCCCAGGTGGTCAGAGCTTGCTGAAAAGAAGCTCCTTCCCGAAATTGATCGCATCTTGGCGGACAAAGGTAGGGATATTTACGATAAAAAATGTTCAGGTTGCCATCAGGTAATTGACCGCGATAATCGTGGCGATATTGCTTCTATAAAGGTGAAATTGCTTTCTCTGCCAGAGATTGGAACGGACAGTGCTGCTGCCCTTGGCTTTGTCGATAGGGTCGTTGCATCCGGTCCTCTTAAAGGACGAAAAGAAGCTTACAGCGTCGGTGAGCCGATGTGTGAGCACGTACACGGAAATAGTGTTCTCGCTCACGTTACCGTTGGCGTTATAATGAGCGATCTTGCAACAACATATAAGCCTGTGTTGTCGACATTGTCATCGGTTATGGCCAGTGGTTTCCGCGGTCTACTGCATGAATCAGGCAATAAGATCAGGTCGCTTTTGGGCTTGAGCGGTGCTGCATCGCATAAACATGTTATGTCGGATACCGATCTAATTGCAAAATTGAGGGCTAAGGGAATATCAGAAGCAGGAATAGTCGCTGCTCTCCAAAAGAGAAGTGACAACAACTCCGCGCTCTACGATCAGTTGGTTTCTGATTCTATGGAATATCACGGTAAGGATAAAGCATGCTTGGAAGTGTTGGCTGAAGCGCAGTACCGTGCGAGGCCGCTCAATGGGATTTGGGCGACCGGGCCTTACTTACACAATGGTTCAGTAATGTCATTGAAGGATCTCCTTGAGCCGGTGAATCAAAGGAAGGTTGAATTTCGTGTTGGTGATACCGAGTTCAGGCCCGATGTCGTCGGGTTTGCTGAACCTTCCGAAGGTGGGTTTGTTATAGATACGCGATTGAAGGGCAATTCCAATCACGGTCATACCTACGGTACTGAGTTGCAAGCCGCCGAAAAGGTAGAATTATTAGAGTACCTCAAATCGCTCTAATTAAGCGTAGGTTCAGAAAGGCCTTAATCATGCTGAAAGAAAAAGTGGTCATACTTCTGGCCGGATTGTCGTCGTCGTTGCTGGGACTGGGAGTTAGCGCTGCAGATGTCGTGCATGAGGCTCACCGAGCAATACATTCAGAGGAAGATATAAAACGATCGCATGATGCTCGACACGCCGTAAATACTCAGAAAGACAAGGCGGAGCCAAAACGCTATACGTTGTCGCTAGCAGGGTACGCGCAGGAGTTTTCTGGGCCGTTTCAAAGTCCTGATGACTCAGGGGTTGACGTTGACGGAGCAATCCAATTTTCCGAAGGATTAAAATTGCATGCCTTTGTTGACGGTATTGGTTCTCGAGAAGGAATTGATGATGTGGGCGTGGCAGGTACTTTAAGTATTTCGCCTGAGTTCTCCGTCCACGCAGAGTTAGATTTAGGCATCCAAACCGATTCAGAGGCAGACTTTTCGGTCACGATTGCACCGACTTATACTTTCCTTTATGTTTCGGATTTGGGGGTTTTTGCTTCTTCAACGTTGTCAGCGAAGTATGAAAATTTTGATGAAGGAGCAGCTTTTAACCTCAGCCCAGTTCTTACGTTGGGAAGTGTGCCGCTCGGGGCTAATTTAAGCTTGGGCTACACCAATGCTTCGTGGGTTGATAAGTCGGACTTGTTATTGGCTAATTCAAGCGCCGCAACTTACACAACCGGCCCAGTCATATCGTTGAATTGGGATCTTAGTTCTCGCGTTCAAGTGGCGGCAACAGCACTCCCGGATGCGGAAACAAAATCTATAGTTTCAGGATTTATATTTAATACAGAGAGTGAGATTTACCAGATATCTGCGGACATTGAGCTTACGCCGGGTTGGAATCTGGGAGCTGCGCTGAGCCTCACGAACACCGATAGCGCACTTTTGGGTAACGTGCAAAAGGAGACTGAGTTAAAGGTGACCATGGGTTATAGGTTTTAGAATATGGGGCGGACCTGGCTAAGGGGCTTTTTCAGGGGATTTCCGACTTGCGCAAGACTTTCAAGAGGTTTTCGGTGGGCCTGCGGTTGGTATGCCATTCGCACCTCCGGAGATAGATGTGAAAGTGCGGGTTAGGGGCGCTATTGATGCGTCGCTACTGGTGCGCGGCCCAACTCAAAAAGTTCTTGAAAGTAAAGCCTCGGATTGATGGGGCCACGTTGCCCACCCTGGCCGTGCGCATTTTTGGGTGCAAGAATCATTGATCGACTGACCGTCGGCATGTTTGATCTGAAACAGGTGCAGTGGCGTCTGCATCCGCCAACGACGGCGGGCTACTGCCAGACTTCGCAGATGAAAAACTTGATCGCCACCATCTGCCTGACGATTGCCCTGCTTCTTGGAAGTGCGAGAGTGTCTTGGAGCCAGGATTACCACAAGGTATATGCAGCTGCCCAAAGTGGTAATTTCGCAACTGCTCTGCGGGAATGGGCACCTCTTGCAAAACAGGGGAATGTCAATGCCCAATACAATCTGGGGGTGATGTACGAAAACGGACAAGGTGTTCCAAAGAACTATAAGACTGCCGTAAAATGGTATAGGCTTGCCGCCGAACAGGGGGATGCCGGCGCCCAGTTTAATCTGGGTAATGCGTACCGCCACGGACTAGGTGTTCCACAAAACGATAAGACTGCTGTGAAATGGTACAGATTTCCCGCCGAACAGGGGAATGCCGCTGTCCAGTACATTCTGGGACAGATGTACCGCCAAGGAAGAGGTGTTTCCCAGGATTATAAGATTGCGGTGAAGTGGTACAAACTTGCTGCCGAACAAGGCAGTGCCTTTGCACAGTACAATCTGGGTATGATGTACAGCAAAGGGCAAGGTGTTTCCCAGGATTATAGGACTGCTGTGAAGTGGTACACACTTGCTGCCGAACAGGGGGATGCCGATGCCCAAGGAAATCTTGGCGTTATGTATGCCTTCGGCACGGGAGTACTAAAAGATTACGTCTATGCCCATATGTGGGGAAATATGGCTGTATCTATTGGGGGAAAAGATAAAGGTAAGGTACGAGATTTCGTTGCGAAACAAATGACCCCACCCCAATTGAAAACCGCACAAGATTTCGCCCATAAATGTGTCCATACGAACTACAAAGGGTGTTGAGTAAAACCTAAGCGAGCACCAGACAGGCACTCGCGCTTCCTATCCCCATTTCCTTCGGAATCGCTGACGCACCCGTCCCACTCTCACGCTGCTCTGTGACCCTCGCTGCTTCCGTGGCCGGTTTTACGGGCGCCGTCTACATCTTAAAACCATGGGGCCAAAATCGACACTGAATGCCGCGCCATGACCGAAAAGGCCGCGTGTCATCAACGGCGGGCATAAAGAAAAACTGCGCGGCTGGCAGGCCCACACGGGGCAAAAAAGCCACAAAGCGGAAGCGCCGGGACCCCGAAAAATAACACAAGCGAAGGGCCGGGCAAAGAGGGCTGGCCTCTATCACATCGAACCTGAAGGCGGCGAACCCTTCAGGGTTGAAGCGAAGGGCCGCAGCTTCTTCATGCGTGCCAAGGCGTAGCGGATCGCTCCGGCAAGACGTGATTTGCCGAATATCCTGGTCAGCTGGGCGTGCAGCCATGTTCCCATATCGTCGAAGACAGGTTTCGATCCACGCTGCCTTGCCTTCACCCGCTCATCGGGCGGCAGGCCCCGGACCTTCTTCTCGACACCATAGAGATTGGCGATGAGCGTCGGTCACTGGAGGCGATCCGCCAGCGGAAGGAAGGCGCGGCTATACGCCGGGAAATCAAACGACTGTCAGGATTGGCCAAGTCGTTGCTGGACAGTTGACCAAGAGGTAATGCCACCGCCACGCCTTTAACTTCCGCTATCGTTAGAAAAACCGGACGTGCAACGCAGGTTCCTGCGACAGCGACTTTTAGCCAATTCTGGGAATGGAATTCCTTTAATGCGACGTCGACCCGCAAGCCTGATTGACCGACGTTCTCGCCCGCATCGCCGAGCATAAAGGATAGCGCTCAAAAACCTCGTTTAGTATATGATCAGTTGGATACCGGTGAAAGGTGCGCGGTAGCCGCGGCCTTTGAGACCAATCGTAACTTTGGTCCCTAGGAGGGGCGCAACATGGAGGAGGTACACGCTAAATTTATGTGTATGCGTATCCGCGTCAGTCTCGGCACCTTCTTGCTCGGGATCTTTCTGGTCTTAACGATTCTGCCAATGCTGGGTGTTCTGGTTTACGGCTACATCCGCAATGAGGCTGCGGCGCTTGCGAACCTGGATCGCCAGGTGACCCATAATATGCGCCAGACGGTCATGGCTTCCGCGGAAATGGTAGAGACGGTTGGTCATGTCGTCGCGGTCGTAGCGGACTCGGCGGCGCTGGGGCCAGTCTATTTCAAGTCCAAAATCGGCGGCCAGGTGCTCTGGCGCAGCCTGAAGGCGGCCAATCAGATCGACGCCATCTATGTCAGTCTGGAAAGCGGCTTTCACCGAGTGGTGTCGCGCATCGACGCGGACCGTCGCAAGTCCAATGAACAGATACCCGAGAACGCCAACTGGCACTCCAGTTACATTGATGAATTTGCAGCAGGCGATAATAGGGCACGCCATCGGGAGTTCTTCGAGGTCTGGGGCGGCGAGAGCTTGGCGACCTATTCCGTCCTGACCGATCTCGATATCCGGAAACTGCCCCATTACCTTGAAGCTCGTAATTCTGGAAGGCTAGCGATTGGTGAACCCAGTATCAATCCCGATACGGGTTTTAGGGTGATCTCGCTTGGTTTCCCTATAATCCGCAGCGGCAAGTTTATCGGCTTTGTCGGTGCCAACATGACATTGTCGAACATCTCCAACTATCTCGACAACAACCGCATCAGCGAGAATAGCACAACAATCATCTATGACGGGCTGGGCAATCTGATCGCGAGTTCCGATCCCAGGCTCCTGAACACCGGCCAGAAGGGTGCCATCACATCCAATGTCGCCAGCATCGACGACCTCTCCATCCGCGAGTCATACGAACTGCGCTATCTGGCTAGAACCTCGTCCTATGTCTTCAAGGATTCGGAAGGCCGCCAACTCAGCATCAGAGAGATGCCATTCCCCGACAGGTTTCGGAAGGAGTGGCGTGTTCTTTCGGTCGCTTCGACCGACGACTTCGTGGGCGAACTGATCCGTACCAATCAGGAGATGGCGGCGATAACAGGCCTGCTGATAGTGTTCCTAATTGCGATTATACTGCTTCTAGCCAACCGGATCCGGCAAGCGGTCAATCACTTGGTCACGGAGTTCAGCAATATCGGTCAGTTCAATCTGACCGACACGCAAATCCACGACTCGATCGTCCGGGAACTTAATACTCTCTATCACTCGAAAGAGAAAATGAAGCTCAGCCTTCGTTCGTTCGGACGGTATGTGCCCACGGGCCTGGTCCGCAAGCTGATCATCTCCGGAGAGGAGGCGAAACTAGGCGGGGAGCGCCGCCGGATGACGATCTATTTCTCCGATATCGCCGATTTCACGGCCATTTCGGAGAAACTGACGCCGGAAGAGATCTTCGACGAGATGGGCGACTATTTCACCCTGATGCGCGACTCCTTGTCCGAGAACCATGGTACGGTCGACAAATATATTGGCGATGGCATCTTGGCACTGTTTAACGCGCCGATAGCAACACCGGATCACGAGGTTGCGGCCTGCCTGGCGGCAATCGATGGCCAGAAGCTGCTAGCGGAGGACCGAATCCAACGGGAGGCCGCGGGCAGACCGCTGTTCCACGCCAGAATCGGACTCGATGTCGGCGAGGTTCTGGTCGGTAACATAGGCACCGCTGACCGGTTCTCCTATACGGTGATCGGTGACACCGTGAACATTGCAAGCAGACTGGAAGGTCTTTGCAAGTTCTACGGCACCAGCATCATGGGGAGCGAGGCACTGCGCGATGCGACCGGCGACCGCTTCGAATGGCGTTTCCTCGACCGGGCTTCGGTGGTAGGCCGCACCGGCAGTATTCGCATCTTTGAACTGATGGGGGAAAAGGGAAAGGTCGATCCGGAAAGGCTCGTGCACCGAGACGCCTACGAGGAGGCGATCACACGTTACATGAAGGGCGAGTTCGACGAGGCATCCCGCCGGTTCATGGATCTGTCGAAGAGGAATCCTACCGACCTCGCCGTTGCCATCATGGCGCGTCGCGCACGCAAGCTGTGTCGCTACCCGCCTGCAGAGGACTGGACCGGCGTCTACGTACACACCAAGAAATAGGCAGAAACACGCTTGTATGCGGTGTCCGTCGTCAGATAAATTAAGACATCCGGCTTTTTGGTTTTTAGGAGACTTGGCTCATCTGGTTTTCAGTTAAGCAGCGTGTTTGTCGTGCTTCGGCACGCGGCGGCGCTGGGCCTGGATGTGGACTTGCAAGCGACCGACAAAGTTAAGGCGCTTCTGGGTAAGTCGCAGCACAAGCCAAAATACATTCCGGCGATGACTTGGGCTGATGTGCCAGCCTTCTATGCCAGCCGTGAAGAACCAACGCCCACCCACCTTGCTTTACGACTTCTTATTTTGATCGGTGTGCGTTCGGCGCTGCCAGCCTCAATCACGACCTCATCGACATAACTCTTAACCAACACGTCCTGGTGCGCATAGGCCGTCGGGACCGAGTAGTCCGTGTTTCGGTAGCTCACCAGCGCTTGGCTGCTCACGCGGCCGCCCCGCTTTTGGCAAGCGTCGAACGGCATCGCCGGCAGACACGACGCTCAGAAACTTTGAACTGACTGCGCACATGATCGATGCAGTCCCGCCGGCGCGTTCGTGACCGGAACCATACTCAATGTGGATGGCGGCTACGCCGTAATGTAAACCAGAAGGATCTTTGGATGCCCCTTGTTGAAGTCGATGAAAACCCCCGTATTCCATATCAATTGCCGATGCCGCCCGACGCGTTGCCTGAAATCGTAGTTGCCGATCCCTTATCCGCAAACGACGACCGCATGTGGGTGCAACAGGCCGAGCATGTGTTCTTTCGCCCGCTCTGTCTCAATGCCTCACAGGGTTACTGGATGAACCTGCTGAAGGTTACAAAATCTGGTGTGCTTTCGCGCCACCGCCACCCAAACGCGGTGCATGGCTTTGTGCTGAAAGGCCACTGGCATTACCTCGAACATGATTGGGTCGCTGAAGAAGGCGGCTATGTCTACGAACCGCCGGGCGAGACGCATACGCTGGTAGTGCCCGATGATGTTGATGAAATGATCACCTACTTTCAGGTCAACGGCGTGATGTACTACGTGGATCCCTACGGCAAGCACCTGGGCTACGAAGACGTCTTCACTAAGATCGACATGTGCCGAAAGCATTTCGAGAAAGTCGGGCTGGGTGCCGACTACGTGAAGAAATTCATCAGATAGCACCTGATCACCGACGCCAGTGAGACTGCCGGGCATCGGGTGCTCGAACAAGCTCTGGAGTGACGAACATCGAAATTGTGAAACGAACACTCGGGCAGGGTAAACCATGACTAGACTTCATTACTTCAAGGGTCGCGGACGCGCTGAGACGACGCGCTGGATGCTGGCGATCAACCAGATTGAATTCGAAAACGTCGCGATTGAAACGCCTCAGGATCTTGCCGATTTGCGTGCATCCGGCAAGCTCCCGTTCGACCAGATGCCGCTGTTAGAAATAAGCGGCCTGAACTTGAGCCAGTCTACCGCAATGATCCGCTATCTGGCGCGTCTGGGTGATTTGTATGGCGACAGCGATACAGATGCAGTCTGGTGCGACATGATTGCTGGTGCGGTTGCCGATTTTGCAGAGGCGTCGATGCAGGCGGCATTCCAGGCGACCGATAATATTGCCAAGGCGGCCCTGTGCACTCGCTTTTCCAAGTTTGGCCCAAGGTTCGAGGCGCGGTTAGCATCGAATGGAACCGGCTTTTGTGTAGGGGCGGGCCTGACATTTGCGGATGTCGTTCTGGT
>Ga0181606_10003377_pt1 | contig 13479 bp, 10 predicted proteins | sample 041ome_10_FD_132994 | JGI IMG/M metagenome (GOLD analysis project Ga0181606, IMG submission 132994) | Coastal salt marsh microbial communities from the Groves Creek Marsh, Skidaway Island, Georgia - 041412US metaG (megahit assembly) | ecosystem: Environmental > Aquatic > Marine > Intertidal... | reverse complement strand
GAAAGCATCATCGTACTCATTTTTTGAACCGAATGGTGCACTCACCCCAAAGCCGACTGCTCCCGATCCAAGAGGCCGCGTGTAATAGAAATTCGGTATTAACGAATTTGATAGCGGTTTTTGGGTATCAGTTGTCATCAAGCCAATTGCTTCCGAGCCTGTCACCTTCTGATTCGGAATTAGGAGATGCGCTCCTGTCTCGATCATTCCTCCCGAGAGAGCAATACCAGCTGGGTTAAAATACACACTGGATGCTGAGTCTATCCGCGCAGCGGATCCCGCGAACGCAACACCTTGCGACACAATTGATTGCTCTTTGAGATAGAATCCAGCTGCTTGGGCTCCGGGCGCCAGAACCAGCAATAACGTTATCCTAACGACTGTGTTTATTTTCATTATTTTTCTCTCGATTCATCTACTTAAAAACTATACTTGGCATTTTTGATATGCCATTCCTACCTCGGTGGGATGCTAGCGAATTTACACAAGCCAACGCTAGAAAAGTAATCGCGCTATACTAACCTTTTGATCTAATTTTAAAAAGTTTCCTAGGCTAAAGAATTTGCATTCTCGATACATAGCCTTTGTGACAAACCCTAAATTAAACAGTAATGTCTGAAAGCACAAATAACAACATCTAAACAAGTCGATTTGTTGGGCAGGTTCTATGAGTCCGCTGACAATATTAAGGACACTGGCCCTTTGATCGAATTGGCTTTAATCCCTAGCCAGATTACTGGCCGTAGGGTTATCAATTCTTATTACCGGCCTTATAATTTTTGATAGCGCTAACTCACAAAGGTCAAATGGACGAAAATATGAGCTCAAACTTAGGTGATATATTTTTCGAAGAGTACTACGGCACCAAGTGGGATGTCTCTGATCCAATTCAATGGGCTTTCGTCGATGATGGTGCGTACTACCAATCTGCTCAATCAAGTTCATTCCATTATTCGGAGCTTCCGGATTCAGCTCTAATCAACGTCGTCCGTCAGGCACTTCAAGATTGGGACTTTGCCTTACCTGAGACCGATCTTTTTAGCGAAGCACCAAATTGGGAATCCGCAGAATTAATAATCGCTTTTCCAACAGATTGGTCGGTTTTCGCAGCGGAAAAAAATTTTACCAATTTAGGGGGTTGGTGGGAGTCCGTCTGGTTAGGGAAAATAAGATATCAAGCTTCGATTGAATTGAACAATTCACTTAATCATTCGCAATTAAAAGCGGTTTCGTTGCATGAAATAGGAAACGTGTTGGGATTAGGCGATTATGATGGATTAGCAAACTCAGTGCAGTCAGATCCCATAAAAGCGTATTTCGATAGCCCTCAAAATATCGACATCGCCTGGCTTAACAGTCTTTATGTTGATCCCATCGATTTCGCTAATGTACCTCATACAGGTAACAACCTAGTTAACCAAGATATCGAACCACCTTCACTCCAAGATTTATCCCTCACCCGATATATAGACATTTCTTCTGAAAATACTCCCTTAATTGTGCGCGCTGGTGCTACCGACAATGCTAGCGGTATACGTTATGTAAATATTTATCTAGATGAGACTTTGTGGCTCGGAAACGGAAAAAGTCTGAGAGTCTTTGGGTTAAATGGGTTTGAAGACAGCTGGGAAGATGGTGTGTCGTCACGTGGTTATAAGATTTCTCCATTTCTCAACGGTTCAGGGGAATTCACTGTCGAGTACGTCGACGTGCTGGACAATAAAGGAAACTCGTACCGCTATACCTATCCGGAGCTAATAGATTTGGGATTTAACACTACTTTTACTGTGACTGATTTGGCAGAAGCTGGTGAAAGAGTAAGGTATGACGACAATGCGGAAAAAGCTTTTCGTATCTATAAATCGGCTTTTGATCGAACACCCGACAAAGAAGGATTAGGGTATTGGATTAAGGAGTTAGATTCAGGTCTCGAGCTGCATCAAGTCACCAACTCATTTGTTATCTCCCAGGAGTTCAAAAACATGTATGGAGCTGACCTCGATAATAAAGAATTCATCAACGCGCTATACAACAATGTCCTCGAAAGAGAACCAGATCAGGTTGGCTTAGACTACTGGATCAATGACATGGAAAACAATGGCATGTCACGGGCTGATGTCTTAGCTAGTTTTTCTGAGTCTGCCGAGAACATAGCGAATACCGGTCCATTGATTGAGTTGGGCGTTGTGTATCAACCTTATGGTGACGAGATGATTGGATGAACTATAGCGCACCCCAACGCTTCTTGATTATTTTTCCCTATGATTCGCTTCAAAGAGGGCGGTTTCCATTCTCAATCGAATGTCTCAACTAAGAATTGAAGATGTCACAATATATCCAATGCAAATCGTAAGAAATTCAGGGGGCGCATCTCAAACAAATAACCTAGTGCCTTACGGTCAGATCTCCACACATTTGGAAAACCTTTTGATTACATGATGTGAATTGACTAAAGTGCAGCTATACCAATCTTTAGCAAACCAAATATTAAATGATAAACCAGGAAGTTACTGTTGATTTTTTGGGCACTAGGGGTGCATTTCCTCTAAATCTCCCTCAGACCCAAAAACTTGGGACCGAGACTTCTTGTGTCGTTTTATCATGCAACGAGGATCGGTTAATCCTTGATGCGGGCACTGGACTGAATCGAATCAGTCCTACAGAAAACGATGACATTATATTGTTATCGCATTTTCATTACGATCATGTACTCGGTCTCCCATACTTTCTTTCAAAAAAGCGGAAAGGTTGTGTAACTCTTGCCACAGGCTGCGCTATCAATTCAGATGACTTTTCTCAAAAGTTATTGTACGTTTTTGGCGGTATCGGGTTCCCTGTTTCACTCGGACATATTTTTAGCCCAATCAATCTGGTGGTTGGGCTCGAAACGGCACCAATGACGCTTGATTCATGGAGCGTCGCAAGTATCGCTTTGAACCACCCCGGCGGCGCCGCTGGCTACTCTGTGACTCATAAATGCTCAAGTAAACGTATCTGTTATTTGATGGACCATGAACACAGCCCCTATTACAACGTTAAGTCATTAATAGAATTTTCGAAAAACTCTGACCTAGTAATATACGATGCTGCGTATTCAGATAAAAACTACGAAGCACATCGTGGGCATGGTCACTCGACAATCGAAGAGGGACAACACTTCAGGAAGATGGCCAATTCCAAGCGAATAGTGTTAACCGGACACTCCATCGAACGCTTTGACTCCGAAATTCCCACAATAATAGATTCTCTAGATTCATCGGCAGAAACTCTGGCCTATGATGGGTTAGAAATAGTCCTATGAAGTTAATACAAATACACGCATAAACGCCCCAAAATATCATTATAGATACTTTAAATTCGTTTCTACTCAGTTGAGCTTTGAGTTTTGACGCGAATCCCAGCTTTAATCCAATTTGTCGAAGAGTTCCCGGCATTACTTTCGCTCGAGCCGTCGGCTCATGCTAATCGGGTTTTTGACAACTCAGCTAGCGATAAAATCTAAGAGCCAAGTGAGGGCGGACTTGGTAGCAAACCTCTCTCCATCGACTGAACTCATAGAGAGGATCTCGAAGTTATGAAAATAAGGTCTCAACCGACCGCTACAACCATCAAGAAACCCCTGTTAAGTCCACTCCGCAGGATTGATGTAATGCCAATCTATCCCTATCTTTTGAACTCAGTTCAGGACAGCCGTGCTGGCGAGTTCCGCCCAATTATCCGGGGAATGATAGGAGTCCGGCTCTCAGGACACCCCATAGCTTCCAAAAATCATTGTCTTCGAATTGTTTAGGCGTCAACCTTCGATCGCAACTGTGCCTAAGGCGATAGTCGTAATAAGCTTTCTTGTATTTCACAAGGTCCAATCGGGCCCACTCGTGTGAAGCGCGGTTCTTCTTTTTGGTCCATCAAAGCTCCATTTTTGGGAAAAAAGGACGCAACAACAACGTGGTCGTGGCAGTTGCTTTGGCGACTCATTCAGACGTCGAGGTGATGCTCTTTTAAAATGACCAACCAATCTGTTATGGAATCTTGGGGATTTTCTTCGTAGTGAACCAGTACGGGTATTTTTGGCTATCTCTGCCAGCACTCCATGGACAATGAACAAAATCATTTCTTCGCTGGTTGATCGAAAGGACAAGCCCCAACCGATCACTTGGTGAGAAAACAAGTTCATCACTACGGAGGGATAAAGCCCCTAATTATTAACATTGGTGGATTCTGTCACTCAACGCCTTTTCGGTACCGATGGATTAAATTGTCAGTCATCTCGATCACAGGCGCTCAACATTTGTTGGCACCAGCTGTAAAACCTACCACGAAGCACGCCAAACAAGTTACATAGAACTGTAAACGGGTACTTTTTCTGATTATCTAAATAAACCGAGACTACCTCACGTCGACGCTTACGCTAAGCACTTTTCGACCTACTTTATGGCAGCACGCTCCTAGATTACACACTTTCAATCCGGCTCAGCTCGCCCGACCCCGTCCTGCTCGAATCTAGTAAGCCTGAATGGTTTCTGGCTGAGGACTTAGAGCTGGATCCAATTGTACGAACTCGTCCAGCTGAACCCAAGTCGATCAGAAAAATCGCACCCAACGTGACAAATTAGTTCATGTGATGGACTAATTGTACCTCAATTAGCTATGTATGGTTATGTCCTCATTGGCGTACCTTAATCGATTGAATGTCTGTTAAGCTAACAAAGATGTTCGATGCTGGCTCCATACCAATTCTAGAAATCGTTTATTCATATTCCATTCCCTTGACGTCCGGACTCGACATTAAAAAGGAGGTAGTTTCAAGAGCAAACGTCAACGTCAGAGACACAAGCGACATTTTTTCTTGATTGAGACTACACCCCCATGGTCTAAGCGATTTTGTTCGCAAGTAGATCAAACATAGATAACAATCCTGTGGCTTTTTTCTCATTATCAATGCATATCAATCTGCTAATTCTATCTTGTTCAAACGCTACCAATGCTGACGACGCCAAATTATCTTCAGGTATCACCAGTGGAGCCCTATTCATCACCGTTGTCAATTTGGGAGGGTCTGTCAAAATATGAGGATCACGCGCCAAAAGACGACGTAAATCACTATCTGTGAATATTCCGGCTAATTCTCCCGAATCCTCGTTACATATTAAAGCTCCAACTCTTGATTCAGCCATGGTGCAAACAGCATCAACTAACGATATGCCAGGAGGACAAACAGGCACAGAGCTTAGTGGTTGCATGATATCCTTCACTCTCAAGAATAAACGTCTTCCGAGAGAGCCGGATGGGTGCGTTCGACCAAAATCCAACGCAGAAAACCCTTTCATTTTCAATAAAGCTATTGCCAAGGCATCGCCTAAAGCAAGTTGAAGAGTGGTACTCGAGGTAGGCGCAATATTATGGGGGCAAGCCTCCATTTCAACGGATGAGTTAATGATCCAATCGGCCTGCTGTGCCAATGCACTACTGGGATTACCAGTCATTCCTATAATCATGATTCCTTGCCGCTTGCAGTGTTGCGCCAAAGATACTACCTCTTCGGTTTCTCCGCTTTGAGACAACGCCAACAATGCATCATCTGAAGAGATCATTCCCAGATCTCCATGACCAGCTTCCGTAGAATGCACAAAAAAAGATCGTGTTCCTGTGGAAGCGAGAGTGGCTGCTATTTTCCGGCCAATGTGGCCACTCTTTCCAATACCTGTCACTACCACTCTGCAATCGTCATTATGTAAAGCTTGGCAAAGTTTTCCGAACGATTCATCTATTTTGTTGGCTGATGCAACCAACTGACCAGCTTCTAACAGAACCGTTTCGGCCGCGCTTTCAACAATGGCACGTGCGTCTTTTAGCATGCTCGGAATTACCTACCTAATAAAAACGTAAGCGATTTTGTGTCTAAACAGAAATCGATCACTCTAACAATAGTTCGATATTTTTCTTCTAATATCTGGATATTAATTCGGGTCTTTCGAATCTCTAAAGAGTTCACTACGCTCTGGGCGACTATCCCTTTTCTAAAACCAACCTTAGCCGTGTTAATCTCGGTGTCAACCGATCGCATCTCGGCAATTTTTCCTTGAACGGAAATATATTGTTCGTTAAGGAAAGTATTTAGTTCATCGATATCCCGTTCCAATCGCTCAGCCCCTCGCTGGATGGCTATATCGGCTCTCTTGATACCAGCCCTAGCGCTATCTAGTCTATCCGAGTTTCCGTATGTTTTTATAGGAATTCTCATTGATAGCTGAGCTATCCCTCGTAGCTCTCTATCCAACCCCGAAAATACGTCTTCTTCTTGCTCCACTCCGAAAGAAAGGTTTAAGTCAACAAGCGAAAGATCTGCTGCCTTTATCTGAAGCAACCGTTGCTCTTTAATCCTACGCTCTACCCGCAACAACGAAAGTCTGTTTTCGAACTGCTCGGAAGTGAGTGTTCCTGCTTCTGTGACGCTTTTATACGAGCCCCCTATAATTCCATCCTTTAAATTGGCATGAGGATAGTTATATGCAACATCTCTGACTACTTTCAACGATTTGAGGTAGTTGAGTCGCTCTCGGCTCAAAGACAGTTCGACATCTATGCGTGCCAATTTAAGAGTGGCCTCAATAAGTTCAGATGATCCAGATTGGCCAATTCGAATTGCTTCCTCCATTTCTAGAAGACGCTCTCTCAATGCCAGCGACAGCGAATCCAAAAATTCGATTTTATTTCTCAGGAAACTATACTCAACCCAAGACTTAGCAAAATTCCCAAGAACCGTTATCTGGTCAAATTCACTCTCTATGCTGGTTCTCTCGATTTCCAGCTGCGCTAGAGCGAGTTTTGGAGATTTGAATGGGTCAATTATAGGTATTTGATAGTTGACGCTTGCACTTGCCCGCTGATTGAAGCCGTCTCTCTGCAGAGTGTTTGCAGTTCGGCTCTGATAATCACCACCAATTGAGCTTTGGAGGAAGATTCTTCCTTTTCCTGACTCCTCTATTGAGCGAAGTTCCGCCTGTTTTTCTAGACTCATCAACTGAGAAGCAACTGTTACGTTGTCCTTCTTTACTTCTTCCCACAGAAAATTCATCCACGGAAACACTGATGCTTCTGAAACTACTGGGGAAAAACCCAGCAGATAAACAGCGAAATAGCAAATTCTCATGCTAATACTCTTTAAATGCTGTAAATAATCTATCCCTCAGAGGAGCGAGTAAATAATCAAGTAAGGTTCGCGATCCGGCTTGAACTATAAGTTGTGCTTGAATACCGGGAACCAAATTAAAACTCAGTATACGTTTGACTTCACCATCTTCGAACCGCACTTCCATCGGATACCGTGGGCTAGCATCTTGCTGCACCATTACTGAATTCGACATGCTATGAATAAAACCTCTTAGTTGAATATTCTCGGCACCTTGTAAAGTAGGTAGTCTTAGGATGACAGTATCGCCTATCTCTAATTGATCTCTGAAATTTGGCGTTACCCACGACATTATACTAAAGTCGGTGTCTTCTGGAATCACCTCAGCAATGATTTCACCACCACTTAAAAACTTCCCCGGGGCCAATTCATTGATGCCTAAAACCTGGCCGTCGGCGGGAGATCGAACAATTGAGCCTTCAAGGAACCGATTTACCCTCTCCAACTTCTTTAATCCCCCTTCTAGACCAAATCGGAGCTCTTCGATTGTCTTGCTGAGCTCTGAAATGCGCGTATTCAGTTGCTCCATTTCGTTTTCCAGTTGAAGCCTTCGTGACTTCAGGCTCTCGAGCGCTCGAGCAGGCTCGAGACCTAGCTCAATAGCCTGTCGCGTTCGTTCAAATTCGTCCTCCATCAAGAGAAGTTGCGATTCGCGATTACGTATCGCTCGCTCGAGACCAATCTCAGACTCTTCACTACGCTCGATCTGCTTAATTAATGCATTGCTATTTGCGAGAAGAATTTCTTTTTCTTCAAGATACGCTGTGCTGTCTAACGCGAGGACTTGTTGACCCTGGCGGATGATATCCCTCTCGCCCACAAATATCTCAACTATTACCCCACCTAATTCGTGTTGAATCACACTCTTTTTCTGCGAGTACACAAGTTCACCAAATAACGGCACGCCCCTGGGAACCTCAATGTTGATAGCGAAAACAAGACCACCTATAAACAATGTAGCTATAATGAGGCCATGGATGATCAACTGTCGCCTAAGTTGCTGAGGTTTTAATATGCTCTCGATATCTTTCAAATTCTATATTTCCCGAGGCTCATAGGCCTCCAATTTTCCGTCAGCGTAAAAATATTTGTTAGAAGCGAATTCAGCTAATTCATCGCTGGCCTCCAATATGATGACGATTTCAAATAAATCGGTTGCCTTGCGCAAGAGCTGGTCTAGCCTAAGCTTGTCTGACGACAACGCTCCCAAACTAGGTTCGCATAAAATTAAGATACTAGGGTTTAAATAAATTGCTCTAGTTAATCCAAGTAGACGTCTCTCGCCAAATGATAAGCATGGTCTATCTGGATCTAGTTGAGTCTGCAATCCACTCTGTAATTTTTTTAAGACATCCTCAAAACCGCTACGTTTCGAGGCTAAAATTACTTTGTCGGTTCTACTTGCCTCCGATGCTAAGGTAATGTTGTCTTCCACAGAAGCAGGTAATATTTCAACTTCAGGAACAAAAATTCCAAATTTTCGATTGTCAGGAGATATAAACTTGGGTGAAGGATTTATTTTATTAATTCCACCAGCACCTGAAGGCTGATAATTGTTAACCAAAATCCGAATTAAAAGAGTTCTTAATTCACTTTCTAGGCCCTTTACATGACAAATATCTCCTGTCCTAGCCCGGAAATTTTTTATTTCCAAACTTTTACCGTTGGACATAGATTCAAATACGCCCTGCAGCTCGACGTTTAATGTAGAAGATTGTGGTTTCGGCAGTGCTCTACTAACGTCAATTCTCGTTAATCCAGAATTTAACCTATAGATTGCCTTTCGCGACTCTCGCCATAGACCAAATCCACCTAAGACTTGGTCTAGTGGAGAAAGACCTTTAGAAAAAATCATCGAAGCGGCGACGGCTCCTCCGACGGACAGCTGGTCTCGGAAGATTAAATAAACACCCAGCCCAAGAGCTCCTGATGTAGACGTCAACCGAATAAATTTTTGAGCTTGTTTACTAGCTAGCGAGAGCCCAAGCGCCTTTAGGGCGCCATCAGCAAAACCTACAGCACTTAAAAATACGCCTCTTATAACTGGTTGAACCATTCCGATTGATGAACTCGAGCTAAACTGCCGTCCAAACTGGGTTAAACCATCGGAGGCTACCGACCAAGCCAATCGCTGCGCACTCTCTCGCCTCCCCGATAGAACAACCATTACCATCACTGCAAACATTGCTAATAACGCAGCCCCAAATAGATAAAAAAACAATATGTTAAGAGAATACAAAATCCAACCAAAAAACACGATCACAGGCAAATCTAAGACACCCAGGACAAATCCTGACTCAAAATAACGGCGAATTGTATTCAAGTCATTCGTAAAATTGGCAACGCCTGTGTCCCTAATCTGCCTAACTGAATCGGTATTCATGGAATATTTTTTTACTACTGATTGCTCAAAAGAAATTGATAAAACGGAAAGATAATTCGCGCGCGCCAAGTCCGTGATCCACATAAAAAAGTAAACCACCGCCAACACAATCACTAGAATCAGAAGGGAAACCTCATTATGGCTGACTAATATCCTATCGAATACTTGGAGCATAAAGATTATTGGGGCAAGTGAGCAAAATGCTGATATCCAACCTAGGGCCGACAGGGCAACTTTTTCACTAAACGACAACCTGACTAACTGAAGCATCTACAGCTCCAGTCTCTCAGTACATATCTGTTTAAGAGGTTCATTCGTAGTAACGATAAAGATAATGCGCCCCTCCTTGGAAGCATTGCTCAGCAATTTTGCCAGCTTGTCTAATAATGTTGAATCGATACGAACCTCCGGAAGATCAATTAACAAAATTCGTGAGTTACCGTATAACGCTCGCATTAGTTCGATTAGAAACAATACTTTCGGCTCTTCAATTTCATCTACATGCGAGTACAGCTTCTTATCAACGTCCATTGTGGGAATCAAAGAACATAAATTCTTAAAACGCTTCTTATTAAACGGAAGATCGCCGATTATATTCTCGAGTACAGTAGCGGAAAAAACCGCTGTTTCGGGCCCTATATACGCTGCTACCTTGCGAAACTGATCGCGAGGAATATTATGAAGGGGAATCTTGGAATACTTTAGCTGTCCCGACAAAGTACGAATATGACCCATGATCAAAAGCATAAGCGTGGTCTTACCGGCGCCGCGATTTCCGGTGAGCTCAATTACTGTTCCAGGAGAAATTTTGAAAGAGAGGCCTCTTATCACAGATTCAGTCGCAGACTCATTTTTCTTGTAAGAAAAATTAATATTCGTCGCCTCAAGCTCCCCAACTTCGATCATAAATTTTTGACCAACAGTAATTTCAGGAGTGGGTTCCGCATCCAATTGATTAAAAAACTGTGTGAACCTGCTTATAGATTGCCACTGAGTAGCGATGGATACAAAAGGACGAATGGCGAGCATTGCAAGAAACTTGGCGATGATCAGATCTGTCATATTATCGGGGCCGTAACTACCCCCTAATATTAAAATAGCTCCTGTAGCCATCAAGACGGACCCCTGCGCTACCATCACTACTTTACAAGCTTGCACGAACTTATTTTGCTCGGTAGCCAAAAGTACTCGATTACTAGCACGCTCAGAGCACATATGATGCCATCGGTCGCTTTTCGCTGTTACAGCCGCAGGGTCCGCATGTAAAGTGGTCGCATCGATTAATGCACGTAACGACTTATCTGCCTCAAATGACGCGCGATATTCCGTCTCATCTAATTTCTTTGTAGAGGCGGTGTTCAGGAGCCACATCGTTATAATGACACCAATGCCAAAAAAGCAAGCGATTGCCATGATCGGATGAATGAAGCCGATAAAAATGAGACAAGCTAAAGCTACAGGCGCCTCTAAAAATACATTCAATCCCGTCTCAGCGGTATACTTTACGACGAAAAACAGCTTTCTAAATCGATCAACAATCTGCTTCGGCGTCGTCCCCGTATCAAGTGAAGTTCGCTCTATCTTTGATTTAAACTGATCCAACGAGGGGGCGACTGCTAAGATAAGCTCATGCGATTTAAAAAAATTAAGGTAGGCACCTAGGAAATAAACAAAAGATATAGCCACTAGTGAAATAAGAAGTGTCTGATCTGAAAAGGATTCCAATACTGGTCCGAGGGCCAGCCTCAAATAAAAAATGGGAGTTAATTCAAAAAATGCGTATAAAAAACCAACAAAAGCTAATGACCAGCTATTCCGCCAGAGAATGCTCCCCATTCTACTAGCGCCAATCAGCCTCAGCGGATAACGGCGTGCAGACAAAAAGTCCTTCAGCTTTATTTGTTCTGACAAATTGGTCGACCCTAAAAGCCGAGCTCAAAAGAGTAAACCAAAAGCCAAAGGGGAGCTGCGTAACGTGGGCGTTTCTTCCATCAGGAAGTTTCTTTGCAGCAGGATAATTGGCTACCGAGCAAATAAACAATTTCCCGGTACGGAGGGCAATCTCCGAAAATACCGATGCAAGTGCTCCGTATTCAACATGCTCCATAACATCAAGGCAAACGACCAGGTCATACTCTCGCTCTTTGAGCTCATTAAATTCTTCCGAGGCCACATCAAAACCAGCTACATCAATCGATGAAAATTCAGACTTTACAGCCTCTAGAAAATGGCCTTTTCCACACCCATAATCCAAGACAGATTGGTAATTCTTCTTCTCTATATACTTAAAAATAGTCGGATAGTGTTTTGCAGTGACTGAACCGACACCAAAAGATGCTGATTTGTCATGCAACATCTTAAGTTGATCTCGATAAGAGTCAGAAACTATTTTTTTCATCGCTAATTTACTCTGAACATTGATCTAAAGTGCGTGCGCAACGCCAAACCCCGCTAGTGTGCAGTGAATGTTAAATTTGGCATTCAACATTAACTCACCGCAATTCGGAGCCCCGTACCTTCCATAGCCTTTAATTAACAGCAATCCTCTTGTAACTCTCTCAAACGATCTGATCGCACTCGCCACTTCTGCCTCATTTGACGCATTACAAAGGACAATATCAGTATAGCCTTTTTTTAGGCCTACTTCACTCAGCCCTATAGTTTTGTTTATTCGCTGCGCAAAGTTATTAGCCAAATCTAAAGCAAATTTATTTGTTGCGTTTATTTTTTGACATCCGCGTGGCGCTACAACCTCCAGAATCTTTGGTTTCTCGCCCATTTGGTTCACGATCGCCAACGCTGGAAGGGTCATCGATTTTGATAGTTGAAAAACCCTTACTCTCGAGTTATCCGATATCTTTGCACATGCTGCATAAAGATAATCAATGATCGAAAACATTTCATAACTCACCGCCAAAGATCCGTACATCCCAAGAAAGGATTGCACAGGAGAGGCTTCGTTAAACATGAAATCTCGGCGATTAAAAAGGCACATTTCGTGATCAGAGATAACGCCTTTCTGTGGCTCATCAAGCCGATCTTTCAGCAAATTATATAGACGATCCATTCCCTTGCCCTCTCCAAACTTGTTCCGCTCGGCCGAAGAAATCATTAAATTCCTCATTAATTCCTTTTCGGACAATCTTTATCGACGGATAAGCAAAACTTTCATCATGCTCAAGACCCCATATGAATGGAGCCCCTCGGTCGGATAACAATAAGGTTACAGGCATCCCATAAGCGCCCGCGAAATGCACTAATGCCGTTGACACCGATATAATTGAGTCGCAAGCAGCCATCAATGCAAACCAAGATTCGATATCTGTCTTGAAATTCACCCCGTCAATCCATCTCACGTTACTATAGCCTTTATCCCTCACGAGCTGCTTATCTACCTGAGTGTCGCCATATTGCAGACTGACAAATAGCGTATCATCGTTAGAAAATATGGGATGCCAATGCTCGATACTGAGAGACTTAGTTTGTTGAGCCCTTTCCCAAAAACCGCCTTTCCAAGAAAACCCTACTATTCTACGTCCATCAGCAACTTCGGTTAACGTTGCCCTATATTTTTCAACAATCTTTGTTTTCGGCGAAAGATAGGGTTTGTATGCTCGTCTGTAATCGTCTTCCGATTTACGATAGAACTTCTGAATTGATCCTAATGGAATAAAACCGTTCGAAAGTGTGGGCTGATGAGTAATAGAAGGCCCGAACCCATAGCCGAGATGAGTTATAGAATCGAAAGATCTTGAGTATACGTTTCTCAACCGTTTTTCACTAACTAAAATGGTTTTGGGAAACTCTTCTACAAATTCATTCAAACACCCCAAAAAGAGCACCTGATCTCCGATACCCTGCTCACATACCACAGTGGTCCACATATCTGGGTTAAGGTCGTCTTTTT
>Ga0181606_10003372_pt1 | contig 13488 bp, 6 predicted proteins | sample 041ome_10_FD_132994 | JGI IMG/M metagenome (GOLD analysis project Ga0181606, IMG submission 132994) | Coastal salt marsh microbial communities from the Groves Creek Marsh, Skidaway Island, Georgia - 041412US metaG (megahit assembly) | ecosystem: Environmental > Aquatic > Marine > Intertidal zone... | reverse complement strand
TCGAATTCGGCATTCGGCGCGCGCGTCACACGGCGGCGATGAAGTACGTGAGCACGCGCGGCGGCGTGCCGCCGACGACGTTCGTCGACGCCCTGCTCACGGGCTCGCCGCTGGACGGCGGCGCGTACGTCCCGGAGCGCGTCCCGACGATTGATTTCAAAAAGATTTTAAATTCGAGCTACGAGACGCTGTGCGTGGAAATCTTGTCGGTGTTTTGCGCGAATGGCGAGGAGTTCACGAAGGAAACGCTGCGAGAGATCGCGCACGAGGCGTGTAAGACGTTCGCGGACGACGCGATCGCGCCGGTGAAGACGCTCGGGCGAAGAGGCGCGAGAGGATGGGTGCACGCGTGCGAATTGCATCGCGGACCGACGCTGAGCGCGGAGGACGCGAGCATGCAGATGGCGGTGCGGATGATGGATCGGGCGTTGAAACGACGTGGGAAGCGAGGAAATGTGATGTGCTCGACGACGGGGGAAGAGGGGGGGGCGTTCGCGCGCGTGGCGGCGGAGATGAAGAATATGGACGCGTGGATCGTGTACCCGGGCGACGACGGCGACGTGACCGAGCCTCAGGAACGAGAGATGACGTGTCACGTGGAGGATCACGTGCATCCGGTTAAGGTGAGCGAATGCCCGGATGGAATGAGCGATGTGGACGCGGTCGTGATCGATGTGCTGAACGATGAGGCGTTTCGGTTGGCGAACGGGATGGTGAGCGCGAATAGCGCCAACGTGGCGCGCGTGTTGTGCTTTGTGCCGTTATTTTTTCACGCCTACGGACAAGTGCGCGCGAAGTGCGAAGAGTGGGGGAGACCCGTGGTGTTCAGTATACCGAGCTCCACGTTCGCGCTGGAGTACGCCGGTCACCTGGCGCGTTTGATGGGGTTGCCGATCACCGTCGTCGCCGCGTGCAACGCCAACGGCGCGGCGCACCGCGCCATCTCGCTCGGTGAATTGTACAAGACTGATATGGTGCACACGTCGTCGAGCGCGTTGGATGTCGTCGTGGCTGAAAACATGTGGCGGTCGCTGTACTACGCCACTGGATCAAATCCGCTGATTTTGAGCGAGCTGCAAGACGATTTCGACGAAGACGGCGAAGTTGAATTGCCACCGAAGATGACGAGTGAGTTAAACGCCGTGTTCAAGAGCGCGGTCGTGAGCGACGAACTCATGTATAGCACGATACAGCGCGAGGAGCGCATGGGGTACTTGCCCTGTCCTCAAACTGCGATCGCGATCGCGGCGCTGGAGTTGGTCGAGGACATCGCCGAGGACGTTCCGTGTGTGGCGCTCGCGGTGTCGCATCCGAGCAAGTTTCCGACCGTTATCCGTCGCGCGGTGCCGCAACTGAGCAACGGAGCTTCACATCCTACTGTGGATGGTATGAAGGGCTTGTTCCACCGCCGTCGCACGTGCTCGCTCGAAGAGCTCGAACGCTCGTTGCGCAGAGACATCTCAGCGGTGACTGTGCTGCGCTCGCCCGCTCCGGTTAAGATCGAGCGCGTCTTACTCGCGCGCGACGAGTACGAGAAGATTTACATGACCACCGTGATCAAGCGCAAACGATGGCGAGGTTTCGACAATCCACTGTTCACCATCGCCTGCGCCGTCGCGGTCGCCGCGTGGGCCGCCGTCACCACGCCGGAGACGAACCGGCAAACCGGGTCCGCGCGCGCCGCCGCCAAAGCGAGCGGCGAAAAAGCGCGAGCATTAGCCAGGACTCAGCGCCAAGCCGCGCGCGACGCCGCCAAGCTCGCCAAAATCCAAGCCAAGTCGGCGCGCGAATCCGCGCGTCCTCGCGTCTACGCGCGCGACCGCCGCGCGGCGCGTCCACCCAACGAGCACTTCGCGCACCAACCCCACAGAAACATTTATGCTTAACACCATGACTCGCCGCGCGACGACTGCCGCTTCCCTTCCCTCACCGCGACACGATTTCCATCCGTCGCGTTCGAACGCCGCGTCCCGCCGCCGCAACTACCTCGCGCGCGCCGTCCCGAGCGCCGCAGTGCTCGCCGCGCGCCCGCGCCCGCGCACCGGCGGCGCGACCGACATGCGTCGATCGCGCTCGCGCTCGCGCTCGAGCGCGTCGTCGTCGTCGTCGTCGTCGCGCTCGCGCTCGCGCGACCTCGCGCGTCGCGTCGCCGCGCTGCGCGACGACGCGCTGCTCGCGCGACGCCGACGGCTGCTCGAGCGCATCGACGTCGAGCGCGAGATCGCGCGTCGCGCCGAGACGACGCTCAAGCGCGCGCGCTCGGCGGCGAGCGACGAGGAAGAGGGACAGATTCCGGGCGACGCGCGCGACGCGCCGCCGCCCGCGAAAGTCGCGCGAGGGTACGTGCCGCCGCACGCGCGCGATCGAGGCGGATCGGGCGAGAAAAACGACGGACGAGACGATCGGCGACGCGCGGACGGAGAGAAGGCGGCGCGGCCGAAGCTGCCGGTGCCGGGCGAACGCGGGTTCGGGCACCGCTCGGTCGGCGTCGGACGCGGACGCGCGGTCGAGGGCGGCGGCGGCGGTCAGAGACCGTCGTCGCTCGGCGGCGGTCCCGGGACGGAGGCGCCGGGACGCGCGCCGGTGGAACCTCGAGGACGATTCGAGGACGCGGACGCGGCGCCGAGGCCGAAGACGATTCCCGCGCCTCGAACGGTTCCCGTCCCGGCGCCGCCGCCGTCGAAGCCGAAGAGTCCGCCGCGCGCGGTCGTCGCGCCCGCGCCGGTCCCAGCGCCGCCGCCGAAAGAACCGTCGCCGGCGCCCGCGGCCGACGACGACGAGGACGACGACGATATCGAAGCCATCCAAGCCGCCGCCAAAGCCGCCAAAGCCGTCAAAGCCGCGGCGACGAAGCCCGCCGCTCCCGAGGTGGTCGAAATCGAGGTCGAGATTCCGGATAAACCGAAAGCCGACGCCCCGCGTCGATCCTCGAGGCGTTCGACGTCGCCCGAGCGCGACGCCGATCCTCCTCGTCGATCGTCCAGACGTTCCGTCTCCGTGGAGCGCCGCTCGACGAATCCGCCGCCGAGCGCCGACGGTTTGACCCCCGTCGAAGGCGATCCCGCCAAGCTCACCGTCGTCGTTTTGAAGAAGCTCCTCACCGAGCGCGAGTTGAGCACCGCGGGCTTGAAGGCTGCCCTCGTCGAGCGCTTAAAATCCGCGTTGGCCGACGAACGCTCGTGAGCGTCGTCGTCGCATTCAATAGAACTTTATTCGTCAATGCACCATCCCGCACTTCGCGACCCCGCGCGCGCGCGACGACGCGTCCGAACGCGACGTGACCGAACGCTCGACATGACCGCCGTCGCCGACCTGCGTTTCCTCGCCGTGAGCGCCACCGCGGCTCGAATCACGCGCATCGGTGTCCCGCTCAAAACCTCCCCCGACGGCGCGCTCGCGACGCGCGACGGCGCCGACGGCGCGCGCGACGGCGACGACGGGCCCGGTGATATCCTTCGCGATTGGCAAATCATGCAAACCAGGCTCGATCGCGAGGAAGAGGCGGAGGAGATGAGCAAGCTTTGGCACGACGACCCGGCGACGTGGCTCGAGCGAAGCAAGACGCAGTGGAGCGCGAGACATCGAGCGAGCGTGTACGCGAAACATAAGGCCATGGGCGTGGCGAATCCGAGCACGACGGGACACGCGTCGCGAGCGCAGGGAGGGACGTCGAGCTCGACGGTGAAGACGACGAGGAAGAATCGCGCGGCGGGCGAACCGTTGGTGCAACTGGGCGAACGCGGCAAGGCGGGCATCGGAAAGATATCGTGCTCGCTGGTGGATTTGATCCAGTCGGGGCTGTTGAAGAGTGGTGCGGAGAAAATGTTCATCGTGTATCAAGATAACGTGTGGAAGGGCGATCTCGGGGAGGACGGGGTGATCACGTTTCAAGGGCAGCGGTTCACGAGTCCGAGCGCGTGGGCGATTTTCGCCAAACGTTTAACGAACCCGACGAAGAAGGCTGACGACGGATGGAAGAGCGCACGGTACGGCGATCCCGATGGACCGACTTTAGATCAAGTGAAAGGGGAGTACGCGAGAATCAATCAGTTGAAGTTGGCGGGGTTGGAGGTGCAAGTGGAGGAGGCGTCGCGAACGCTCACGGCGGAAGCGTCGGCGGCAAAGGCAGCCGGTGGAGCCGCGGATTCGCCTCGCGCTACTCGTAAACGCAAAGCAGCCGGCGTCGTTACGGCATCCGCGGACGACATGTCGTGGACGGTAAAGTTTCCAGGATGCGAATTCGGCGCGCCAGAGCCGTACGCCGGGACGGTGGCGGACGAAAACATGGACTTCAAAGGCTTAGTGGGCAAGTACGTCTGCGTGTTTCGCGAATGCGCTGGCGATAAAAGCTGGTGGGCGGCGAAAGTAATCAAGGTGCGCGACCTAGACACCCACGCGGAGGCGGACTTGCTATTTTCAGACGCGAAAATTGAACGAGAGGTCGACGTGGAGTCGCTCGCGAGCGAAGGCGAACTCGTCGTATTGGACGAATGCTGACGGCGCCACGAAGAGTTCACCAGTAAACCTTAGTAAACCAACAGTACAGTTCTAGAGATATTCACTCGTTTTCCGCTCGAGATCGGCGGTCGCGTCGAGCGGTTCGCGCGGAACCGAGCGAGCGCGCCGGCGCGCCGCGCGCTTTGAAATGGGCGACCGACCGCGCGACCGACCGTCGACCGCGAACCGTCGATCGCGCGCCGCACCTCGCGACGCGCGCGATGCGGCTCGCGTCGCGCGCGATCGATCGCGTTCCGAGCGCGTCGCCGCGCCGCGCGCGCGCGACGCGTCGACGCCGCGCGCCGCGCGCCGGTCTCTTCGGCTTTGGCGATGCGACGCGAAGCGAATCGGCGAAGACGAAGGCGAAGACGAAGACGACGATCCTGGGCGACGCGGCGTCGAGCGTCGACGTGAAAGATGCGTACGAGTTCGGCGCCGAGCTCGGACGCGGACAATTCGGCGAGGTGCGCGCGGTGACGGACAAGGAGAGCGGACGCGCGCTCGCGTGCAAATCCATCAGCAAGCGAGGACTCTCGAGCGAACGGTCGAAAGAGATGGTGCGGAACGAAGTAAAAATCATGCATCACTTGAATGGGAACGCGAAGGTCGTTGAACTCGTCGCGACGCACGAGGATGCGACGCACGTGCACTTGGTGATGGAAAAATTGGACGGCGACGAGTGGTTCGACGCGATGGCGGAGCGGTTTGAGACGGCGCCCTATAGCGAAGCCGAAGCCGCGGCGCAGTTTCGAAATGTGGCGCACACGGTGGAGTACTGTCATGAAATGGACGTCATGCATCGCGACTTGAAGCCGGAGAATTTCGTGTTGAAGAGCGGCGCGAAGGATTCGCCCGTGTGCGCCATCGATTTCGGGCTGTCGACGTTTGCGACGCGAGACCAAGTGTTCACCGACTTCGTGGGCTCCCCGTATTACGTCGCTCCAGAAGTCATGGCTTACAAGTACTCCAACGGAGCCGATGTGTGGTCGTGTGGCGTTATTTTATACATTCTACTCTCCGGCGTGCCGCCGTTTTGGGGATCGAGCGAGAAGCAAGTGTTCGACGCCATCAAGCGATATAAGACGGGCGCCGAGCCGCTCGATTTGGTGAGCGAGCCGTGGCCGTCAGTCAGCGATGCGGCGAAAGAGCTCATACAAGGCATGCTCACGGTGGATCCGACGAAGCGCATGACGATCAAAGACGTACTCCAGCATCCCTGGCTGGCCGATCCGAGCGTCGCTCCAAAGACGGCGCTCGACAACATCGTCTACAAGCGCTTCAAAAACTTCGCCGCCATGAGCAAGTTCAAGAAGCTGGGGCTGCACGCCATGGCGCGCGCGATGCCCGCGGAAGAGATCGCTGGACTGAGCGTCATGTTCAAGGAGCTGGACAAGGATAAATCGGGAACTGTTTCCATCGATGAGTTACGAGAAGGATTAAAGCTCCAATCCTCCGACGCCGCGGCGGGGCTCGAAGAGGTCTTCAAAGTAGTCGATCTCGACGGCACCGGCGAACTTCACTGGGAGGAGTTCATCGTCGCCACTCTCGCGCGGTCGAAGCGTGAATCTAAAGCCGCGATCCAGCGCGCGTTTGATTACTTCGACACGGACCACGACGGTTCCATCACCGCCGAGGAATTCCAAAGCGCGCTCGACACGATGTCCCCCGTCGAGCGCGCGAATCTCGGCGACGTCACCGAGCTCATCGCCACCGCTGACGCCAACGGCGACGGCGTCATCGACTTTGAAGAGTTCATGACCGCGATGTCCGCCGACTCTAGCGCCCGGTGACCCCTCGCGACCGTGTAATCGCATCGCCCGCGTCCCGCCGTCCTCGCGCTCAGAGCGGCACGTCGTCGATCGCGCGTAACTCGAACGTTTTCAACGCGCACGTCGCGCGCGCGTCCATCCTTCGCGTCGCGGCGTCGACATCGCGCGCCGTCGTCGCGCTCGGTAGCTCGCGCTGTGTCTCGCGCAGCTCGCGGCGCAGCGCGTCGGCGGTCGCGGTCGCGCTCGGTGTGGTCGCGCCGCGTTCGCGTTGCATCGCTCGAGGCGTTCGCGCGCGCGACGCGCGCGCGTCGACGACTGGCGTCGGGACGGGACGCCGCGCGCGCGAACGGCGACGGTTTCTTCGTTTTCGTTTGGTAAAAGTAACTACAAGATGACACTAGGATTGTAGAGTAGAATCGATCAATTAAGCAGTAGTCACGCCGCGGCGAACGCGGACGCGCTCGGACGCGAGACGGCGACCTAGTCGTGCGAAAATCGGCACGAATCGCCGCGGGTGCAGTTTCCTTCGGCGAAGGCGTAGCACTTGCCAGCGGGACCGCGAGAGCCCGGACGAGACGGCGGCGCGTTCGGATCGTGCGAGAATCGACACGAGTCACCGTACGAGCAGTTACCGTTTTGGAAGGCGTAGCACACGCCGCCGCCGCCGCCGCCGCGACCGCCGCCGCCGCCGCGTCCCGCCGCGCTCCCCGGCCCGTGCGAGAATCGGCACGAATCGCCCCGATCGCACTCGCCGCGTTCAAACGCGTAGCACTTCGGCACGTCCTCTCCGAATCGTTCCTTTTTCGCCTTTTTACACGGTTCGCACCGCGTCGGTTGGTTCGTCCAGCCCTTCGTCGCGTAAAACTCTTGTTCGCCGACGGTGAACACGAACTCCCCGTTACAATCCCGGCAGTTCAGCGTCACGTCCTCGTAGTTCCCCGTCGACACCTTACCCGGCGTCAATTCATCCGCGGACTTTTTCGCGTGCACCTTGAATCCCGAGTCGCTGTCCTCGCCGTCGTCGGCGTCGTCCACCTTTTTCTTTTTTTCGGCTTTTTCCTCGCTTCCCGATTGATCGCCTCCGGACGATTCATCGCGCTCGCGCTTCTCCTTCTTCTCCTTCTTCTCCTTCTTCTCCTTCTTCTCCTTCTTTTCCTTCGGGCTCTTCGGCGTTTTGTCGCCCATGGCTCGCGCTCGTCGGCGTCGGCGCGCGCGTGTGGCGTCGCGGCGAATGGCGGCGGCGGCGGCGGCGGCGCGGGCGACCGACCGAGATTGGCGCGTATGGACAAACAGTTATGTTACACGTGGACGCGCGACGCGCGACGCGGTGCGCGCGCGCGACGCGCGGGCGGCGCGCGCGCGACCGCGAGTCATCGCGGTCACCGCGCGTCGTTCGCGGCGCGGCGCGAGCGCAGACAGCGGACGTGGCGCATCGTCGGGCGGCCGTGCGGGCAGTTCCACGGCGCGTCGAGCGCGCCGAGGTTGCGCAAGACTCGGCGCATCGAACGCGCGTCCAGGGCGTCGCCGATCATGATGGACGAGCGACAGGCCTTCATGGCGAGCGCGGCGCGGGTTTTGGAGGGGCGGAGCACGCGCGGTGAGGCGTCCCGTCGCGACCGCGCGGCGGCGGCGTCCTCTCGCGCGAGGCCGATGGAGAGTTGGCTCTTCGAGGGAAGAGAATGTTGGCCTTGGTCGAGCATGGACACGAGCTCTTGGACGTCGGACTTGTCGAACGCGACGTTCTTGAGAAATGGAACCGCGTTCAGTCGCAGCGCGCCGCATCTCGCCGTGGGATCGATGGAGGAGTTGTTCATGTCCGCGCCGGGAACGGTCTCGGCGACGTCGCAAAACCCAAAGCCATTTTGCAAGAATACGGGCATGTTTTGCAACACCGTCTGTTCCTCGCTCGCGGTCAAGTCGAGCGGAACCGGGTGTATGAGCGGCTGCCGCGTCAGTGTCGATGTGCGTTGCAAGCGCTCAAAGTTGTAAATCTCGTCGCTCGCGTGCTGGTCGACGATGAACAAGTCGTCGCCGAGCACGGCGAGGATGAAACCAAGATTGAACTGGCCCACGATTCGCATTTTGGCGAAATCGGCTTTGTTGAACACGCGCTCAAGTTCGCTCGCCGCCGCCGCGTGCGTCGCGTGAGACGGTTCCGTTTCGCCATCCACGGCGGGAATTCGCGCGGCGGCGAACGCGATTTCCGACTTCGATTTGGACGCTTCGTCCACCGTCGTGACGACCTCGCTGCGCACGTTTCGCCTTCGCGCACGCATCGTCTCCATCGAAAACGCCAAAGCGCCGCCACTGGAGTCTTCGCGCGTTGAATCTGGTCCTCGAGGTTCTTCCACCACTGCGGCGACCACGACGTCGTCAAACGTCACTTGCTCGTGTCCCACGTTGGCGCGTTCGTCCTCGGTATCGGGTTCTTTCGTTCGCGTGTCGTCGGATTGACTGTCCCAAACCTTTGGTTTCTTTACGACGTCTTCCTCGAACGCGACAATCGCCGGAGCATCGCGCATCTCGGTCTCGCCGCCTGCGTCGTCCGCCGTGGCCATCGTCCAACCGCCACCGATTGCCACCGCCGTGGTTTCGCGCGTGAAGCCGAAATTTTGTAAACCCTTCTGCGCAGAGCTCGCGTCACGCTTCTTTCCTCTTCCACGAGTATCGTTCGCGGCAGGCTCCTTTGCCGTGAGCAAGAGTGTTTCAAATGTTTCTTCGTCCATGCACTCGGTTGGCGTCAACTCTTCGTCGTCGTGCTCATCCTCCATAACGTCGTCACCGTCATCGCCTTCAAACGATGTCGAAAGTGAGGGACGTTTCTTCGTGTTACTTAATGGCGCCTGCGATACGGCGTACGTGTATCGACTCGGCGCGAATGCCTCCGTGAGCTTTTCCTTCATCTTGGTTAGCAATTCTTGCTCTTGGTGTAGCATCACTTTGCGCTTGTCTGGCGTCACATTCACGTCATACGAGTCCGTGGGGAGTTGAACGTCTAACACCGCCATGGGCGCTTGGTTGGGGTTAAACGAACGGTAAGTCTCGTTAAGAACCTTGGCCACACGCGGTAAATCCACCGGTCTGCCGTTGACGTAATAAAATTGCCTATCCGTGCCCGCGCGACCACATCCATTTTGCGCCTTGGAGACGTACCCAACGATGCGACACGTCAACGATGACGACCCATCACCATCGGCATCACTCAAATCAAAGTCGATTTCTTGCATCGCCGCGACCATCTTCGCGCCGAACACAGTCACGACGTTTTCCCGCACTGACGCTTCCTCGCCCCCGCGCGTGTGCAACACATTCGTCCGTCCGTACTTTCCGCTCTGATGCGTGCACAATATCCTCACTGACTTCGACATCAACGCATACGCCTGCACGACGTGCAACGCTCTCCCGTACTCGCGCTTCACGTTTCTCAAAAATTCCTTCCTCCGCACCGCGAGCGGCTCGAACAACCGACACACCGTCGCCGTCGTCCCCACTGATCTCGGCACCACACTCTCGCTCACGATCGCCCCCTTCGCGTCGTACACGATTTTCGTCCCACTCGCATCGTCTGCCGTCCGCGTGGTGACGCTAAACTCCCCCGATATCCCACATAAACTCGACAGCGCCTCGCCGCGAAATCCAAACGTTCGCAGCGTCTCCAAGTCTTCGAACGCCTTCAACTTGCTCGTCGCGTACTTGGTCGTCAGCGCCTCGAACGACGCCTTGGGCACGCCCGAGCCGTTATCGGACACTTCGACGACGTCCGCGCCGTGGTCTTTCAGTCGAATCTCCACGTTCGTCGCGCCGGCGTCCAGCGCGTTTTCGACGAGCTCCTTGACGCAGCTCGCGAGGCTGAGGACGACTTGGCCGGAGCATATGCGATGCACGACGACGTCGTCGATTCGTTTGATGCTTCGCGGGGGCGCGCTCGATGGGTTTTCGTCCATCGGCGGCGCGTCGGCGGCGCGCGACATCGCGCGCGACGCGCGCGAGGGGCGATGTGTGGCGCCCAGCGCCAGCTGGGATGGATTCAAACGCGAGCGGGACGACGAGCGGGACGCGGGTGGTGATGCTTGGATTATCGTCGCGAGGCTAAGCTACTTTCGACGCCTGTTCGTGGCGACGTGACGACGTTCGTTCGGGTTGCGACGGACGTCGCCGCCGCCGATTTCGTACGCCGTCTTCTGACTGGCGAAGTGCTTGGCGTCGGCGTACGATTCCTCGTTGTACTCGGCGGCGAAGACGTCTTCGCCTACTTGTTTCTTAGTCAGCCGCACGCTCATGAGTTGGTCTTCGCGTAAGATTATTTTCTTTGCGTTGCGACCACCCTTGGGCGCGGGCAAGGTGTACTTGCTGCCGCGTAAAACAAACTTTTTACGAACGCCGAATTGTTCGACGCCGTCGCGAGTGACGGTGTGCTCGACTTTTTGCAACGTTTGATTGCCGCACTTGGGACAAAACATACGAGTGAGATTGCGGGTGATTTCGTTGCACGCGTGGCAGCGAAGAACCCATCGCCGTAGGTGCTCGATGCGCATGCCGTCGGGCGCGACGAGTTTAAGGCCCATCTGCAGAATGACGTTTTGCATGGCGTAATCAGCCGTTACGGAGGAGACGCACGATTCGAGTTCGACTTCCTCGTCGTCGTCGCTACGAGTGGACGCGTCGTCGTCCTCTTCCTCCTCCACATTCGCCTCGATTTCACCACGAGAGGTGAAGAAGTCCGTCGCTCGTTTGCTTTGCTCTTCGAGTTCCTCGGGCGTGGCTCCCTCAACTTCCGCGTTCGCCGTCGCTCGACGTTCGGCTTCCTCCGCCGCTAAACGCGCGCGCTCCTCTCGCTTTTGGCGACGCACGCGCGTCGTTCGACAAATGACCGGCGCCCATTCGTCGGTATCGCCCTCGACGTCCTTAACTATATGTTCCTGCGCCACCAACGCCTCCGCAGCCTTCTCCTTCAAAGCTCGCACGCGTTCCTCCTCGGCGGCGCGTCGTTCCCTCGCCACCGCCGTCTCCGCCTCGCGCTCCTTTCGCAATTCCTCCTCCTCCGCCTGCTCGATCGAAACCTTGGCCATCTTTTCCCGCATCTCGCGTTCGGCTTCCTCCTGGAGCTTATTCATATCGTCCAACTCCGCCCAATCGTCCGCGTTCGGCACGTAATCCCATCCCGGCTGCTTCTCGAACCGATTCGTCTTTTTAGCGTGCGTCCTCGGCGGCGCCGGCTCCGTCCTCAAATGTTCCACCCCGTGACATCTTCCCTCCAAGTCATACGCCAGCGCGATGAGCTTCATGTCTACCCTCGACAGCGCGTGCACGTCTCCGGTCTTGTTCGCGAACCGTTTCACCGCTTCGATCGCTTCTTCGCTCGGTTCGGCGACTTCGAGCGCGCCCGCGCTCGCCGCCACCGCGTCTCGTCCCTTGGCGTCCCGAATCTCATCCAGCACCTCCGCGATCGTCACGCACAGCACGTTCGGGTCGGTCAGCGCGTAGCCCTTGAACACGGCGTTGGCGTCGACGACCGCCTTCAGCGTCGCGGCGTCGCGCAGTTTGCTCTCGAGCGTCGCCTCAGCCGCCGCCGCCGCGGACGCTTCGGCGGCGTCGACCGGCGCCGGTGCGGGATCGTCGCGCACGATTTTGGACCACGCGGACATGGCGTCGACGCGGCGTCGACGCGCGCGACGTCGAGCCGCGCGCGATGGGCGAAGGACGCGCGAGGCGAAGTGGCGTCGGCCGGGCGAGGGAGGCGCGCGGGACGCGCGAACGCGGGACGAGCGACGGTGAAAGCGTCGGAGGTTTGGATTACAAAACGAAAGACGCGTGATGGTAATGTGCTATTATTCGCTGAGCTCGGTGCCGGCCTGAATGGACCCCCAGCCGATCAAGCGCCAATGCTTCTCGACGCGACGACTCAACGCGACTTTTTCGCCAACCTTGGTGCACACGGGCGACGTGAGCTGAAGCTTGGCGAGATCCGACTTGACGGCGACGACGCGCGCGCCGGTGCACATGGAACCTATGTTCAACATCAAAACTTCGCTCTTGGCGAGCTTCGATACCTTCCCTTGGCGCTCGCTGCCTTGGGTGCGAACGCCGAGGAGACGACGGAGGAGGAAAAAGTTGACTTCGAGTTCGGTGAAAACCTCGGGGAGCTTGCCGACTTCGCCGAGCACTTGACCGACGAGGCGATCGGCGCGCGTGAGCGTCGGGTCGCACGTCGTACCGACGCCGATTAAACCACCCGGGACGGCGTACTGAAGCAGGTTTTGCTCCGCAAACAGCGAAACGATGCGAGTCATGATGGGCTTGCACTGAATTTTCCCATCCGCGTCCTTGGTGACGATGCCGGGGCGAACCTCGATGTCTTGACCAACCTTCAACACGCCTTGGAGAATCGATCCACCGGCGACGCCGCCTTGAATTTCTTCAACCTCTGCGCCGGGTTTGTTCACGTCGAACGATCGAATGACGATCATGTTCGGCGGGGAGATGAAATTCCTCTCCGGCACCGGAATCTTTTTGATGATGTACTCGCACACGACGTCGATGTTGTACTTTAACTGCGCCGAGATCGGAATCACGGGCGCACCATCCGCGATCGTGCCTTGAATGAATTTGCAGATCGTATCGTACTGGTTCGCCGCCGCGTTCTCTTGCACTAAATCAATCTTATTTTGCAAAATGATGATGTGCTTCAGTCGCATAATCTCCACCGCCGCCAAGTGCTCGCTCGTCTGCGGCTGCGGACACGTCTCGTTCCCGGCGATCAACAACAACGCCCCATCCATCACGGCCGCCCCGTTCAACATGGTCGCCATCAAAATATCGTGTCCAGGGCAATCCACAAACGACACGTGTCGCACCAACTGCATCTTTTTATCCTCGAATCCCTTCACCTCGCACGCCGGCGCGTCCTCCTTCGTCGACGAGTACGCTCGATAGCAATCCGGTCTCGGGCATTTCTCATCCTCGCACTTGTATATCTTCGCGTTCGCGTATCCTAGCTTAATCGTAATGTTTCTCTCCAGCTCATTCTTAAACCGCACCGTCTGCACGCCGGAGATCGCCTTCACCACCGTCGATTTCCCGTGCGCGACGTGTCCGATGGTGCCGATGTTGATGGTGGCTTGCCTCGAGATCACCTCCGGCGACAGCGGCGTCAGCGACCCGACGTCCAGCGTCGCCAGGTCTTGCACGCTCAATCCATCGTCACCGCACACGTACACCATCG
>Ga0181606_10003364_pt1 | contig 13502 bp, 12 predicted proteins | sample 041ome_10_FD_132994 | JGI IMG/M metagenome (GOLD analysis project Ga0181606, IMG submission 132994) | Coastal salt marsh microbial communities from the Groves Creek Marsh, Skidaway Island, Georgia - 041412US metaG (megahit assembly) | ecosystem: Environmental > Aquatic > Marine > Intertidal... | reverse complement strand
GGGCGCGCCCGCGGCGGCCGTCTCCTCCAACAGGCTGTGGATGCGGCGCCAGTTGTTCTCGCCGAGGGCATCGAAAGCGCCCCAGCGCGATTTGTCGGCCGGGATTTCATTGGCATCGAGCCAGCCGCCGTTGGCGTAGCGGTTGAAATCCTCGCCGGGATCAACGGTCGGGTCCATCAGCTCGAGGCTGAACTCGAGTGGAATCAAATCCTCCGCCGCGGGCAGGGGGGCGGAGCCCAGCAGGGAGACCAGGACGGTCGCGAGCAGTCGTTTGTGCATGCGGACCATTGAGTGATCGTGGGAGCGATTGGCAATCGTGCGGTGCTGCGCCGGGCGCGTCTCAATAGCCGTCCACCGGCAGGCGATAGAGCTCCAACAACACCTCGCCGTTGGCTCCTTCCACGCCGCCGGCGTGGGCGGTGTAAAGCCCGGGGGGGAGTTCAACCAGCAGGGCGGCGTCCGTGGAGCCGGGCTCGAGGGCAAAGGCGCCAAGGCGAGCGGCCTCCACGGCCAAGTTAGGATCACCGTCCGACCAATTGTCATTCCAAGCGACCACCTCTCCCTCGGCATTGAACAGCGTCAGTTCCGGATCGGACATGACGCCGTGGATTCCGTGAGACCGCAGCCCAGGTCCGATGGCGCGGATGAGCACGCGCAGCGGTCGTTGAAGTTCGGAGTGATCCCGCACGATGAAGCCGCCGATCAACACGTCGTCACCCGGTCCGCTCCGTCCGCGGAGGGACAGGTTGATCAGCTCGCTCGAATCATCGATCGCGCGCAGCCGAAAGATCTCCGCCAGCGCCACACCGCCGGAGGAACCCGGAGCGGCCGACACCGTGGCGGTGTAAACGGCCGGCGGTGCCTCCCATAGCAACATGGCGTCCGCTGAATTTTCCCGCAGGGGAAAAATGCCGGCCTTGGCGGCCATCCATGCCTCAAAGCCGCCCAAAGGGACCGCGTCGTCGTTATGCGCGAGTTCCTCACCAGCGAGTGTGCGCAGATGGAGGCGAGGATCGGTGGCGGGCGACGTCACGTCATAGTCCGTGAGGCTGGGCCCGACGCCGCGCAGCAGCATGGTGATGGGGGGCGTGAGGTGGTCACGGTTTGCCACCACAAAACCTGCCACCAGATCGTGAACACCGGGTTGCACGCGGCCCCGGCCGGACAGGTTGGCCAGGAAAGGAGGATCCGGTGGATAGAGATCGATGACCGGGCTGGTTGCCTGGGCGAGGCCCGACCAATTCTCCTGCCAACGGAGAAAAGCGTACGGAGGGCGACCGGCCGGTTGGGCCACGGCCGGGAGGGACAGTATGGCGAGCAGGCACAGGGTGCCAATGGCCCGCCACCGCGAGAAACGCAGAGGAAGGTTCATGAAATATGCGAGCTTGGGGGGATCAGGCGGCGCGCAGGGCGCGGGCGGCGGCCCGGGGAAAGTCGCGTTGCATCAGCACCGCCAGTGCGAGCGGCGCGGTGTAGCTGCCGAAGCGCTCGATGAACTCCCAGAACGGGGCGCCCGCGACGATGAAGAGCGATTCGGTGAGCATCTTCCAGAGGCACACGCCGATGAGTAGGGATGGGGCGGGGCGCAGCAGCACCCCGGCGGCGAGGAAGAACTCAAACGCCCCCACGAGGGGCACCATCGCCCCCGCGTTGCCGATGCCCACGGCATCGTAGTGGTGCGCCAGGCCGACCTTTTGGGAAAATAACCCGAGGCCAGCATGGCCGACCAGCAGCATCGCGGTGGTGATGCGGAGCGTCCAGGACAGGCGTTGGCGGAGGTCGCCTTCGAGTACGGGCCACTTGGTTGGCAGCCGGCTGAAAAGCGGCCCGCTCAGACCGACCACCGCGAGGAGGGCAAACGGCACACCGTAGTTGCCGGCGCGTTCGATGGCCTCCCAAAAGGGTTCCCCGGAAAAGGGTCGCAGCAGGGCGGTCCAGACCGCCCAGAGTCCGGCCCAGAGCAACAGGGCCCGGCAGGGGCGTACGAGCGCCATGATGCCCATGGCAATGTCCATGGTGCCGATAATCGGCATGTGCCTCCACGCCAGCTCCTCGCCGATCCCGGCCACCGCGAAATAGGGCAGCCAGCCGGCCTTGGTGATGATGCCGAAGGCGCCGTGGCCGATAAAGCAACCGGCGACGCCCACGCGCAGAATCCAGGGCAGCACCACGCCTTCGTCTTCGCTGGAGAAATAGGGTGCGCTCATGGCGGGCTTTATTGAACGGGTTGGAGGGCGTGCAAGTAGACCCAGTCGCCGACGGCCAGGCCGGCGGCGCGGGCGGCCTCGACATCCATGCGGAAGTGAATGCCGCCGTGGATGCGGCTGAGGCCGACCTCCTCGCGGGCCTGCGAAAGCGAATCATAGTGACGCACGACGCCGGGCAGCGCGTCGGAGGAGCTGGAAAAGGCGACCTCGTCGGTGCCGAAGAAATGAGCCATGACCCGCGTCGCCGCCGACGTGAACGTCATGTGGGCGGAGATGTAGGACGGGAAGGGCAGCGACGCCATGCTGGGGATGAAGCTGGGATCCGGCTTGAAGTGCGGGTTGACCGCGGGCGTCAGCTCACGGGCGTCGGTTTCGGGCCGGGCGGTGTTGTAGAAATACTTGCTGTCCCAGGCAGTGATGAAGCCGTCCGCCGCGGCGAAGTTGAGCAATGCGAAGAGGCGGGCAGACTCGACGGTGGACAGGTTGCGTTCGCGGGCGATGTCGGTGGCGATCATGTTCCAGTGGCCCGAGGGACCGCTGGTGCCGAGACCGTCAGCCCAGAAGGGCACGCTGAGGGTCTCGTATTCGGTGCGGTCGGCCTGGTCGCGGCCGCCGACCTGCATGACGTAGGTCAGTTCGTCGGCGTAGGCCTTGGACTCGACCGTGGGGGGAGGCGGGGCGCGAAACTGGTCGGGCTTTTCCAGCACGTAGGGCTGGGTGGTGGCCATTTGCGGGGTGACCCCGGAGCGAAAATTCGGGGCGGTCGGGCGCCACTTGCCGGGGGCGTCGCTGGGCAGGTATTTGGGCGCGACCTTGAAGCCGCTCAGGGAACGTTCGGCCAGCACGGCTTCGGCGACCTCGCGGCCCCAGGCCAGGCCGGATTCCTTGCCCGGGCCGTCGGGGATGGCGGCGAGCGCCTCCTGCAAGGCGACGTCGAACACGCGCGGGTTGGCCTGCTGTCCCCAGATCTGCTGCAGCATGGTGCGGGCGGCACCGGCGATGGCGGCGTCCACATTGGCCCCCGCAGGAGCGGACTTGGAGACAAGCCAGGGTTGCCACTGGTGCTCGATGCCGTTGACCGCATCGGCGATGGCGGCGTGGTAGGAGCCGAACCACAGGGCGCTGACGGGAGGGGGATTGCGGGCGAGGCGCGTGGCATTGAGCGCCTGCTGGTTCCAGAACAGCACGGCGTTGTCGACGGCCGCGAGGGGAGCGACAGCCAAAGTGGTCAACAGGCCGCCCAGGATGGCGGCGGATCGGATCGGGTGCATGGGGTCAGGGATGGGGAGTCCGGGACAACGGACTCGGGGTGGCTCCTTGCTGGCGGGTCGTTGATCGCTTGAGAACAAGCGAGTGGCCGTTTGCCGCAAATTTGGGGTGAACGACAGAATCATGGGGCGAATTGGCGGGCCGAATGGGGCTCAAAGGCCTGGTACCGATGGTCGTGGGAGCTTGTCCGGTAGGTTCACGCGGTTCTAATGGCCGGCGAATGTCGTCGGAAACGAATCTGATACGCCACGTGCTTGGAGCCGGGATCGTATTGGCGGCGGCGGGTTACCTGGTGCCACGCTCACCCGCGCCGGAGCCTTTGGACGCGGCGCGGCATCATCTGGCGGCGGCGGTGGGAAAATCTGCCCTGAGCCTGCGAGACGAGGCGGAGACACCGGGCGAACTGGCGCTGATCAGTCGCGACCAATGGGTGGCGGAACTGCGGGCGGTGTCCGGCAGTGACCCGGAGGTCTATGCCCACGCGGCCAGGTTTCACGTGATGGAGCATGGTGCCGCGCGACGGCTGGTGACGTGGTTTCACCGCCAGATGAAGGCGATGAAGGTCGAGTTTCGGCCGGAGATCTGGGACTGCGACGACTACAGCCGCGCACTGACGTCGTTTGGTGAATACGCAGCGCTCCAGCACTTCGACCTGACGCACGGCTTCGCGTGGGGCCGGATGATTGTTGATCAACACGTGCCGTGGGGCGGGGTGCCGGCCAACCAGGTGCATGAGCTGGTGCTCATCCACACCAACCGCGGTTTCATCGTGGTCGAACCGCAGTCGGGACAGAGGGTGGCACTGGAGCGGTATCCCAACCGGAACTCGATTCTGGAGGTCTTCATCGACTGATGCAGCTGCGGGGTCCGATGAATCGTCTAAGGGAGCTGATCCGGGCTGGAATCGGGCTGGGGGTCATCGCGTCCGTAATGACGGCCCAGGAGTTGCCGCTGCAGATTGCGCCGGTCCCGCCCGTGGCGCTGGCGGAGCCGGTCTGGGACACGCCGAATCTGGAGCAGGTGTTCGCCTCGTTCAGCGAATGTCCGGAGGGCAGCGTGAAGTTTGACGACCTGTATTATCTGCGGCTGCAGCACGGCTACATCGCCGCGCTGGTGGCGTGGCACCAGGCGATCGAGACGCAGGTGCGGCCGCATGTCGCCGGGGTGGAGGGGGGCATCCGCAATGCGCGCGCGGCCCGGCTTATGCGCGTGATGGTGGGGCTGCGTCTGCGCGATAACCCCGCGGTGCCCAACGCGGCGCCGTTGATCGGCCGGGTCACGCTGGTGTTGCCGAGCGACTGGGGGCGGAACGCGGCGGGCGACGTGGTGGACCTCGTGTTGTTCGGCACGGAGCAGGGTTTCTTCGTGGCCGACGTGCTGGCGGGCGGCATCCGGCCGTATGACGCGACCCTGCAGCGCGCGACGCGGTTGCTGCGAATCTGATCCGTCCACAAAAAACCCGCGTCCGGGCAGGACGCGGGTTTGCAAAGGGAAGCGCGTGGAGCGCGGTTCGAGCTTACTCGGATTTGGCTTCTTCTTCGGCCGGGGCGGCTTCCTCGACGGTGGCTTCGCCCTGGTCGTTGCCCTTTTGGGCCTCGAGCTCGGCCATGGCGGCCTTGCGGGAGAGACGTACCTTCTTGGAGCGCTCGTCGATGCCGATGCACTTGACCGTGATCGAATCGCCGACCTTGCAGACGTCCTCGGTGCGACGCACGCGGAAGTCGGCCAGCTCGGAGATGTGGCAGAGGCCTTCCTTGCCCGGCAGGCATTCGACGAAGGCGCCGAAGTCCTTGGTGCCGGTCACGCGGCCTTCGTAGATCTTGCCGACCTCGATCTGGGAACCGCCGCCGCAGAGGGCGTCGATTTCCTGCACGGCGCGGTTCATCGAGTCGGCGTTGTTCGAGTAGATGAACACCTTACCGGAGTCGTCGTCGGCGATGTCGATCTGCGCGCCGGTGGTCTCGACGATGCGGCGGATGGTCTTGCCGCCCGGGCCGATGAGCAGGCCGATCTTCTCGGGATCGATCTGGATGGTCTGGATGCGCGGAGCGTACTTGCTGAGCTCCTTGCGCGGGGCCGGGAGGGCGCCGAGCATCTGTTTGAGGATCTCGATGCGGGCGTCGCGCGCCTGGTAGATCGCCTGCTTGGCGATCTCGAAGGGCAGGCCCTTGATCTTCAGGTCGAGCTGGAAGCCGGTGATGCCGGTGGTGGTGCCGGCCAGCTTGAAGTCCATGTCGCCGAAGTGGTCCTCTTCACCGAGGATGTCGGTGATAGTCTCCCATTTGCCCTCGAGCGGCTTTTCCTCGTTCTCGGTGATGAGACCGCAGGAGATGCCGGCGACGGGGGCGATGATCGGCACGCCGGCGTCCATGAGGGCGAGGCAGCCGCCGCAGATCGAGGCCATCGAGGTTGAGCCGTTGGAGGCCATGATCTCGGAGACGACGCGGATGGAGTAGGGGAACACGTCCTCGGGCGGCAGCACCGGCACGAGCGAGCGCTCGGCGAGGGCACCGTGACCGATCTCGCGGCGACCCGGGCCGATGAAACGGCCGGCCTCGCCTACCGAGAACGGCGGGAAGTTGTAGTGCAGCATGAACGACTTGGAGGTCGCGCCGCCGGTGAGGCCGTCCATCGACTGGGCTTCCTTGGTCGGGCCGAGGGTGGTGATGACCAGACCCTGGGTGTCGCCGCGCTGGAAGAGGCCGGAGCCATGCACGCGGGGCAGCACGCCGACTTCGCAGTCGATCGGGCGGAGGTCCTTCGGGCCGCGCTTGTCGGCGCGCACGTTCTCGGCGAGCACGGACTTGCGGTAGGCCTTGTATTGGAGTTCCTCGAAGACGACGGCGATGTCGGCGTCGGTGAAGCCGTCCTCGCCGAGTTCGGCGGTGAGGGCCTCGCGGGCCTCGTCCTTGATGACCTGCACGTTGGCCGAGCGCTCCTGCTTCTCGAAGCCGAAGATGGCCGGGCCGACGCGGTCGCCGGCGACGCGCTCGATGATGGCGCGGGCCTCGGCGGAGGCCTTGACGAGTTTGAATTCCTTCTTCGCCTTGCCGGCGGTGGCCCGGAGCTCCTCGATCGCGGTGATGATCGGCTGGATGGCTTTCTGGGCGAACTCGAGGGCCTCGATGAAGCGGTCCTCGGAGATCTGGTCGGCCGAGCCTTCGATCATGAGCATGTCGGTCTTGGTGCCGACGTAGATCAGGTCGAGGGCGCTGGAGAACATCTGCTCGATGGTCGGATTGGCGACAAATTCACCGTCGATCTCGGCGACGCGCACGCAGCCGATCGGGCCGTTCCACGGGATGTCGGAAATGGCGAGGGCGGCGGAAGCGCCATTGACCATGAGGATGTCGGACTCGTGCACCAGGTCGGCGGAGAGCAGCAGACCGATGATCTGGACCTCATTGAGGAAGCCTTCCGGGAAGAGCGGGCGGCAGGGCCGGTCGCACAGACGGGAGGTGAGGATTTCCTTCTCGGAGGGACGACCCTCGCGCTTGAAGAAGCCGCCGGGGAAGCGGCCGGCCGCGGAGTATTTCTCGCGGTAGTCGACAGTCAGCGGGAAGAAGTCCTGGCCGGGCCGCATGGAAGTGGCGGCGGTGGCGGATACGAAGACCTTGGTCTCGCCCGAGGTGACGGTGACGGCGCCGCTGGCAAATTTGGCCATGTCGCCGGTCGTGAACTGAAGCCCCATACCCGGGACTTCGATGGTTTGTTTGTTATTCATTTATCTCTAATCGGATGATGCGTGTTGCGGACTGCGGGAACCGGGCGGCAACACGCAGCCGACGATTCGGGGTTCGGGACCGGTTCGCCGCCAAGCCCCGCGCGGGCAGGCCGGCGGGCGAAGGGAGAAATCGGGTCCGAAGGGGAGTGCCCTGGTGACAGGGCGGGTGAGCGGTAGCCGCTCGCGCGAAATCGTCCCAATCTGGTTCGAGAGATTTCCGTGTGCCGCCCGGATCGCGGGAAACGACGGGGGCGGCAGGCGGAAATGTCCCGATGGGGAGACGGCGGAGAGGCGCTAAAAAGAACGGAAACGGGCGACCCGGATGCCGGGTCGCCCGTGGAAAGGGGTTACTTGCGGAGGTTCAGCTTCTGGAGCAGATCCTGATACTTCGCGAGGTCGTGGCGCTTGACGTAGTCGAGCAGTTTGCGACGGCGGGAAGCCATTTGCAGCAGGCCGCGGCGGCTGTGGAAGTCCTTGCGGTGCGTGCGGAGATGCTCGGTCAGATGATTGATCCGGGCGGTCAGGAGCGCGATCTGGACTTCGGATGAGCCGGTGTCCTTCTCGTGGGTCTTGAATTCAGCGATGATTTCGGGTTTGGCGACAGTAGACATTGGTTATTAATGGTTTGGCATAACTGAAGGGAACCCGAAGGTCCCGTGGACCGAGCCTCCGCCGCGGGGCCACCGCAGCCTCAGCTTGACCCACCGTTCCAATCCCGGGAGACCGGGACCAGTCATGGTGGAACCCCGCAACCGGCGGGATTTCACTAACGCAAGGGGCCACGCTCGAAAACGCGGGCGCGGCGCGCAAGCGCATTTTTTACGGTTCTGAAAATCTTATTTTCGGCCCTGATGGCGGGAAAAACCGGGGAAACGGTGCTCAGGGCCGGCGGAGGACGGGTTCGGTCCAGCAGGACTCCCGGCTGATGTGCCGGAGCCGTCCCTGCAACCGCCTCACATAAAAGTGACGGGCGAAATGCAACAGAAGCGGGCAGGGCCAGCGGGACGAATCTAGCCAGGGGTGGCGCAGCCGGGCGTGGTTCTGAGCCAGACCGCGCACGCGCCGGGGTGACCAGTGGGGGCCGTAGAGATAGCTGAGCCGGAGAGCTTCCTCCTGCATCTCGAACTGTTGCCGCGCGGATTTTGTGTCCCCCCACAGGCGGGCGGCGGCGATCTTGAGCTCCGTCTGGACCGGCGTGGTCACCTTGCCGACCCGCAGCCAGTATTCGAGGTCAGCCCCGACGTGAAAGGCCTCGTTGAGACCGCCACATTGTTCATAAATCGAGCGGCGAAACACGGTCGCCGGCTGGCAGAGGAAACAGATGTCGAGCAGCCGGGTGTAGTTCCAGGGTTCAGTCCCGTAGGGCCGCACGAAGTGCCCCTGTGCATCGGTGTGATCCGCCTGGCCGTAAAGGACCTGCATCGCGGGAGCTTTCGCGAACGCCTGGATCACCTGCGGCCAGACTCCGGGAAAATAGTAGTCGTCGGAATTGATCCACCCGATGAGTTCGCTACGCGCGCGCGCGAGTCCCTTATTGACCGCATGCGCCTGACCGCGGTCCGGTTCACTGACCCAAGTCGGGTTCAGGGGGTGGGACGTGACGATGCTGGCCGTGTCGTCGCTGCTGCCGCCGTCCATGACCAGGACTTCGAACGAATCGGCCGCAAGCCCCTGTGCCGCGATTGAATCGAGGCACGCGCCGATGAAGCGGCCTTGATTGAAGGAAGGGACGATGAACGAGACCTGCATGGGCTCAGGCGCGGTTGGCGGCTTCGCGAAACACCGCCGCGTGCAGGTTAAGAATGGACTCGCGGGCAAAGGCGGCGAGCCGAGCTTCGCCGCGCACCACCAATTCCGCGCGGAGGGACTTGTCCTCGAGCACGCGGATCATGGCATCGGCCATGGCGGTGGGGTTGTCCGGTGCAAACCGGAGCGCGGCATCGCCGGTGATTTCCGGCAGACTGCCGGCTTCGGCACACGCCACGGGCAGCCGGCTCTCGAACGCTTCGAGCATGGGCAGGCCGAAGCCCTCGTGCAGGCTCGGGAAGACCAGCGCCGTGGCGTGGTCGTAGAGCCAGCGGAGTTGGGGTCCGGGCACGTGGCCGAGGTGCACGACCTGATCGGCGAGCCCCAGCCGGCGAGCCGTGTCGATCGGATGAGGGAAACGGGCGTCGACGTGGCCGGTCAGGACCAATTGCCCGGTCATACCCCGGTCCCGGACAATACGCAGGGCCTCCAGCAGGTGGTCATAATTCTTATGGGGCCAGTTGTTGGCCGGGTAGAGCAGATAGCGGGATGCCACGGCGGACGCATCCGGCAGCGGTGCGGCGGTTCGTTCGAGCGCGGCATGATGCGGCACCACCCGGATTGATTCGGCGCGACAGGCGGTGCGCCGGGCAAGATCGTCTCGGCTGAAGTGCGACGGGGTCACGACCAAGTCGCAGTGCGCGGCGGCGCACTCATATTCATGCTCCCGGGCCTTGAGGTCCTTCCGGGAAAAATAGCCCGGGTGGTGTTGTTCCAGGCAGTCCGGGATGAAGGCGATCGCACCGCAGGGCACTGCCGGATAGGGTTGACGGCCAAAGTGGTAAATCACGTCGAGTTCACGGGCGTGTCGCGGCAGCTGTTTCGGTTTGTCCAGGCACACCACCTGGGCAAGGCCGGCGAGTTCCGCGGGCCAAGCGGTCGCCGGATAGGTGAACAAGGTCAGTTCAAATTCATCCCCGAAAGCGGCGGCGTGCCGGATCAGCCACTCGGCATAGTGCCGGATGCCGCCACTTTGCGGCGTGACGCGGAACAGGTTGAATCCAACCCGAATCATGAGCCTTGAGCGGAAACCTGGGCGACCGCGCGCCCGAGCCGGGTCAACGCCTCATCGATCTCGGCGTTGGTGTGGGCCAGGCTCATGAACCAATTGTGGTGCGGGTGCAGGAAGACGCCTTCCGCGGCGGCCGCCACGCAGAGATCCTGGGTGCGCTGGAATCCGGGATCGTTCCCGACTCGCACGTAGGGTAGGGCGAACGGGCCGCTGGCCTCTAGGGCGAGGCCCTGTTGCTTACCCAGCGCCAGCAGGCCTTCCACGAGTCGCCGGCCGGTGGCTTCGAGCCGGGCGGGGATGTCCTCGCGGTCGGAGATCTCCAGCACCTTGAGGGCGGCCGCGAGCGGGGCCGGATCGTGCCAGTAGCTGCCGGTGAGAAAAACGCGGGAGGCGGGTACCTGCCAGTCGCCACGCCCCACGCAGGCGGCCAACGGGTGGCCGTTGCCGATGGCTTTGCAGTATATCGCAAGGTCGGGCTGCCAGCCATAGGCCCGGTGCGAGCCGCCGAGGTGGAGACGGGGGAAGCAGCGCACGTCATCGAGCACCAGCAGGCAGCCGTGACGCTTCCGCAGGGCCTCCACGGCGGCGACGAATTCCGGGCTGGGCAGCACGCTGTCACCGTGAGCGGGGTGATGAAACGGCGTGAGCACGACCGTGGCGAGATCAGCGCCGTGGGTGGCGGCCAGGGACTCGAGTGCGGCGACGTCGTTCCAAGGCAGTTCGAGCACGTGCTGGCGATCCTCCGGCAGGAGGCCGCCGTGGCCGGGCGAGCACCAGGCGTGGCTGCCGTGGTAGGCGCCGGCGACCTTGACGACCTTGCGCCGGCCGGTGGCTTCGCGGGCGACCTGCACGGCCCAGGTGGTCAGGTCGGAACCGTTTTTGGCGAACACGGCCCAGTCTGCGAAATCGATCCGTCGCACCAGGGTCTCGGCCAGCGTGACGGTGAGTTCGGTCGGGTGATTGAAGGCGGCCCCACGAGCCCGGGCGGTGGCCACGGCCTCCTCGACCTCGGGATGGTGGTAGCCCAGCAGCATGGGACCGTAGCCGCACATCAGGTCGATGTATTCGTGACCATCGACGTCGCGGTACCGGCACCCGTGGCCCGCCTGCGCAAAAAAAGGCGTACCGCCCGGCACGGTGGTGGCGGGAGCGGCGTGGCCGTAGATTCCTCCCGGGATCACCTGCCGGGCACGGGCGAACAACTCACGGGAACGGTGGTAGCGGTCGGTCACGAGGCGGCGGGGGTTGCGGGAGGATTCAGCAGGCGCGACACCGCGGCGAGAATGAGATTGAGCCGATCCACGACCAGCAGGTGACCGCGGATGCGAATTTCACCACCACCGAGCGCGGCCAGCGAATCGAGCCTTTGGTCGAGTTCGGCAACCAGGGTGTCAAGATCTCGCAAGGTCACTTCGGCCAGCGGTGCCCGGGGCGGGTCGCCCCGGCCGGACGTGAGCTCACGGCAGTCGATCCAAAGGTCGGCGGGCAGGTCGGGGCAGCTGAAGGTGACCACCCCGTCGTGAAGTGCGGGTCGTTGGGCCGCGCCCGCGGGATGTTCCCGCAGCCAGACGGTGGTGGCGGCCAGACCGACCGCCAGGTTCCCGAAGCCGAACAGCACCGGATCGATAGAGCGGTCCCGCAGCAATGACTCCACCCGTCGGCCGGCCTCCCGCAGGCGCGAGACTTCGCCCAGCCGGCTCCAACCGCCGAGAGGCAGGGGAAGGGCGGCTTGGTTTGCGGTGCTTTGCAGAAATTGCTGCGGGGAGGAGAACCAGAGGCGGAGGGCGCCGCCTGGCCGATGGCCGGCGGGATGGGCGGCTACAGTGCCGTCACGACCAAGCGTCAGGGCGCTGTTGCCGACATCCTTGACCTCAAAGGAAATCGGCAGATCCCGGCGACCGCCGACGGCGGTGCGAAGCGGGGCGTCGTGAGGGGCCAGCAACGCCATGGCCGGCAGCACGGCATCGAGGTGCAGGCGGGCGATCAGCCGCTTTTCCTCGTGCGGGGGCAGGGCGGCGTCGAAGGCGTTCATGAGGCAACCTGGCACCGGGCGATCCAGCGCACGATGTCCTCTGGGGTGCCTTTGGGGCGGGCGGATAGCAAGTTGGTTCGCAGCGTGGCGCACTCGTCCGGCGCGCTTTGCAGCCGGCGCACCTTGGTCGCGACATCCTCGGGCGAACGCGCCTGGAGGGTGCAGTGGTGGTGCTTGCAATACTGGGCGGTGATCAGCTCCTGCGGCATGATGCCGCCGATCCGGTTGTGAATGAGCGGCACGCCCAGTTGGATGGCTTCGCTGGTGGTGCCGGTGCCGGGCCGGGCGACGACAACGGACGCGAGGGTCTTGAGCGAGGCCATGCGCGCGGGGTCGATCGGTCCGAGGGGCCGCACGCTCAGATGCGGGTATTGGCGGGCGATGTGGGTGAGTTTGCGCTGGGTGTCCTCGCGCTGGCCGCAGGCCATGATCACCTGCAGGGGCTCCGGGCCGGAGCGGCCGAGTGCGTGGACGATGGCGGGGTGATTATTGGCGCCGGCGAGGCCGGTGCTGACGAACAAGGTGAACGCCTCCGGATCGAGATCAAGTTGCCGGCCGACCGTTATCGCCCGTTCGCGGAGCGTGATGGCGGGCAGGTAGAAGTGAGGCCGCAGCAGGAAGCCACCGGGATAGGTGCGTTTGCCGGGCAAGCCGATGGCGCGGGCGGCGGCGCACACCTCGGTGGTGGCCCCAATGAATCCGTCGGCGGCGGCATTGGACCAATGGCGGGAAAACCCGTACCCGGCGAAGAGCTCCCCGCAGTAGGTGATGCACGCGGGCGGCGCGAAGCCGGCTTCCTCGGCGGCGCTGCGGACGAGCTCGAAGTAGCCGTGGTTGGTGTGGGCGTGGACACTGATGACGCGGTCCGGCCGCGTAGCTCGCACCACTTGCTTGAAGCGCTCCGTTCCCATGATCCGCGAGGCCTTGCGATGCATGCCGGCAATCTCGAGGTAGTTGAAATAGACGTGATGGAGCCAGGGCGCCTTGCGTTGGATAAAATTATACAACCCGACCCCGAAGCCGTAGATCCGGTGGGTGGATTCCAGGGCCTGGCTGGTGCTGATCTCGATCTGATCCTCGCCGAACACGTTTCTCGCCCACAGGGCGAGGGAGTTGGCCCGCATGTTGTGGCCCGTCCCGGTGGAGGACGACAGCAGGAGCCAGCGTTGTTTCGGTTTAGAATCTTTCATGTAGGCCCAGCGGCCAGCAAAGTGTCATGGCGGCCCCTGAAAAGCCGATACTTTGTTGTCACCTTGCTTCTGACCGCCGGCGGAGGCCTTTCCCGAACCGAGGGCAGCGGATGAACTGCAAACTTTTGTCTGCCATTCTAACGTATCCGGGCAATACTTGTAGTCACACCCATGAGCAATCATCGCCAGGCTCCCAAATCGATTTGGCCACGGCGGGATGGATTGGTGGCGGCGATCACGGTTTTTGGCGTATCCTGCGTGG
>Ga0181606_10003361_pt1 | contig 13514 bp, 11 predicted proteins | sample 041ome_10_FD_132994 | JGI IMG/M metagenome (GOLD analysis project Ga0181606, IMG submission 132994) | Coastal salt marsh microbial communities from the Groves Creek Marsh, Skidaway Island, Georgia - 041412US metaG (megahit assembly) | ecosystem: Environmental > Aquatic > Marine > Intertidal... | reverse complement strand
GGGGGTCAGGCGAAAATTTCCGGGGTGCGGATCCGCGTGCAGCAGTCCCGCGCGGGCAGGGCCAGCCAACAGGAAGCGCTCATAAAGCAGTCCCGCGCGATCACGTTCTTCAACCGTGCCGCTCGCGATGATCTGCGAGAGAGGGCGCCCGTCAATCCATTCACTCACCAACACGTGGGGAGCAGCGGCTAGGACGTGGGGAATGTGAAAGTCAGGATCGCCATCAAATGCGACAGCAAAAGTGCGCTGGCTGTCTGATTCCAATAAATAATCGAGTTCCTCGATCGCGCGCTCTTTGAGTTCTTCCAGCAGGGGCTTTATGTCTAGGCCAGGAATCCAACCGGCAAAGAGTTTGCCCATGCGGATCATTTGGTTCAGGTCGGCAACGAGTGCTTTGTCCGCTCCGGGGTACTGCACCTTGACGGCGACTTCGCGGCCGTCGTGCCAGGTTGCCCGGTGCACTTGACCGATCGATGCCGCAGCGGCTGGAGTGTCATTGAATTCAGCAAAGCGCTCACGCCATTCCTCGCCGAGTTCCTCGGCCAAGATTTTGTGGATTGTTGCGGCAAGCATGGGGGGTGCTGAATCTTGCAACTTGGTCAGCATCGCACGATAGGGAGCGGCAAATTCCTCAGGCAGTGCTGCTTCAAAGATGCTCAAGGCCTGGCCAAACTTCATGGCGCCGCCTTTAAGTTCCCCGAGCACCTTGAACATTTGCTCGGCGGTGCGCTGCTGCATTTCGGCGGCAATGGCTTCAGCGGGCTTGCCCCCAACTCGTTTGCCAAAGCCCAATGCGGTTCGGCCGGCATAGGTCGCGGGTAGGGAGGCCATGCGAATACCTCGCGTGAGGGCGTTCTTGGGCAACTCGGGCATGTACCCATTGTGACCTGTAATGACCGATCGCGCTCAGTCGAGGTTCATGGGGGGCTTCCCCAACATGCAACCGCACAGCGGGTGCACCGGCCGCGGGGTTGAAGTGAACTGACCCAAAGGCAGCGAGGCTTGCCACGCGGTGTTACCCATATCCCACCCGTCTATCCACGCGCGAACGACCAAAAGCGCGAAGTGTGCGCTCATCGAGCTGATGTGCGAATCGGTGCATGCAAATCGTTGAGAATTGCGCCAGTCAATTGTGCGTTGTGGCATGTTGGGATCGTGATCGCGGGCATGTAGGTACGCGCAGCGCAAACATGAGGTCTCACCTGGTGTAACGAGAGGGCCAATCACTGAACTTCCATGACGGGTGGCTACATGCAAATGTGTTCTTCGGGTGCCTAATACCGTGTCGTGATCACAGATATGAGGGTGTGACTCGCTCACATAAATGATGCACGCGGCGCCAAGCTCATTTGTGGTTACTTGCCAGTTTTCTCGGTAGGCAATCTCTCGCAACTGGTGTGCGAGGGGACTGTATCCAACAATCGCAATGGGCGTTTCTGCTCTGAGGTCAATGAGTTGAGCAATGGCAACATGGTCGGAATTCGGATACACCAATTGCGCATGCGTCTGTGCGCTGGTGGTGGGATCTGTAGCCCTCTTCTCACCCGAGTCGCCCTCACTCTTCCAGCGAGCGAGTGCGGGGAGAGCATGAAGGTCCAGCAATGCGGCGGACTTCAGGCCATGGGTAATCAGGGCTTTGGCGTCGTATTCGTTTTGATCAACTCCTTGACCGTGTTGTGCAAAAAGTTCTTTGATTGCCTGGTCTGCACTGCGATCACCGCTGAGTTCGTTGAACCATGCAAGGTGTTGTGCAGAGATAGGGACAGGAATGGGGTAGTCACCGAAAAAGATGGTGTTAGAAGATGCATGAATGACAGGAACGCGCCTGTTGCGCAAGGGGTAAATAGTCTCCATGCACACAGAGTGCGCTTTCTCACCTGTGGATTGACACGTGCAATCCACAGGCTGAACTGATATCACTCAAATGCCCGGATGAACCAGTTACCCCAGGGTTTTCTCGATCAAACCTGCAATGACCCGTGAAGTCACCTGCAGCTGATCAATGGAAACGTACTCATTGGGTGCGTGGGCAACACTTGCGTCACCAGGGCCATATTGAATTGTCGGTATAGACGCTAATCCTGTGAGCAATCGCAAATCTGAACCATAGGGTGCGGCATATGTATCTGGTTCATGTCCGACAACGCAGCTGTGGGCCTCAGTGGCGCTGCGCACAATGTCGGCATTCGGGTCCGTGCGACCGGATGCGAACTGCCCACCCCACCACTGGACTTCAACAGGGTGCTCGCGCAACCAGGAATCACCATGGCACGCGGCGGCAACCGCTGACTCTAGGGCTTCCTTGGCGCTCGTTACGTTTTCACCGAGGGCAACTCCGTAGCGACCCTCGGCGATCAGCAGGTCTGGAACGGTTGATGCCCAATCGCCGGAATGGACGGTGCCGATGGACAGCGGGTAAGCGATATCCCAGCGTGCCATGAGCGGGTCAGGGTTTTCGTTTCGCCGGGTTTCAAGTTCGCGCAATGAGTTGAGAATTGGAAAGAATTTTTCAATGGCGCTGACACCCTCGCTCCTACGCGAGGCATGGGTTGCCGAGCCCCTTACAAGAACGCGAAAAGTGAGCGCACCCGCATTGGCCGGAATGATGGCAAGGGACGTTGGCTCGGGGATTATTGCTCCAGCGATAGGTGCATCACCATTTAAATCGCCATAGAAGGTAGGCAGCCCTTCCCGGATGAGTGCATACGTTCCGAGGCCACCATCTTCCTCGCCCACAACCGGTGCGAACAGAACGTCCCCCCGAGGGGTAAATCCACTTGCCTTCAGGGTGCGCAGCGCAGTGAGCGCACTAGCCAGTCCACCCTTCATGTCGCAAGCACCGCGACCAGTGACAACGTGTTCCGCCCGGTCAGTGGCCACATGTGCATCAAACGGGTCGCGGTTCCACGAATCGAGATCGCCAGGGGGGACAACATCAGTATGTCCATTGATCATCAGGGCGGGGAGATCCCCGCTGCCTCTCCAGATACCTAGAACACCGAGTGCACGAGTGCGCGGAACCTCCATGCCTGGGAATTCAGGTTGTTGGGAAAGCTCTTTAATGTTGATTTCCCACGTGTGCACCTCGAGGTCGAGATCCATGAGTCGCTGCGCCATGAATTCCTGAGCACTGACTTCACCGGGGGTTCCTCCGAGCGAGGGTATGGCGATAAGGGGTAGCAGGGTGTTGAGTGCGAAGTCCTCTGTGGGGTTTCGAGTGCTTTCTGACCTGACGGGCGCGACCATGGGGTGATTCTGCCGCACGGGGGAGTGTGGGGTTTCGAATGCCCGTTATTACCGTTATGCACCAATTTTGGGCAATATTTTCCTCGCCACGCCGTGATCTGGCTGTGCACAGAGCCTGAGGCGGGTCGTTTCTGCCCTATGGTGGAGGTGGCTCACGGGCGAACCGGCCCAGAGCTACGAGGTGGCGACCGCCACCGACCGCATCGCGGAGAGCGTCAACAGGAGGGCCCCATGGCCGAAAGCTACACCGGCGAGGCATATTGCGTGAAGTGCAAAGCCAAGCGTGAATTCACCGGACACGTTGAAGAAACAAATGGTCGTCGTTTCGCAAAGGGCATCTGCCCAGAGTGCGGCACCAAAGTAACTCGCATCCTGGGCAAGGCATAAGCCTTTTCGCTTTAGGCATGAACGAGTAACTTCCTCACAAATTTGTATGGAGGGCGGCGCGATAGCGCCGCCCTCGCGTTTTTTTGCGAGAGCTGATTTTCAGCCCTTGGCAAAGCGGCAACGTCTGCGACATGCGGCGGGGCTTAGGTGTATTACCGTTGGGTCATGTCTCAATTTCCCTTTGGATTCGGTGCACCGGGCAACTCAGATGATGAGAGCAACTCGGGCGGCCAGCCATTTGATATGAACAATCTTGGAGCAATGTTCACACAGTTCGGGAATATGCTGCAGCAGGCTCAGAATGAGGGACCGTTGCCGTGGACCACCGTCATGCAGGTGGCTCGCCAAGGTTTGGGCACAGACCCCGGTGTTTCTGATTCGGAAAAGCGTGCAGCCCAAGCTGCCATGGAGTTGGCAGATACGTGGCTGGATGCTGCTGTCACATTTCCTGCAAGTGGTTCGCCTGTGCAAGTCTGGTCGCGCACTGAATGGCTCGTGGAAACTGGGCCTGTGTGGCAGCAGGCCATTACTCCGATTGCTATGACAATGTCTGAGCGCATGTCGACGATGATGCCGGGTGCAGGAGACCTGGAAGGATTGGAAAGTCAACTGCCTGATCAACTCAAGGAGATGTTGCCCGGAGGGATCACGCCGGACATGATGTCGATGTTGGCTCCCATGATGGGCATGGTCACTCAATTAGGCGCTACTGCATTTGCTTATCAATTAGGGCAGGCCCTTTCAGCGCTGTCAAAGGAAGTGCTGTGCTCGAGTGATGTTGGTATCCCTCTGGCTCCACAGGGTGTGCGTGCATTGGTTCCGAGGAATATTGAGCAATTCGCACAAGGTCTAGGCATTGAGTCACGCGACATCATGGTGTTTTTCGCATTGCGGGAGAGCGCGCACCAGCGACTTTTTGATCACGTGCCCTGGTTGCGTTCGCGCCTGATGTCCGCGGTTGAAGAGTATGCGCGTTATATGGATGTGAACATGAACATGTTGGGTGAGAAATTTTCAGGTGTTGACATTACTAACCCCGAAGCCTTGCAGGAGATTATGGCTTCAGGTGTTTTGGAGCCAGAAGACACTCTTGAGCAGCGTTCTGCCATTGCACGCCTGGAAACACTGCTGGCCCTCATCGAAGGGTGGGTTGACGACGTTGTCACCGAGGCTGTGTCAGGAAGGCTTGCGACACTTCCTCAACTGCGGGAGACCATGGGTCGGCGTCGAGCAACAGGTGGTCCGGCCGAACTAACTTTCAGCACTTTGGTCGGTATGCAATTACGACCGCGTTCATTTCGCGAGGCGCATACGGTGTTTGCAGCACTGCGATCACGCGGCGGCTTGACTGAGCGTGATGCTCTGTGGGCCCATCCTGATTTGCTGCCCAATGCGGAAGATCTCGAGGACCCACTGGGATTTCTTGACAATGATGGCGACGATGTTGACATCAGTGATATCGACATTACCGACCTTGACAAGTAATTCATGCAATACGCAGATGCGTTAGCGCAGTTTGATTTTTTTGCTCAACATGCTGAACTTGAATTAATGATGGAATATGGCGATCTACTCTCCAGCGATGCTCAGTCTTTGGAGAGGGCACGGCAAGCAGGGCACTTCACTGCTAGTGCCTTAATGTTTGATCCTCAGAGCCGCGAGGTCAATTTGCTCATGCACCCCAAAGTTGGTCGTTGGCTGCAATTTGGTGGACATATTGAATCCATTGATGACTCATTTGCCGCAGCTGCGTTGCGTGAATGTCAAGAGGAAAGCGGATATACCGAAATCGCGCTGATGGATGTCCCGGTTCAGTTGGATCGGCATGACGTGCCATGTGCTGGTAATCAGAGCGTCCACTGGGATATTCAATTTATTGCCTTGGTGAATAAAGCGTCCGCACGTAGTGAGGGCGAAGATCTACAGACCAGATGGTGGTCGGTGGACACGTTAGGGGACGAATTACCTGACCTAGACCCCAGTGTTAGGAGATTGGTAGCGAAGGCGCTTCAAATCACAGTTCCCTAGATGACAGAACCAGTGGCTCTGCTGGTGTCACCGCGAGCAGCTGGGCCTATCGCACCTTCCAAGTCCGGTACCACTCGTGTCCGGCAAACTCACTCTTCGCCTTCGGTCCCTTTGGGAGTGCAGTGATGAAGACTGTTACCTGAGTCTTCTTCTTGGGCTTCTTAATCGTTAGCTTTCCTGACTTCTTGTTGAAGGTCCACGTGCATCCGGTACAGAAGACGTCGGCGCTCAACGTCGTGTACTTAGGATGGCGCACTGTGGTCACGACGGTCGTCTTCTTCTTCGTGATCTTCTTCTTCGCCGCCCGCGCCTTGACATGCATCGGAACGGCAGGCTTGATCACCGTGATAGAGGACCACGTCGAAGTCAAGGGTTGGCCGCCCGCGTCCAGGGCCGTGATCGTTGGTTCATAGACGATGTCGTCGCGCACAAGTGCCACACCAGAAATCACGCCTGTTCGAGAATCGAAACTCAACCCCTCAGGAATTTCACCATCGATTTCAAACGAAGCGACGGTGGGCAGCGCTGAAACGGTGGGAGTGATGGTCGTGCGCAAACCAGATCCGATTTCCGCGTACTCCGGGTAGCGCATCCACGGGATCTGCCCAGCCTCGCTCGTGATGATGAATGACGAGTCGACGGACCCGTAGTCATCGGTCATACGGATACGCAATGGAATGGGTGTCGCGTCCGGTGCAGACGGAGTTCCGGCGATGACACCTGTTTTCTCATCGAGGGTCACGCCTGCAGGCAGTGATCCGCAGACAAGGGCATATGTGGTCGTGCCATGAGCGTTGACTTCGAATGGTGTCACCGTCAAAGGCGAGCCAACGCTGGCCCGAATCTGGTTCGGATAGTTGGCGGCGTGATGCGGGTCGTCAACATAGATGGCCACATCCGAGACCCGACGGGTTCCGTCAGGGGCTATCGCGGCAATCTTCGGAGTCCAGGTGCCGACTGTCTCCGGGGTGCCTGAGATGACACCCGCCTGCGGATCCAAGTAGACGCCAGGTGGCAGGGAACCATCGATGAGCGCGAACGTGGAGTCTGCTGCTATCTCGGCGAGGTTCGGCGCGAACGTGAATGTCGCCCCAACCGATCCATGCATGTCGGTGTAGACCATCCCGGCTGGTGCCACGCACGGCGTCGCGATTCCGGATGCTCCTGAGCCTCCTGGTCCACCTGTGGTGGCCCCTTGAGCGCCCGAAGCGCCGATGGGTGTCGTTCCTCGAGTACTGGCCGGCCCCGCAAGAACGGTCCAGGTGAACGGAGCAATGGAGGTGACGGTGTTGGCCGGGCTGGTCGCCGACACAGTGATGGTGCGGGGACCTTGCGGTGCCGTGGGCGTCCACGAGATCTGACCCGTCGCCGGATCGATCGTCATTCCCGCCGGAGCCCCCGCGGCGAGCAAGAAGGGCCCGCTCCAGCCTGATGCCGAGGCGGGGGTAACGGATTTTGCCACCCCGATAGGAGAAGAAACATCCGGGTAATAGGGGGCGCCGCTGCCAGTTACCGCAAACGTGCTGAAGTCAACATCTGTCGAAATCGACTGCCCCGACCGCGAGGCAGTGAGCGTCACATGGACTTTCGTTCCAGCAGTCGTCGGCGTCCCTGAGATCACTCCGGTTCCGGGATCTAGCGTGAGCCCGGGGGGTAGGGCCCCGCCGGTGACCGAGAACGTTGTCCCTGCCAACTGTGCGCCTGTGGGTGCCGTGGGTGTAAGCGGCGTGATCGGTTGACCCACGGGCGTTGTCATGGCGGTCTGGGGGTAGGTGAAGGTCAAGCCCTGGTCGATGTTGATCTTCAGCGAGGTCTTGGCAACCAACGAACCTTGCGGCGCTACGCAGCCACTCGCACCCGCGGGAGCCTGGTCGAACACCTGCACCTGAAGTGACCCCGAAGCAAGCGAAGTTGGCGTTCCGCTGATCATTCCGGACGTCGAGTCAATGTCGAGCCCAGGGAATCTGGTGCACAAATCTTGCGCGTAGAAGGAGCCGCTGACCCCGTTCTTGGAGGGCTTGGCCGTCACCGGGCTTCCGGTCAGACCTGCAATGTCCCCGTAGGCGATCCGGCCCGCCGAAGGCGCAGAGGGCTTCACGTCCCATGTCAGGGTCGCGGCCACCGGCGAGAAGCGGCAGTCGGACTGGCAGTCTCCCAGCCAGATGATGCTTGAACCGCTGACAGCAGAAGTCGGGGTTCCCGATATCTCGCCCGTTACGGGATCGAGCGTGAGTCCCTTTGGCAGCCTCCACTGGCCGACGCTGTACTTTCCGTTGACGGCGGCAAGGTCTTGAGAGTTCGCATTCGTCTTCGGTTGGGTAACGGGAATTGCTTTTCCTACTGTGCCCCTAATCGTCGGATAGGACAGAGACGGCTTTTCTCCCACGATCCGACGAATGGACGACCAAGGGCCCACAGTCGACCCGAGCTTCGCGCGGGCTCGCACTTGTACGTCGAGCGGTACCGGGATGGACTCGGGGATCCTCCAGGAGCCTGCAAAGCACCCGATATTGGTGCAGGTTGCAGGCCCGGCGATCACAGACTTTGGAACACGTCCCGCAATGGTGTACTCAACTTCGATCTCAGTGCCGGGCGGGACCTGGACAAGGAAATTCACGTTGCCGCTCGCTGTGCCGCCGCTGATCTGCATGTACTGGAGGTCCGCTTGGGGCAATGTGCACGTGGGCTGGGCGCTCACAGGGGGCCCGTTCACGCGACCTTGCGGATTGTTAGCACGGGAGAAGAACGGAGTCAGCGTTACTTGATCCCCACACTTCACTGACGTCGGGGGCGTTTGGTCACCCGAAGTACTCGAGAACCAGCGGAGCTCCCAGCCGAGTGGCTGATTGGGAACGGTCCAGGTGACGGTCTGGAAGGCCTCGCCACCCTGATTCATGATGGCGTCGTACCCGACGGATGCGGTGGGTGGACTGGGCGTGGGGTCCGGAGTGAACGTGACGTTCTTGGTGACCGTTTTCGTCTCGCCCGTGGCGGTGATGGTCAGAGTTCCCGTGCACTCGAAGTCCTCTGGACCATTTCCAAGGACGATTGACCCCTTCACCACATAGTCGGAAGGGGAGCTCGCAATCGAGACACCATTTCGCGCAATCGATACGGAAGCAGAAGTACCGGATGGCCGCCGGGCTATCGCCGCTTCGGCGTAGACGAGGTCGCCGAAATACCGACCAGCCAGTCCCGTGCCGGACTCGACTATGCATTGCAGATCTGGATCGGGCACTACCTCGACGCGGGCTATCCCGGGCGTTCCGATCGCAATATCGCCCTCACGAACAACGCAAGTAAAGAGTGTTGTCCCCGAAACAGTCCCGGTCCACCGTGCGGCAAGTTGCTGCGTGCCAGTCACCTCTGTACTCGACTGGCTGGCTCCGCCGCCCTCGATATACAGCGATTGCTGTACGCCTGCTGGAGTGGTGGCCAACGCGGTCACGGTTACCTGCGTGCCGGCAAACACCTGGGTCTTGTCTACTACGCAGGTAGGGGTCGCTGCCTGGGCCGCACTTGGGAAGAAGGCCAGGCCCGCAAGCACCACAGTTGCGGCGATGACGACGCCAATGACTTTTCGCGACTGGGAATACACGCTTTTAGTCTAAAGGGAGGTGGTGCTGGGTGTACAGTCTGCGCGAACCGAAAGGACAAGCGATGCCAGGTTCCGCGATGCATCAAACTATTGAGCAAAGCTCAAATCGTGCTGTTCGTGCGTTCTTGATGTGCGTCATCGTGTTAGGCGCCCCACTGATCGTGGCAATGTATCTCGTCGACACTTCGACCGCCGAGATCTTGGTGTTGGCTTTCATGGTGGTGCCGGCGGTCTCGGCGATTCTGGCTCGGTTGTTCACCGGCGTGCATCTCACGATCGGGCGGCCATCCCTGGCCACGTTATTACTCGCGACAATTCCCGGGATTGCGATGGGCCTTGCCTATGGCGCGCTGGCAATCTTCCCAGGATCGAGCATGGCGTTCTTTGGGTGGGATGTTTCGATCACTGCAATTCTCGCTGGCATCGCACAAGCGTCAGTGCTGGCGTTCGGGGAGGAACTCGGGTGGCGCGGGTACTTGCTGCCACAGCTACGCCGTACCCGGTCTTTCATGGCCGCGAACTCGATCCTGGTGGTTATTTGGTTCGCCTACCACGTTCCAGTGATCTTCGTTCCAGGCGTCTACTCCAACCCAGGGATACCGACATGGGCGAGTTTGTTGCTATTCGCTGTCGCCATCACTGGCTTTAGTTTCTTCGTGGGGGCGCTGTGGGAGAAGCACCATGACGTGTGGGGCGCAACCTTTGCTCACGGAGTCTGGAACTACTTGGTGCAAGGCGCGTGGCCATTGATGTTCATCGCCGCCAGCCCGTGGGTGATGGGTGAATTCGGTGTTGTCGCGGGAGCGATCACCGTGGTCATTGCATTGGTATGGGTTCCAAGAGTTGCTCGCAGACATCGAGCCCCACTGGAAATGTGATGGTGCCGACGATGAAATCGTGGGCCGTGCCCACTGTCTTGGGCGTAGTTGTTAGTGGTGCATGGGCATACCTGTCCATCGGCGCACGTGACGGACTCTCCGGACCGACAACGCCGCAGATTTTCTTGGCAGCTCTTGCTCTGTTACTGGTCATTGCTTGGCGCACGCACATGTGGACACTTAGACGTGTGGCCGGATCTTCCTTCCTAGGTCTTCTTTGACGGGGCGCATGGGAAGGCATGGTGGTCGGGACGGTGATGGGGGCTGCCGTCTATGCATTGGCGGCTGTACAGGACGGGACGCCCGTCGTTGATTTCCTGATCCTCATCGTCCTTGTCGGATGGGCGCTCGTTGGAGGAGTGGTCTTCTTGGCTCTCTCTACACTTATTGGTATGAGTACACGCCGCCGCACTTCGCACTTGGAGCCTTTGTCATGACAGTGCGACGAATGTTGATTGCAGCCGCGGTCGGCTACGCCGTAACTCTGGTGTTGTGGATTATCGTTGGATCCGCCGATGCCACCCTCGACGCCGGCAATGTACTTCGCGAGCCGATTTCTCGCATGCCATTCATGGCGCTCATAATCGTGAGCGGATTTACTTTCCTCATCGCAACAGGACTGCTTATCGCGAGTATTGCCCTGTGGATCGCCCGTCGAGTCAGGGCCTGAATTCCAAACTTTTAGCGGCCCCTTCGAATGTGGAAGTACGGTGAGCGTCCGCTGTTGTGTGGATACCCATTGTTGCCCGCTTAGGAGTCGAACCTCTCTCGACGGATTCATTGTCCGCGAGTGGCGTCGCGGGTCCCATGGCACAATGGAGAGAGCCATGGATCGTGCGAGGAGCAAGGTAGTGTGGCCAGGCGGAAAATTTGTATCGATGTAATGATGAGAAATGGAGTACTCGTGTCAGCGTTGTTATGGTGGCTCATTCCGGTGGGGGCCGTGATTATTGCGCTAGGCATTGGTGCCTTGGTGAGTTATTTCCGTCGGCCAACTGAGCACCATGATCTGGGAAAGTTCGCGTCCATGCAAGAGGCAATGAATCGCTCTCATGGTCACATTCGGGTACAAAGGAACCCCGACGATCGTGACTGAACCAGAACTCGGGCGCGAACCCGAGCCAGCCGAGGGCAGATCGCAGCGTAGGCGCAGTTTGATCGCATTTCTGGCAAGCATTGGTGTGACCGCTGCTCTGGTTGCGGTGGCGCTGCTGCTTCCCGTGCCTTACGTCAAACTTGCGCCCGGACCAACATTCAATGTTATTGGGCAGGTTGATGGCACTGATGTCATCTCCATTTCGGGCACCGAGACTTTTCCCACTTCGGGAACTCTCAACATGACCACGGTCAGGGAGTCAGGGGGCCCGCGGGGAGGATTAACATTTTTTGACGCTGTTGGTTCGTGGTTCAACGCGGCTGATGCAGTCGTTCCCCGTGAACTCATTTATCCCGACGACATCAGCGGCGAGCAGGTTAAAGCACGCAATGCTGCCATGTTCAGCACATCTGAATCCGATGCCATTGCCGCGGCTTTGAATTTCCTGGAGTTGCCAATACAGACTGAAATAGTCGCAACGGCGGTAGTCGTGGATGCCCCAGCCGATGGCATTTTTCAGCCACGCGATGAAATTCTTGCGGTGAATGGTGAACCGGTAAAAGTTCCTGGTGATGTTGTGTCTGCGGTTCAAAGCGCGCCCGTGGGCACGGAGTTCAAATTCGATATCCGCCGTGCGGCGCAGGATGAACAAATCATTGTGGCCTCTGAGGAGAACCCCGATAACCCTGGAATGCCTTTTATCGGTATCTCGGTCGGCGAGCTGTACTCGGCTGATTTTGATATTGACTTTACCTTGACCGATGTCGGGGGGCCAAGTGCTGGATTGATTTTTGCCACGGGAATCGTCGATAAATTGACGCCGACAGATTTGACCGATGGAAAATCTGTGGCAGGAACAGGGACCATCACGCCAGACGGATCCGTTGGGCCCATTGGCGGTATCCGCCAGAAGTTGGCCGGCGCCCGCGCGGACGGGGCCGAGTTGTTTCTCATGCCGGCGCAACACTGTGCCGAGGCGCAGGGGTATATCCCCGATGGCCTCACGGTTGTCCCAGTTTCGACCCTTTCTGAGGCAATTGGCGAACTCGGCCACTGGGCAGCGGGTCTACCGGTTGGGATATGTCCAGCAAGTTGACGTAAGTTGTTCCTGTGACCTCTATGACTCCTGATATCGAGCCTCGCCGCAAGGGTGGCGTCCTACTTCCCACAATCATTGTCCTGACAGTCATTGTCATTGCCTTTGTGATTTTCACGGGTTTCTACACAGAGTTCATGTGGTTTGATTCTGTGGGTAAAACTCAGGTGTTCTCCATTGCCTTGTTCACTCGAATGGGCATGTTCGCGGCCTTGTTCGTGGCCATGGCAATTGTGTCGTCATTGGCCATGTGGATCGCGTTTCGAACGCGCCCCGAGTTTGTGGGCGCAACCCCCGAGCAGGCGAGCCTTGAGCGATACCGAATTGGGATCGAGCCCTACCGCAGATGGATTGCACTTGCCATCGTTTTGATTTTGTCATTTTTCGCGGGCCTGGCCGGATCAGGGGAGTACGGCACCTACCTTCTGTGGAAGAACTCCACACCCTTTAATCAGGTAGACCCTCAATTTGGACTTGACCTCTCTTTCTACACATTTGAGCTTCCGTTCATGCGTTTCGTTCTTGGGTTCGCTTTCACTTTGGTAATTCTGGCGATCTTGATTGTGACGGCTGTTCAATACATTTATGGAGGCCTGCGTCTTCAGCCCAGAGGCGATCGCGCAACGAGAGCGGCCCAAGCGCAACTCTCGGCCTTGATTGCCGTATTCCTTTTGCTCAAGGCAGTTGCGTACTACCTCGACCGCTTTGGGCTGGTGACCAAGAGTGAGAACCTGGTCTCAGGGTTCACCGGGTTGAAGTACACGGATGTGTACGCCGTGCTGCCGGCACTCAATATTTTGGTGTTCGTGGCCGTCATTGTGGCTGCCCTGTTCATCTTTAATATTTTCCGACGCCACTGGGTCATCCCAACCATTGGTGCAGGTCTGATGATTGTTACCTCAATTGTTATTGGTGGGCTCTACCCACTCGTGGTCCAGCAATTCCAGGTGCGTCCCAGTGAATTGGTGCGCGAAGAGCCATATATCCAGCGCAACATTGATGCGAGTCGGGATGCCTACGGAATCCAGGATGCAGTCATCTCCGATTATGAGGGCACGGTGTCGCCACCAACGGCGGAGACATTGCAGGCGAGTGCAGGCACGTTGAACAACATTCGCTTGATTGATCCCGCGATCGTTTCGCCCACATACAACCAACTGCAGCAAATCCGTGGTTACTACTCCT
>Ga0181606_10003357_pt1 | contig 13519 bp, 7 predicted proteins | sample 041ome_10_FD_132994 | JGI IMG/M metagenome (GOLD analysis project Ga0181606, IMG submission 132994) | Coastal salt marsh microbial communities from the Groves Creek Marsh, Skidaway Island, Georgia - 041412US metaG (megahit assembly) | ecosystem: Environmental > Aquatic > Marine > Intertidal zone... | reverse complement strand
GTAGTACTGTGTTATACAAAGATACCACCACTGTGGTCATCAGCGAGGAACGCTGCTGATTGTCACGACGCCGCGGACACGCCGAGTACACTTTCGTGTCGCATTCGTATTTCCTCCCTACACCTCGCCTTTAAATAATCCTCCACGAACCCATCGAACCCACGTCCGCGACCGCTATATTCAACATCTAAGTCTTCAACTAAATATCGCTCGAGCGGCGTCGGGTCGTCGACACCGCCGCCGCGAATACGCCAAACGCGCGGCTGAAACGTTCGTCGCATCCGCGCCATCCGAACCGCGTCTTCGATGATCCCATCGAAGACGTCATCGTCGCCGTCGCGCGCCGCGCTGCTCCCGTAATACACGATGATATCCTGCGGCGCGTCTAGGATGTACACGCAATCGTCGCGCAACGCGTCCCGACGCAAACGAATGGGAGTCGTCTTCGTAGTAGTAGTAGTAGTAGTCCCATCGCCGGCAAAGGCGAATTCTGTCAACGTCGGATACGCGTAGTCGGCGACGTCATCCGCGGAGCAACGCAACGCGCGGCTTCGCGCCACGCATCTCGCATCCGGAATGGCAAATGGAAACAACATTTTGGACCTGAGCAAGCCGTAGACGAGGCGCGTCGTGGGTGCCAAATGTGGGAGTAAGGAAAAATCGACGTCGACGTCATTTTGGGCGCCGGCGTCGTCACCGTCACCGCCGCCGCGGGCAAAGACGTGGGCTTTGGATACGAACGCCACGAGCCAATCGAGCGCGCGGGCGCGGGCTTCGACGAGACCGTATTCGTCGGCGTTTGCCAACGCGTGGTGCGCGATGAGCGCCGCGACGACGTTGACGTCGAGCGTCTTGTACGCTTCGCGAGCGCTTTTCGCCACCGCCGCGCGGGACGTGTGCACGCGTCGACATCGTCGACGCGTGACGATTCCGTCGGCGCTTCGCGTCGTCGTGGTGTATTCAAACGCCACTTGAATCGTCGGTGGCGACGACTTTGATGAAGACGCACTACGAAAATCACCATTCGTGTTTGCGGCTTGGGCGGCGTCGAAACTGCAATCAAACGCAAACGCGTCGTCAGGCGTACACGACGCGATGTGATACAATCCCGGGTACGCCGTGTCCGCCACGAGCGCGCCGTACGCTCGCGAGATATCCAAGCCGGGACTGCATCGCACGCGAAGCGTACAGTTGACGCCGCGCGAACGCGTCAGTAATCGAAAGACGTCGCCGACGACGGGGACATCCGCGCGGTCTTCATACATCATGACGCGCCCGCCGCTGCGCTCAGCGAGCGGTGCGAGCGTGCTCATGTCGCAAAATGTGTCACTGATGACGACGACGTCGACTTCGACGCCGCTTAAAGCGCATCGCTCGCCGACGAGTTCGTAATAATCGTGCGCGGGAATCATCAACGCTTCGGCTTCGCTCGACGCGAGTTCGAAATCCAACGTCGTCGGCGGCGCGACGTCCAGATTTTGGACTCGTTGAACGCCGCTGCCGTCGATGCCGCCGCGCGAGGCGACGTCGCACGCGCCGAGGCCGGCGTCGGGCGCGCCTCGTAGAAACGTCAACACTCGCGCGCTCGTCATCAATCCTTCGTCAAACGCGTCTTCAATCACCCCGAGCGCTTCATCGAGCACCGGACCGAATATCCGTTTCGTGTCGCCGCTGCTGAAATCACCACCGCTACCCTGCGTGCCGCCGCTACACGTACCACCACCACTACTACCACTACTACCACTACTACCACTACGCAAACCGTTCTCCACGGCGTCTTCGATGGCGGCTCGACGCGTCAGCGCCGACGGCAACACATCCTCTAACGACGTCGGCACCGCATCGCGCACGCGACGAATAAACCCATGTTTCTTAGCATTCGCGTGCGTGTCAAAATATCTCAATCGTATGACGGAATTATTCGCGTCGGCGTCGCCGCCGCCGCGCGCCTCGTCGTCGACGTGTAAGACTTCGAGCGCGTCGCCTCGAAACGCAAACACACCAAATCGCACATCCTCCCCCGCGAGCGCCTCCACGCATCCCATAATCGTCGTGCGCATTAATTCACAATACTCCTCGCTCGCGTCGTTTAAATCGACGATGATGACGACGGCGCGACCATCTGAACGACGAGGACTCGACCGACGTCGACGCTCGGCATCCACTCGTCTTCGCCAATCATCCGGCGCCGCGTCATCAATCCCCGCTTCGTGCACCCCCGGCGCCAGCGCCGGCGTTGATATCACCTCACGCGCGATATCAAACGAATACGTCGCCGATTGCACTTCAGGTAAGCGCTGGAGCTCGGCGAACGGGACGTCCCGGTACCGCCCGCCTCGCGCCGCGCACGCGTCCCAAGACGTTCTCGCCTCGCACGTCGCACACACGAACCCTCGCGCGTCGATGACGCACGCTGAAGAGATGTAACCAAAGCATGCGTGGCATCTCGCGATGTGTTCCGCGGACTTGACGCGCACAAATCCTTCATCAGCATCGGCGTTGGCATCAGCATCAGCATCTTCAGTCCCGAGCAACGGGCGCACGACGACGCCGAGCGGGGCATCGATCGCTCGGGCGACGTCGGGGGATTTCGGCAGCGCGCGTGACGTCCAGCGCACGATGCGCGGCGCATCGGCATCGATGGGCATGGCTTTAAATAAGATACAGAGAGAAGATTAATCTACGCAGTCATGAGAGGCGACGAGTGACGCTATCGTGCGCTCGCGTACGTTACAACAGTGTGGTGGTCTAAGTAACAGTCGTCACGTACGCGATGATGATGAACATCACCATCCTAATCATCATCATCATCGCTTTGAAGGGGGTTCACGGATTTTCCAATTGACGCCGGCGGCGATTTTAGACTCAAAAAACGCCTCGAGCCGCGTCGAGCACTTGTAATAAATCGTATCCGGGCTATTGTAAATCCGACAATTGTTAAACATCAAGCGGAAATCCGCACAGAACATCTCGAGAGACAAGTAGTAATTCTCCGCCGTGACACGTTCCTTGATTAACTCCATGTCGAGCGGGTCTTTGACGACTTCGTAGTAGTCTGGGACTTCGATGGGATTCACCGGACCGGCAAACGGCCACGCGTCGGCGTGCGCTTGGACAATATTTACGATTGATCGCATGAATTTATGCAGATTTTCTTTCGTGGGTAACCCATCGCCACATCCCGGGTGCACGAGACGGAACCGTGGCAACCCGGGGTCTTCCCATTTCGCCTCCTTTAAGCCTTTAATCTTCGAAACGTCCAACGGGACGTACTTTCCTTCGGCGCTCGGCTTGAAATGATCCTTCAATCCAGGATAAACGTTGTGCGCAGTACACATTTCGCGCACTGTGGCCTCCACCGCCTTGCGCTGTTCGCGAATTTGATTGACGAAATCCACGTACGAGACGTGACCGTCGAGTTGACACTCCATAATCGTCCCGCCGTCGTACTCTTTAATGTACCCAAACCACTTTTCGCGCTCCATCATGATCTCCTTGGTAAACCCCTGCTTTTGAAAGTACCCCACCGCGTTATTATCGGCAAACGTGATGAGATGCGTCATATTTTCCTTCTCCTTGGCGTACTCTTTAATATGATTCATCAATCGCGTACCGTATCCTTTCACTTGTTCGTTTGCGCTCACGGCGCAAAACGCGATTTCCGCCATGCGCTGCTTTGGAAACGGCCTATACGTAATCCCACCAATCACGCCCCCATTCTTCATACACAACATCGAGTGATGTCTGACATCAAACACCAATCGTACGATGTACTCCTTGGGCATGTTTGGGAGCTGTTTACTAAAGATATTCTTCAACGCCACCAAAAGTTTCACGTGTCGCGCGTCGCCGTCATTCTTAATCACCTCCCACTTAAGCTCACCATCGCGCTCTTGCTTGCGCAGATGACTCTCACGCGTGGCATACGCTCCAACCGTTGGACTCGACGCGTTCGCCGTGCCATCACGACGCGACGCCGAACCCGGCGTCGACGGATTCTTCCCATCGCGCGCGCGTCTCCCTTTGTCGTCGTCATCCTCCTCACCGCCTTCACCACCCTCGCCACCCTCGCCCCGCGCCGCCGCCGCAGGCGTCGATCGCCCATTGCATTCGTCCCCATCACCCGCGCTCGCGCCCACCTTGCGCGACTTCCCCCGCGCGCGCTCGACGTCAGAGTCAACGTCGAGCCCGAGCGCATCGTCTGCATCATCATCATCATCCCGCCGTCGCGTCTCCGTCATCGCCACCGCCACCGCGTGCGCACCGTCGCGTGCGCTGCGCCGACGTACTGCGTCGCGCGTCGGTGTCACGCCGCGCGCGCACCACTCGCGCCGGCGTCGTACAGTGCCGATCGAATCGACTTTGTGAATTCAAACGCACAGATCCAGCGTCATAGCTCACCTCGCTTTTATCGCGCGCGCCGCCCTCGCGCGCACGCGATGGACGGCGTAGATGACGACTCGAACGTCACGCTGCGCCGCGCGACGCACGACGCCGCCGAGGCGTGGTCGGTGCGCGCGAGAGACGTCGCATCGCGCGCACCGAGGGCTCCCGAACGCGAGCGCGAGCGCGCGCTGACGACGCTGAGCGAGCACCTGGCGCGCGCGCGCGACGACGCGGCGGTGCTGGAAGAACACCCGGAGATGAAGCGTCAGCGTAAGCTCGAGGAGACGAACGATGCGAACAAGGTGTGGGCGCACGGGGCGTGGGAAAGCGCGGTGAAGGGTGATGTTGGGGCGCCATTTTTAAAGTGGTGCGAGACGCACTTTAGACACGTGGATGCGCGAGACGTCGCGGTGTTGATGCCGGATGCGGCGCATGACATGGAGAATGATGGGGATTATTTACTTCCCGCGCTCGGGCGGCATTACGTGCACGGTGCGTGGTGATTGATTGGGATTGATTGTGATTTCGCTCGTCTCGGCGACGCGACGGTTTGGGACGGTTTGAGACTAACCTTTAGCGTCGTATACGCATCAACGACTAGGCTGGGAAGAGGAAGATAAACTCGAGGAACAACATAGAATGGAGCGTAAACGTTTAGCGGCGTTGGCAGCGGTGAACGGGGCGACGTCGTCAAAGACGACGCCCAAAAAGGGGACGTCGGCGCCCAAGCGTTCTCGGCCGAAAAAGATGCCCCCGCCGCGTGGAAATCAGGAAATCACGCGCGTATCGCCGTTAGTTAATCCAAGCGAAATCGATGAATGTTGTGGCGTGTGCTTTGACGGCGATTCGTACGAGGACAATCCAATTTTGTTTTGTGAAAAGTGCGACGTCGCCGTGCACCAAACGTGTTACGGGATAAAGAAAATTCCCCAAGGCGACTGGTTTTGCAAAGCTTGCACCGCACTCAAGCGCGACAATCGCGTCATAAACCCTCGCCCCAAGCAATGCTGTTTATGCACCGTGCCAGGCGGCGCCCTCAAACGCACGAGCGACGGTCGCTGGGCGCACTTATTCTGCAGTCAATGGATTCCCGAGCTCTTCATCGCCGACGTCGACGCGATGGAGCCCATCGAAAACGTCGCCGGCGTGCACAAAGACCGCCTCAAAATGACGTGCGTGGTGTGTAAAACCGCCGACGGCGCGTGCGTACAGTGCGCGTACGGGGTGTGCTCGGTGCCGTTTCATCCCATGTGCGCGTTGCGGGACGGTGTGCGCATGGAGGTGCGTTCGACGGAGGGTTCGAGCGACTGCGCGTACAATTGCTATTGCGAAAAGCACGTCAAGGAAATGGAGAAACGAGAGCGACGGGCGGCGCGCGCGGCGGCGGGTGGGGGTCCGGATACTCCAGGTGGCGATACCGGGGGCATGGAAGAACAGACGCCCAAGCCGACGCCTCCGCCGACGCCGAAACAAGAACAACAAGACGACGGGGACCGGGACGGAGACGGAGACGTCAAGCGCGAAGAGGATACGCCGTCGACGACGACGACGAAAGATACCAATGCTGGGCCTTCAACGACGACGACGACGACGACGACGACGACGACGACGACGGAGATGGATACCAAGGTGGTGCTCAGCGAACTCACCTCGCGCGAATGTCGCGCGCTCATTGACGCCATGTTTGAGCTCGAGGAGGACGCTGGCTCTGACGCCGACGCGCTGTGCGCCGACGCCGGCGTCTCGCGCGAAGACTTTGACGCGTGGCGTGCAAAGAATTCCGCGACGCGAGACGATACAGACATCAGTAAAGATGACGGTGACGCCGCGACAGTGGTTGATTCCGCCGTGCGCGAATGGCTCGCGCGAAGAACAACCGCAGAGCTCTTCAAACCCGTATGTGACCGGCTCGGCGGCGGCGCTTTGGCGTTCAATCCCGACGCCGACAACGACGCCGACAGCGAGACAAAGGCGCCATTGTCATCCACCGACCTAGGCTTGCCCGAACGTGTGCCGTACCCGATCGAACACCTCGCAGAGTACACGCGAGTGTCCCTCGACACCGTTCGAGCGCCTCCGCCTCCGCGCTCCGTCAAAGACGTCCTCGTCGACCCAGCCGGCTCCGCGGCTCAACCCATCCTTCGCCTCGCCAAGTGCCAAGTATGCGAAATTCACAAGCGTGGCATCTGTGGTACATCATCAGCGGTGATGCGATGTCTTCGACGCAAGGAAAACCTCGATAGAGCTCGCGCTGAACGCTCGGCGGAGCTCGCCGAGGACCCTGACCCAGAGGCGCGCATTCGGCGCGAGCTCAACCGCGTCGAAGGTGCCGTCGACGTCATGCGACTCGCGCCAGATGACGAAGTCGTCGCGGAGATTTATCGGTGTCAGACCGCGTTGGCGCGGCAGGCGTACGTGAATAAGACGTTACTCGCGCAATTGCTTGATAAAGTCTCGCGGGCGTTGCCAGCCGAAGCGGAGGCACGCGCCGAAACGGAGCGCGCGTTGCGCGATACCTCTGCGTACGAAGAACGCTGGCGTGGTGGTCGATGGCGCATGGAACGCCTGCGTAAAGAAGGTAAAGAGGATGACATACAATTCGAAGGCGGTGAGCTCGCTGGGGCAGATATGTGCGATCCTCTCGTTGAAAGCGGCGCCATGGAGGACGCGTTGTGTTGCGTCTGCGCGGGTGGCGAAAGCGAATTCCCGAATGAGATTGTCTTTTGCGAGCGGTGCGAAATGTGCGTGCATCAGCAGTGCTACGGGGTGACGAATATTCCCGAGGGCGAGTGGCTGTGCTGGCCTTGTCACGAAACGGAGCGGTTAGAACGGGAGAATGGATTGCCGGGGACGCGGCCACCGCGGTATATGCGCGAGGCGGGCGACGGAGCCATGTACGACCCGCGCGTGCAGTGCTTGTTGTGTCCAGTGAAGCGCGGGGCGTTGCGCACGGTGATTGACCCGAGGACGATGGCGAGCCCGGGGCCGATGTCGCCGCCGGTGAACGCGAACTCGACGGATGCGCCGGCGACGCCAAATTCCAATGGTACCAACGCCGCTCCGCCGACGCCCGGAAGCGCCGGGACGCTCCCTGGAGTCACCCCAACGCGCGGCGGTCGCCTTCGCTGGTGTCACGTCGTATGCGCGCACTGGCAACAAGCGGTGGATACCGATTTGTACCTCGAAGGACCCGCCGCGGTGAGCGGTTTGGATGACATTCGGGGCGCGTTTAAAAACGCTCGATGCTCGGCGTGTCGACTCGACGACGGCGCGTGCATCCCGTGCAGCGCCACGAATTGCTCGGTGGTGTTCCACCCTCTGTGCGCGCGTCGATGTGGATGGCACATGTTACCTCTTCAATCTCCCGAACCCATTGCGTTTTGTGCGCGGCACAGCGTCGATGAGCGCCGCGCGCCGGGATCGACGACGCGCGCCAAGTACAGCTCAAACACAAATGGCGCGCGTTTCGGTCAACGCCAATCGAGCAAAAAGAAGCGCACGCCCACGCTGGATGAGATGGACATGCTTCGCCGTGCGCGCGTGGGTCTCGAAACCTTGCGTTTGCTGTGCGACCGCGTGGTGAAGCGGGAAAAGATAAAACGCTTGCAACTCGAACAGCACCACGCGTTATGGCTGGCGCAAATTCGCGGAGACGCGAGCGGGCCAGTGTACGAACTCGGTGACGACACCCAGGCGCACGTGTACGTGCCTGACATTTCAAAAGAACGAAAGTTACTGTTTTTGACCACTCAGGAGTTTGAGGCGATTGAATCGACGCGCGGCATCTTTGGCGGATTACCAGAGGACGTTCGACTCGTGCGCTGCGACGCGAGCGAAGCCGAACGACGCGCCGAGGACGACCGCGCGGACGACGCTGACGACGGTAAAGACAACGGCGACGGCAATGACGACGAAACCAAACCCAACAATCAACAATAGCGCAATTCGCATCCATCACACGCGATTGCATTGCAATTTACTCCCTACTAGTAGTCAGTCAAAAAAGAAACAACGCCCGCGACGATCCGCTCGTGCGCCTCATAACGCTTCGCCCTTGAACCGTGACTGCGACGTTCATCCGCGTCAAAGACGCACACGCGCATCATGGGATGTTCTTCGAGTAAATCATCGAGCGTCAACGCCGATGCGACCGCGGGCGAGGATGAGTTCTTTGACGCGAGCGAAGCGTTGTTGGCGCTGCCTTCGTTCATGCGCGCCAAGTCCCTCGAACGCCTAAGCTCCACGAGCGGCAAGCGCGCGAACGGTGAGCGAAACGGCACGGCGGGGTCTCTTAAGAGTTCGTCGACGCGCAAACCGCGATCGTTGCCGGATTCGGTGGCGAGTGGTATGTCCAAGTGCGTTGTCCCGGTGTTTGAGAGCGGTTTGGAGACGCTCGCCGACGAACGCGGCATGGCGTCGTGGAGCCCGAACCCGCGCGGTGTTGGGTTTAAACTTCGAGGGAAGACGTATAAGCGCGATAGAAAGAAGATTGCGAGCGGGGCGCCATTTTACGAAACCAAGGCGGTGATGGCGTTTAAATCGGATGAGAAGGTTGGCGATTGGATCAAAAATTTGTTTTCGGATGACTTAGGGACAAAGATACGAGATCAAGTACCTACGGTGCTGATTGCTAATATTATGGTGCCAGATTATAAGCCCACTGGGGGGATGTTTAAGAAGGGTGAGGATAACAACGGCCCAGGGCATAACGTTGTGTTGTTGTGTAAACTGAGCGATTTCGCGCGCAAGACTCTCGAAGAAACGGCGAATTGGGACGATTTACCGGCAGATTATAAATTATTATTGAGATATTTGAAAGGAGATGGCACTGGGCGCGTCGATACGCATCCGCACGAAATTGCGGTGCGTCAACAAACGAAGATGGTTGTCATGGTGGTGAGCGGAAATGAAAATTTGCCGTGGGTCGTGCGCACGGCTGTTAATCATGGGAACGGTAAGCCTTTCATGGTGAACAGAACGTCATCGTACATTCAACGTTCTGGTGCGATTGAAATTAATATTGACGCGCACAATTTCAGTAACATGGCGCTCAATGGGTTGCGCACGGTGCACACGTCGCTCGGAAAGTTGATTTTAGACGTCGGCGCCACGGTGCAAGGTGAGAATGAAGAGGAGCTTCCCGAACGTTTGTTGTTTTCATGCCGCGTAAACTATGCGAAGATTGAACTTATCGACGCGCATGTAGACATGATCGAGGTGAATCCAGAGGATCGCGTGTGGTTACCTCCAGTGAAAGCGGCGTTGTCGTGAACGGACTCTAGTTTTAAACGTGTAAAAATTGCTTCGCTTCATTCAATGAGTTTAATCGCTAGTAGTCGTGAAGTCGCCACCCATTTGTCCCATCGGACGGCGGTTCCAGTTTCCGTCGCCATCTGCGCCGAGCTCGACGTTGAGTTCGAGTCTCGCTGGCTTTTCGCCGCGTTCGATGGCGTCCAACCCAGCGCGCAAGTAGTCTGACTTTTGCTGAGCATCTTCTAAGCAGTCCCATTCAAAAATGGGGATGGAAAACACCCCAAGGTTTTCACCTTCGAGTTGACGCTGCTTCAAGCGCGTTTGTCCGAGAGGACGCTCGCGATCGTTGCGCGCAAAGTGTGACGGACCGTCAACCTCGATGACCACTCCATTGGGCTTCGCCGCCGGCAAGAGCAAATCACATCGGTAGCCACTCACCACGGCTTCTTCTTCGTACTTTTCGCCCATGTAGGATAAAATAGCGCCCACATCGCGTTGGAACCACGATACTACTGGCGGACGATGCTGTGTGTTCCACGCCTTGTCGGCGGCTTGGCCGAGTTCGGCGGGAAGCGGAGCAAAGCCGGCGCGTGTGGCGGTGAGCGCCGCTTGGTGCAACATATTTAACTGACGTCCCTTCCATGGACCAAATACGTTATCGTTGTGGTGTTCGTCATCGGTGCTTGCCGACGCATCGTGCTTGTGCACGACTTCAGCGTCGTGTTCGCCCCGGTGCACGATCTCAGCCCAAAGCGTCTTGAAAAAGAGCGAATCAAGAGCATCCTCCATGACACAAAATGACCACGCCAAAGAGGCCAAGATGGTGGCGTTAAATCGGTGAACTTGCGAAGCCGCGGCTTCTGTCGGCGACATGTCCGCTTTGCGCGCAGGCGCGCGAGTGACCCACACGTCCAAACCGTCGAGAAAGCCGTCGTGCTTGTGACCCAGGTGCGCAAACGCCCACGCGATGGTGGTGATTTGGTACGCCTGGAACCCCTTCATGCCGTGCACCGCCGCGTGAATGTCGAGTTCTTGGAAGAATCGATCAGACGCGTGGCGGGAGATTGCCAAAGACCACGCAATGTCAGCGATTTCATCCGACGAAAGCTTGTCCATCATGGAGGCGGCTCTGTTGGACAAGACCTCGAGCTCGGCGCTATTCGCACGCTCGCCCGAAATCACCCCGAGCGCCCAGCACGACTTTGAAAGCGAGTCTGGTGCGAGTAAGTCTTGGTTTGCCGAACGCGCGGCGGCGACGCAGGTTCCAATCAAGTGCGCCACTCTCGGGTCGCGTCGTAACCCCGCGAGTTCTTCGCGGTCGCAGCGCGAATGCTGCGCCTTTTGCGCGATGAGCTTCAACATCGACGCCGCAATATCGGGCGAAATTCTACGCAAGCCTGCATTTTCAAAAATTTTCACCGCATCGTGAGGGTAAACCGCAGCGCGAGCGTCGAGCTTGATGGTTTTCCATTCATCCTTTGTCATGCTGAACTGCGACACGTCGCGCGTCGGATCCATTTCCCACGCCGTATCCCGCAACAATTCCTCAATCCCGGGTTCGGGTTTCATGTAATTTCCATCATCATCCATCTCGTAACCACGCATCGCAGCCGTGCGCGCGCGATCTTCGTCTCGACCCGCGCGGTTGTACCTTCGTCCCGCGGGCGCTCCCGGTTGCGCCCCGCGCTCCTTACGAAACTCAGCCGCTCGCTTATTCGCCGTCGCTCGCGCCTTTTGCATCCAGTCGCTCTCATTTTCATCATTATCACCTTCACGCCCGGCGTACACGCGAACCGCGCGTTGCGAAGCACACACCGTCGACGTTTTCCCGACGACGCGTCGGGTTTGCCGCGCACGCGATCCCGTCCCCGCCCCAGCCGTCGCCCCAACCGTCGCCCCAACCGTCGCGTTCATCTCACCGTTTCTTCCCAGACGTCACACCTTGATTTAAGAAATCAAACTTACGCTTAAACTTGGCCGCTTGTCCAGTCGCCGGGCCTTTAATCACTCGCCCAGTGTACGCTGGGTGGTTGTTCGCGTCGAGCGCCAAAAACAAATAATCCCCGAGCTGCTTCACCGAAGTCCGCACGCGATGCGTCGCACCGTTCGTTGCCACGACTGTGAGTTTATGCAACAGTGGATGTATGCCCTTTCGTGGCTGTGAGCGCCGTGGGCGAGAGAAAACACGCGATTGGTGAGTACAAAACCTCGAGCATGCGCTGCGCGCGAAAGACGCGGTCCATCGCCGCCGTGACGGCGCTGACGCGCGCGCAATGCGCCGACGCGCGACGCACAGCGTGCGTTCGACGCGTTATGCATTGCGAGACGCGACGAGAACGAGCGCGACGTACCATCAACCGCGCGTGAGCAATTGTGAGGTTTGGTGTGCGCGCAGCGCCAGTGTTCGGCGCGCGCGCATGGCGACGCGCGTGACGTCGGCGCGCGCGATGGACGCCGCGCGCACAACGCGGACGCGCGTTGCGCCGCGCGCGGGCGACGCGCGACGGGGATGCGTCGTCGCGCGCGCGCTCGGTTCGGGCACGGTGACTCGCGTGGCGAGGTTGGGGAAAAACTTAACTTTTATTGATATTCTGTCGACGACGGCGATGGAGGTCGATGGCGATGCGCATACGCGAGTGATGTATGCGAAATGCGTTGAGGATGTGCCAAAGCTCGTGCGCGCGGGGGCGGTGATTGAGTTTGAATGGCAACCGCAGAGCGAGAGCGGGCGCGCGAGGAGAGACGACGGGACGTACGCCGACGCGAGGAACATTAGTGTGAAAACAGCCGCGCCTGTGCACGTGGTGGCGAATGCGACGGAAAAGATGTTAGATGATTTTGTACGGCACGCGCCAGCGCGTGGGGCGGGGTCGGCGGCGGCGGTGACGCCGAGAATTATTGACTTAAAGACGCGCGGGACGTCGACGATGACGCAATTTGGCATTTGTAAAGTCGTCCTCGGTGGAGGACGATGCGAGGACGTGACGTGCGCGAAACGTCACGACGTGTCGGCTTCGGAGTTGAAACTTGCACAGCAAAGTCGTGAACGCGCGAGAGAGCGGTCGAGGGCGGCGATGCGCGCTGAACGCAGTGACGACGACCCACACGGGGACGCGAATAAAGAATCCAAGGCGGTGAGCGACCGCTTGTTCGCCGAATGGTGCGTCAAGACGTTTGATTTGAACCAACGAAATCTCGTGGCGGATATTGCGGGTGGTAGTGGTACGCTGTCGTTTGAATTTCACGTGACGCATGGCATTGGGGCGATGCTCGTGGAGCCTCGATGTGTGTCGCTCTCGCCGCGGCAACGGGCGACGTGGAACAATTTACGGCGACGCGGTGCGAGACTGGATTCGGCATCGACCGCGCGCGCGTCTTGGTTGCGCAGTGAAATATGGGTAGCTTGTGCTGAAGAACAACGCGAGGAGCGCATGCGCATGCATACTAAACGGCTGATTGCGTATACGGATGCGGGAAGCGAAGAAGACGCCGAAGACGTCGAAGCGAGCGCTCCACCCACCGATCCCGCTGAGCTCGCCAAGCCGCCGAAGGATGTATTTCCGAGTCAAGTTCCCGCTGTCGTTCGTCACGCTGCGAAGTTGCATGCAAAGAATGACGATGATGAAGCGTACGTGGCGCCGTTTACGCACGTCCGCGACTTCATGTGGCGTCGCGAATCCGGCGTCGGCGACTTCCTCGCCGATGCTCAGCCATCCCTTCTCGTCGGCATGCACAGCGATCAAGCCACCGAAGCTATCATAGACGTCGCATTGAGCCTCAACGTTCCCTTTGCCGTCGTGCCTTGTTGTGTCCACGCGTCGACATTTCCAAACCGCCGCGCGCCGGATGGCTCCACAGTCGTCTCCTACCAACAGTTCGT
>Ga0181606_10003354_pt1 | contig 13522 bp, 9 predicted proteins | sample 041ome_10_FD_132994 | JGI IMG/M metagenome (GOLD analysis project Ga0181606, IMG submission 132994) | Coastal salt marsh microbial communities from the Groves Creek Marsh, Skidaway Island, Georgia - 041412US metaG (megahit assembly) | ecosystem: Environmental > Aquatic > Marine > Intertidal zone... | reverse complement strand
TGGATGATGACAGAAATATAATTAGATGACGAATCTGATCCTTCGTGAGTGTGGTTTTCACGCTCTGAAGGTTGCATTCGTGCAACACCTGATTGACAATCGAGGCATTTGTCTGACATATTTCATGATATTGTTGTCGTTGTTGTTTCCTTGTGACTTCTTTCTCTAAACTTACGCACATTTGAAAACTTAAATCTAAAATACAGGGACGTTAGTTAAAATCGAGAGCGATGATCGCAAGAAGCTGTAACGCATGCTCGACATCGCGCGCAAAAGATACGAGGATCAATACTAAACCAAATATTGTCTCTCGAAACAGTCAAAACCATCGGTCTTTGATAAAGACGCATTCTATCATCGACCCATCTTCTATGGGTACCGAGGAGACCAACCAAGCGATATCAGTCGTCGCAACCTCTATCCTATTCGGAGGTCTCGCTATCGTGCAAGGCTTAAAATCTGAACCAAAACCTTGTCCATCGTGTGCAACTTCGGGAGGCGAGGCGTGTATATTTTGCAATGCCACGGGAAGGAGAGAAACGCCGATTGAAATTACGAAGAAAGATCGACGCGACGACTCGGTGCTCGGTTTAACGCGACGGTCTCCGATGGAGTGCACCGGTTGCAAAGGAGCAGGTATGATTCTTTGCAAGACGTGTAAAGGTTCAGGATACGTGTAAGTAGAAAATTATAGAAAAATATATTAGAGTCATCTTTGTAAAATAACAACACAATAGTAAGTTAGCGGCGCCAAATGTGAATCAATGTGACTTGCTGACTTCGTTGTTTTCCTGTCTTCATTTGTTCTCCTCACTTTTCACATTTGGTTCGTTAGGAACCACGCTTCTCTTTATTTTTACTCTTTTACAAGGGAAAACAATGCCACCGCGTCGTAAGAAAGCGCCAACCGCGGCATCTGCTGCTGCTGATGATGTGAAAGAAGTAGCACCATTATCTGCAGAAGTTGATGACGATAGAATGGATGCAGACAACAACAACACCACCACCAACAACAACAAAAACGACGACGACGACGATTCGGAGGCTGGTGAAGATTTATCAGATTCGGAAGACGATTCGGACGATGATATGGATGAAGATGATGATTCCGACGACGACGACGACGATAATGACATTGACGACACTTTGTTGGACGAAGTCATGGCTTTAGAAAATAAAGTAGAGGCGAGTAAAGGAAAGGATTACGGCGCGCACGCAAAGCTTTTACTCAAACTTCGTCAAGCAAAATTGAAGGAACGTTTAGAAGAGTCGAGAGTTGCGTTTGACCGAAAGTTCAACTTGAGCGAAGAGCAGTGGTTGAGTTGGTTGGACGATAAAACAAAAGAGTTGTATGAGTGCGCGTCTGGGAAAAAGAGAAAAGAAATGGAAGTGCGCGTTCAAGAGCTGTTTGAAAGAGCCACGGCCACGCTCCCAGCGAGCGTGCCGATTTGGCTGAAATACTTGTCTTTTTCGGTGGCGAAAACGAGCGAAGATACGGAAGAGGACAGACGCCAATTTTACGAGAGAAGCTGTAAGATTGCAGCGAAGGACTATAAACGAGGCGACGCGTTTTGGCTCGCGTATAGAGCGTTCGAATGCTCGCAAAATGATGATTCCTCGCAAAAGAAGAATCGCATTCAAATGGTGTCGACGCGAGCGCTGGAGACGCCTTTAGAAAAGTTGGACGAGTTGAAAGAAAAAATAATAGCTGGAGTAGAAAATAGAGACGAGCTCAGCTCATACACGAAAGCGTACGAGGTTGGGCGTAAACGGAGAGATTTGAGGAAAGCGTTCGAGGACAAAATAGAAGAAACCGCAAGCAAAAATATCACCACACAAAAATCGGATCCAAAAGCGAATTTGCGCGCGTATCGCTCATACATTGCGATGGAGAAAACCTTGCACAAGAGAGAAAAGAACAAAGGCTTGAACGAGTCCGTCCAATCACTATACGAGCGAGCACTACTGAAAAACCCGTACGTGGTGTGCTTATGGATAGAGTATGCGATGGAATTTTCTTCTTCTAAAATTGATATTTTGCATCGAGCACTCAGAGCGTGTCCGTCATCGTTCGAGCTCTTAATTGAACAGATTGACTCTTCCGCAGATGATGGCGATATACAAACGGTAAATGTTAGCGTGACAACTGAAGCCTTTGCGAATCTCCTAGAAAACTCGAGCTTAAAAAGTTTCAAAGTGGCCAACGATGTCGCTCTCGCGTTTTTGCGAGCGAAATGGAAAGACAAAAAATCAGACGATACCAACAACTTGCTGAGCAACATGCACGCAATTTTAGTAGCACAATTTCCGAACAGAATACGCATCGACCCAGAGATGAAGTTAGCGAGATATTGGGCGCAACGCCACGCAAATCCAGAGACGGTTTGGAAATTTTTCCTCGTGGAAAATGAAAAGATCTATGGCGATTATCTCGAGGCGCACTTGCAGCGCGCCAGATATTTTGAATCGAGCGACCCACAACTGGCAAATCGAGCGTACGAATTCGCGTTCAGCAAGCGCAACAAACTCTCTCGAGCTGTGAAGGGTAGAGTGAAAGATGATACGAAATTGTTGATTACCCGGGACTTGTGCACTTCCTGGCGTAGTTTTCTGGAAACCTCTGAGGACTCCTTTCCGAGCTCGTACGAGAAGGTAAAATCTGAGCTACATTTGATTGATTTCGAAAAAGCGTGCGAACCTCCCGCCTCGGCTGAAGACATCAAGCGCATGCGCAGAGAAGGTCAGATTGCGCGAAAACGCAACAACGAACAGGAAGACGGTGAATTCGCCGCCGCCGACGATGACGCCGAGGACAACGCTACGGATGGTGAAAAGAATAAACGGACCAAGACACGCGACGACTCGAAAAGCCACATTCCAACGTCATCTTTTGTTCCGCGATCAGAGAAACCACGGGAAGAAGTTATAAAAGAGCTATATCCCGACCGAGATCAGCAAACGGCTTTCGTTAAGAATCTTGATTTTAGTATAACGGAGGAGGAACTCGTCAAGTTTTTTGACATCAAGGAAGAAGGGACGGTGAAAGCGAGAGTGATAAAAGATCGGCACACCGGTCGATCCAAAGGTATCGCTTACGTGGATTTTGAGAGTGAACACAATTTACTCGCTGCAATCATGCGCGATGGTGAAGCGTTGAAAGGACGGGCGTTGAGTATTGCCAAATCTCGCCCGCCTCCCTCCTTTCCCGGTAGCGGTGGTAGAGGTGGTGGTAGAGGAAGAGGAAATGCGCCTCCTTCTTCGGCTGGTCGCGGTGGATTAGGCTTCGTACCGCGCGCGGTGAAGCAAAAGCCAAAGAAGGCGCTCGCTGATTTGTAATTCTGTGCTTGCATCCTATTTCTACTAAAAATCTAATTTTAAATACTAAGAGTCCCTACGGTGCCTCTAAATAGTTGTAGTTGTTAATTACTTCCAGTCCACATGGTTTCTTCGTTATCTTGGCCGTACCCTACATATCGAGGTCTTCGCGTTCCTTTTGGCGTGAAGTGCTTGAAATAGTTTGGCAACCCGCCTTCGATTATTTTCACTAAATCTCCACCGTATTCCTTCGACAGCGCTTCGAGAAATAAAGTTTCGTACTCATTTCCATTATCGTCTAACAGCACGATGATGTGCGTCTCCTCGGGTACTTTGTCTTTTACTTTCTTTACGCACTCTTCCACGTCTGGTTCGTCTACAAAGTCGCTCAAGCCTCCTTTGCGTATCGCTGCCGGAAAGCTTAATGCGCCCTTGCAAGTCTCGCGATTGAAATCCTTCACCGGCCTGGCGTCAATCGTAACCACTCTCTCTCCTTCCATCGCTTTTTCATACATAATTTGATAAGCTCTGTTAATGTTGATTGTTTCCCATGGTAATCCATCGTCAGTGTCGGTTTCTTCCGTGTCGATAAATTTAACAACTTGTTTGATGCTTAGCGTCGATTTTCCTTCCAACATTTTCTTTTTCGCCGCTTCGAATAACGCCTTTGATTTCTCATCGTCAACAACTTTATCAGGTAATCGTTCCGGCGGCGGCGACGGTGGTGATGCGTTAGTTATATCCTCTTCATTTACCCAGTTCGCCAAATATTCGCGAGATAATTGCAAATTGTTCACGTTTTGTTGTTCGTTCTGAACGTATCGCGCCGCCGATAAAAACGTCTCGTACGAAACCGTTCGTTCGCTCACTTTACTTTGAGAAGACGACTTATTTGAATCTAGTAACGCGCTCGTGAACGCCATCTCATTCTCTACGCAAAAATCCAACACGAACGCGTCGATTGCACGATTTCTCACCGCTGAAAAAAAATCCAAAGGTTGGTTTGGAAAGTGAGAGACTAATTTTTCGGTATCTCGTTTGTCTAATCCATGTTGCGCGAAAATAGGCGTCATGATACCGACGATTTCCTCTCGCGACGGTTCCCAAAAGAATTTGTCCATCCGCCCATCTCTCGCTAAAGGTGCATAAAGTCGACTAAAATCGTTCCCAGTGACAATAACGGGTACTCTCGGAACGCTCGCGCGATTGCCTACGATGCTCGTATCTTCGTAAACGTTCGTGGGATTATCCGCGATGTTCATCAAAGTTCCTTGCACGATTTGATTGTTTACAGTTGAGGACGTCGTGTGCTTAAACCGACCGACGCCGGCATCGATATCATTAATAATCAAACACGTCGGCACGCCCGTTTCTCTCGTCATCTTTCCCGCCGCGAGGTACCGTCTTCTGAGAAGTTTTCCGGGTTCTCCCGCGGTGGCGTCCTCGAGCTCTCCCGCCGACGTGACTATCGGTAACACGCCTAACTTTGCGCACGCTAACTCAACGTTAAAGCTTTTGCCGCACCCTTTACCACCCCATATGCCTAACACGAGAGGAGACACTATCGTCCTTTTTTTCATAAATGTTTTCGCTTGATAATGCATCAAATAGTTTTTGGTTAAAAACGTCCCTATCCTTTCTAAAAGTCGTTCAGGAACCGTAAAATCGTCCGCGTTTATCGATTTCATCTCTTTAAACTCGTTCACTCGCATCTCTCCGGTGGCGATATCCGCGTCCACGGAATTCATGAACAGTTCCTCCGTCACTCCAGACTTTTGAGAGTAGATGAAATCTTGCCCTCCCAGAGCGTCTCCTCTCGACGAGCGCTCGTCGTTATTCGACGACGTTGCTTTTGGTATTCGCACAGAAGAAGAAGAAGAAGAAGAAGACATCAATAATAAGTCATCGTGCGTTGTTTTAGATACGCCTTTTTTGTTGGGAGGAGTGCTTCTTCTTCTTCTTCTTCTTCTTCTTCGAGACGCCGCCGCAGAGGAGGAGAAGGAGGAAGGAGGAGAAGGAAAACAAGAGCAACACCAATTCATTATTCGCGCGCGACTTGGCTTCCGTCCGTCCGTCCGTCTGTGTCCGTCTGTGTCTGTGTGTGTGTGTGTTCTCCTTTTCTTTGAAGCAAAAAGTGCTGTCTTTCTCTTTTTTTTTCTTTTGGGTGACACACAAAAAACAAGATAACCCACCCACATCATCCATCGACTGCGCGTCATTATTGCTTAATAATATATTCACACTTTTGGCAATCAATCAATCAATCAGTTCGATTCATTCATTCTACACACACACACACACACACACACTCTCTCTCTCAACCTAAGCTACTGATAATCATGTTTGCCTCTGCGACAACGACGACGATGCGGGGTGCATCGACCTCCTCCTCCTCGTCGTCTTCCAGAATTCGTCGAAGTCATCGTCATCGGCAAAATACTAGACGAACTTCCAGGGTGGTGATTCATAGCGCTTTGTATACGGGAACACCGGCGGATTTCAAGGAAAAGGGGGATCAAATTTCATTCGACTCTTGGGACCCGCTCGGGTTATTATCGGCATCATCTCATTCTGCTTTTGACGAGCGCGCGCAAGATTCCCTCTTTGGGTTTGGTGGTATGATGAGAACGAAGAGCAATAAAAAGAGCAGCAGCAAAAACAACAAAAACAGCAAGAAGAAGGAAAACACGAGTAGCAACAAACGCACGACCAGTAGCAGACAATCGACGAAAACGTCCGCGTTTGGGACGTCCAGCGGTGGTGACGACGATGGGAACTTCGGGGACTTCTTCTCTGGAGATCTTCCGCAAAAAGTCGCGACTATCCTTGCGTTGCTCGTCGTCTCTAGAATTGGCGCGTACATTCCAATCAGTGGTGTCGATAGAACGGCGTTTGCAGAGTCACTTTCGAACACTGGGGGTGTGATGAGTTACGTGGATACGTTAACCGGCGGGTCTATTTCTAAGCTTGGTATTTTCTCGCTCGGTATCGTGCCGTTCATCAACTCGAGTATTATCTTTCAGTTGCTTTCGTCTGTATTTCCAGAATTGCAAAAGCTCCAAAAGGAAGAGGGTGAATCTGGGCGACGTCAGTTTATGCAGTATCAACGGTACGTATTATTATTGGAATACTCTTTCGCACGAATTCTTTTCGATCTCCGTTAAAGTGTGTAGTAATCTGTAGTTTTTCGCGATGATGTGACCTTTTAGGTCTCGTTCGATTGAGCGTCACCGGCGCATGAAAAGAATAACGGAATTGAGCGAACACTACTGCTATACGAAGAGGCTAAAGAGAAACGAGAATGCAATTCGATGCTCTTCTTTCGTTTTTTCGTACCAATCTATGTAAACGCACGCTCACCCGTATATTTCTCTTCTTATAAAAAATAGATATGGGGCGCTCGCATTCGCGTTGATCCAAGCCGTAGGCCAGTGCTTGTACGTCCGACCGTACGTGGACGATTTCTCCGTCATGTGGTTAGCTGAATCAACTGCAGTTCTAACAGCTGGTGCAATGATTCTAATGTATATCGGTGAAGTTTTGAACGAGTTGAAGTTGGGTAACGGGACGTCACTTTTGATTTTCGCCAACATCGTCTCGTCGTTGCCTTCCTCGATTGGTCAAACGGTTGAACAAAGTAAAACGGATGGGAACGGAGCATTTACCTTAGCCGTGTTCTTCGGTGCATTCTTACTTTCGACGCTCGGCGTGGTGTACGTTCAAGAAGCCGAGCGTAAAATTCCCATGCAATACTCGACAAAGTTCAACTCGCAAGGAGCTGGATTATCGAAATCGTCGTACTTGCCGTTCAAAGTGAATTCCGCTGGTGTCATGCCGATTATTTTTAGTTCTTCGTTGATGGCGTTACCGGCAACATTGGCGAGATTTACTGATAACGGTGCCGTTACATCTGTAGCGAAGTTTATTTATCCTGGAGGTGCTGGGTACATACCCGTGAACGTAGCTTTGATCTGTTTCTTCAACTATTTCTACACGTTTTTACAGCTCGATCCGAAAGATGTCGCGGAACAGTTGAAGAGACAAGGTGCGTCCATCCCGGGTGTTCGACCGGGTAAAAACACGAGAGAGTACATTACAAGAGTGTTAGAGAGGCTATCTTTGCTTGGTTCCCTCTTTTTAGGTTTCCTTGCGTTGACACCGGGCGGAGTCGAGAAACTCACCGGGTTGCAAACCTTCAGAGGTTTCGCCGGGACGAGTTTGTTGATTCTCGTCGGCGTGGCCACTGATTGCGCCAGGAAGGTAAAGTCAGAGCTCGTGATGCAAAAATACTCAACCTCGATTGAAGACTTTTATAAGAAATAATAATAGTTTTGTTTAACACTCGATGATGAATACGTGGATCTAAAATAATAAATAATCTGTGCTACACTGTACCTAAGTTTTATTTACGTCCTCCAAAACGTCCTCCGAAGCGTCCACCACCTCTTCCACCTCCACCTCTTCCACCTCCACCTCGGCCTCCACCAAATCTCCCACCGCCGCCCGGTGAGCGACTGCCTCCACCTCTGCCGCCGTATCCTCGGCCACCCCCTCCTCTACCTCCGCCTCCACCGCCGCTTCCAAATCCTTGAGGACGTTGACTCAGTTCAGGAAGCTCTTCGCACACTTCGATGGTAATCGCGCTTCTCCCGCTAGAATTCTCACTCAACCCGCAATACTTATCCGCCAACTTTGCTGGGACGTCAAAAACGGCTTTTAAATTGTCCTGAGATAACGTCAAACGATTGATTTGAACTTCATCCTCCGGTAATCTCTGTTTCAAAAAATTCCACACATACGTTGGCGTTCGGATTTCGGTGCCGCCGGCGGATAAAATCAACGTCGTGCTCCCCGCCGTCGAGGTTAAAAGCGAGCGTTGTCGCAACTCACCGTGTCCACACGCATGTGCTAATGCCATCGCAAGAACTTCAACCGCGTCTCTGCCTTCGTCGTGGTCATCGCCTTCCTCTAACAAATCTCTCGCCGCTTGCATGAAGAGCTTCGCCGCGCCTTTGTGCACAGCTCGAACTTTTTCGCAGACAATTTTTGCCGCTGCTTTCGCCATCTCCGCCGGTTGCGGCGGTCCGATTCGCACGAATCGGAAGCCACCTTTTCGCTCGATGTTCGGAATAGCCCATTCGTTTCTCGGCGTGAGCAGTGTCACGCAGATTCCAGTCGCTCCAGCGCGTCCGGTTCGTCCCGAGCGATGAATGTACGTTTCTGGATCTTTCGGAGGTTCGCACTGAATGACAAGCTCGACTCCGGAAATATCCAAACCTCTCGCCGCAACGTCCGTGGCAACTAAAACCTGGAATTTGTTATCACGAAAGCCTTGCAAAACAACTTCTCTGTTGTTTTGCGCGATGTCGCCGTGTAAAGCCTTGGCGCCTTTTTCCAAACTCGATTGCAGAGCGTCGCACAGTTCCGTGCAATCTCTCTTCGTGTCGCAGAATAAAATACATCTCCCTCCAGTCGGCGCTTTTGCGCGAATTAAATCTGGAATCAACGACACACGCTCTTGCCACTGACATGGCAACAACAAGTGTTGCACTTGACCGCTCGCTTTTTGTTTTTCGTTGCCGACTAAATCGATCGTCGCGTAATCTTTCTTCAAGAACCGTTTGGCAATATCCTTCACCCACGGAGGCAAAGTCGCCGAAAACAATAAGGTTTGAATATCTCCAGAAACTTTCAAAATTGTTTCCACGTCGTCGACAAAACCCATATTCAACATCTCGTCCGCTTCGTCCAACACTCGAAACTTCAAATTGTCAAACTTCAAATTTTTCCTATCCAAATGGTCCTTCACTCTTCCCGGCGTGCCGACGATAATGTCGCACCCGCTTCGTAAACCTTGCTCTTGATCTCTGTACGGCGCACCACCGTACACGCACACGGTTTTCAAATTAAACGCTTGTCCGACCCAATCAAAATCTGCGCCGACTTGTTTCGCAAGCTCTCTCGTCGGGCACAAAACGCACACCACCGGCCGTCGTCCTTGTAACCTCCTTCCGCTCGCCGGCGTCGGGTCGGATTTGTTAATCTGTTCCACGATAGGCAACACGAACGCCAAGGTTTTCCCGCATCCAGTTCTAGCTCTTCCAACGATATCTTTCCCACTCAGCGCCGTGTCTAAAGTTTGCGCCTGTATCGCGAACAACGCGTCGATACCTTTTTTCTGAAGAGCGCTGACAACCTCCGGGGAGAGGCTGAAATTCTCCAACGCCAAAGGATTTGGCGTTCGCGCGTCCATTCGATTCGGAACCTCGTCCGAGTTGTACCCACCTCCGTCGTCGTCGCCGTCGGAGTTTTGCCCATCCATCATGGTCAACGCTTTTATCTTTGTCGGTCTCTTTTCGTCGTCATCGTCTTCCTTCTCTCGCTCTTTCCGTTTCTCTTTTTTACCAGAGGAGGCGCTTTCTTTCTTCTTGTCCTTTTTGGAGGATTTGTCTTTTTTCGAACTCTTACCCATTGTTACTCTGTTCAATGACGACGACGGACGAGAAGAACAGCTTTTCAACGATTATTATGGTGGTGTTGGAGTTTAGAGTTTCTTTTTTCTCGTTTTCGCGCGCGCGTGTGTGGTGTGCGTATATAATAAGAAAGAGAGGAAGGTAGAAATTTATGATGTGGCGGCTGTGTGCTTTTTTGCTTTTTTTTTGTGGCTTGCTTGTACTTTCATTCGACGGACTTTTTCATCTATCTCGCGGCTGAAAAAAACTAAAACTACAGGTTTACATACCTACTAGTAGGTACTATTACTCTCTTTGACTTTAACTTCGAATCGTGAGACGGTTCCTGCGATATCGTTCGTTTCAAAGAAGATGCCGTGACAAACGTCGCTCATGAAATCGTTTCCCGAGGAAGCGACGAGTGTATTTTTTATCCTCGAAGTGAACGCTTCGTTGCCGTGCTCCTTAACGGATTCGTGGATGTGCCCGTGTAACGTAATATCGGGCATTCTCTCTGCTATGAAATTTCTCAATGCTTTTGAACCAACTCTCTCGTTTCTGTGAGTTAAATCACCAATTGTATCAAACGGAGGACCGTGATTGACCCACACTTTCGTCAAACAAGAAGAATTTTCTAACGGAGCCATTTTTGGTTGCAAAGCCGCTAATGTTTTTGCAATCGTCGGTCTCGTACACGCATCGTTCACCCCCGCATATTTCTCCACTTCGTATTCTTCTCGTTCTTCGTTATATCGTGATATAAACCCGGCTCTTTGATTCTTCTCGGGAACGTTTTCTGCGTCTACATCTTTTCTCTCCCAATCCTTTTTTCGGTGATTCGAGGCGACGACGAGAGCGGTGAACACGAACTCCACGCACTCGTCTTCCACGAACACGTCGCCCAATCCAGAACACACTTTTACCGAATCGTTTTCTAACGGAAAAGAAAACTTTTGTTTCAGAACGGCTTCGTTTACTTGCCAATCGCTGTTACCGAGAACAATGAACAATTTTCTCTTCCTCTTTTGCTTCTCCTCCTCCCCTCGATGAGGAAAATATTTCTCAACCAACTCGCAAAACTGTTCTTGAAACCATCTCTTTTGCTTCATCATCTCTCCGTGATGATATTCTACCGTCTCTTTGTCTCCTGCACTTTCGCCTCGAGGACCTATATCGCCTCCTAAAATGATATAATCGCCGTCCAGGTCGTTCACAGAGTAGGAAAGAAACGTCTCGAGCATATTTAAGTTTCCGTGGAAATCTGACGAGAAAACGACTCTTCTGTTTTTATTCTTCTTCATCATCTTCACGGCATATTTTTGTATTCGATGCGTTTGGCGGTAATACGTCTCGTCCAGAACACACACACGAATACGACGACGACGACGAGTGGTGGTATTTTAAAAGACGCGTTAAACCGGATCTCTCTCTCGTTCTGTTACTGATGATACTTCATCATCGTCATCAACATTCGTAATACATATAACGAACTTTTTTTTAGTGAAGAGAGACTTTTTAGTTTTTTATTTCTTCACTCGATTCGATTGTTGACTACAGACACGCTCGCTATACTCGTACTCAAAAAGAATAATGTTTCATCGAACGGAGTCGATCGACGACATCGGTCTCTCCCGCATATTACAAACCGACAAATCGAACACGATTTCGTCGTTAACGAAAGTCATATGCACGATCGGTGTGAAATCGCGAACGGTGGAGGAGTTATCGAAACTCTTAGAAGCTGGGATGTCCGTCGCGCGATTTGATTTCAGTTGGGGATCGCACAAATATCACACGGAAACGCTGATGAATCTGCGACAAGCGATGAAGAATACGAAAATTTTATGCGCGACGATGTTGGACACGTTCGGGAGTGAAGTGGCTGTTCGGTTAGCCGCGGAGGACGTGTCTTCCTTCGATAAAGACGCCCCGAAAACTCCATTGGAAATGAAGAAAGGCAATAAAGTCGTGTTGTCGGTGTGCAACGATCGAGAAGATCAGAAGAAGATGGTAGCCACGTCGGAGTTTTTTCCGGTGGTGAACTGCGATTCGTTGTGCGAAATAGTTGCGGTCGGCGACTCAATTTTCATCGGGCAGTATTTGTTTACCGGGTCAGAAACGTCGTCGGTTTATTTAACCGTCGAAAGTATTGATTTGGAAAACAAAGAGATCGTGTGCACGTGCAATAACGACGCGTTAATGCGAGGGGTTTTGTTAACCGTACAAATATCAAACGTCGGCGAGAAGTTGCCGACGATAAGCCGACACGACGAAAACGACATCGTCAATTGGGGGGTGAAGAATAACGTCGATTTCATTTCCTTATCGTTCACGGACAGCGCCGAGGATGTTAGAAAATGTAGACAAATATTAGACGAACACAAATCGTTTCACACGAAGATTTGCGCCAAAATTGAACGCGCTTCGGCGTTGAAAAACATCGACGAGATCATTCAAGAAGCGGACGGAGTGATTATTTCGAGAGGGAACTTAGGAACCGAATTGCCCGCTGAAAAAGTGTTTATCTTACAGAAGATGATATTAGCGCGGTGTAACTACGCTGGAAAACACGCCATCGTCGCTCGATTGGTGGACACGATGGCAGAAGCGCCGAGACCGACGCGAGCGGAAGCGACGGATGTCGCCAACGCCGTTTTAGACGGCGCGGACGCGTTGCTTTTAGGCGCCGAAACGCTCCGAGGTAACTTTGCCTCGGAAACAGTTGCCATGGTTCGTAAGATATGTCGCGAAGCCGAGCGCTTTTACGACCACGAATCGTTTTACAACGCGCAGATTTCGCAACGAAAAATTGAAGCTGGAGAAGTGTCGCAAGCCGAAGCGTTGGCGTCCTCGGCGGTTCGTGCGGGAACCAAAGTCGGTGCAAAACTGATTGTCGTGTTTACGCGAACCGGGGAAACCGCGCGAATGGTGTCCAAATATCGCGCGCCAATGCCGGTAGTCTCCTTAGTCATTCCTCATTTGCGTCAAGACTCTATTCGATGGGTGTTAGAAGGCGAATCCGACGCGCGAGGCGCTTTACTCGCCCGAGGTATCGTCCCGATGTTAGCCAACCCGCAAAACTCCGAAGCGAATTCGCTTTTACAAATGGTGTTTGATTTTGCAAAGAAGAAAGCGGGATTAGTCATAGGCGATCGCGTGGTTATCATTCAAAAGTTGAGCGGAACGGCTATTGTAAAAGTTCAAGAGTTGACGTGATGAAAAGGCAGACCTCGTTGGTTCTTTGCTGGGTTCTTTACTGTGTTGTTGTAACATAAATATAATTCAAATACACGCTTACGTACATTACTATTTCACTGCTGGTGCTACTCCTACGACTACTCTTGTTGGTTCTGACTCTACATTGTTGTTGTTTGTTTTATTGTTGTTGCTTTTCCTCTTCTTGTTGTTACTGTTGCGTTTCCTTTTATTATTATTATTGTTGTTGTTGTTGTTGCTCTGTCCGTTCTTGTTCTTGCTACTAATCAGCGTTCGTTTCCTCTTCGCTCGGTCTAAAACCTCCGTCGCTTCCTCCAAAAAGCGAAAGTCCGAAGTCACGTGTTTATCTTCCATCTCTTTCAAGTTCACAAACTGAAAGCGGTCTCGTTTTCCATCGCAGTTGAACTTTTCTTTGTGTTTGTTGATGCACTTTAACGAACACGAGATGAGGAGACATTTCGGACAGCGATATTTTCCTTCACCAACTGTTGTTGTTGTTTCCTCTTCTTCACACATTCGACAGTTTCCCATTTTAGTAT
>Ga0181606_10003351_pt1 | contig 13526 bp, 10 predicted proteins | sample 041ome_10_FD_132994 | JGI IMG/M metagenome (GOLD analysis project Ga0181606, IMG submission 132994) | Coastal salt marsh microbial communities from the Groves Creek Marsh, Skidaway Island, Georgia - 041412US metaG (megahit assembly) | ecosystem: Environmental > Aquatic > Marine > Intertidal... | reverse complement strand
GGTATCGGCTTCTTTACAAGATAGTTCTTTTGTTGGTGAGTGTACTAACACAAAAGATGATGTTAAATACTATTGGGTATATGATGCACCTAGTTCCGGAGATACTTTCTGTAGAATTTCAGGTAGTACTGGACAAATTTATAACTCACCAAACTTAAATGATCCTGTAGCAGTTCAGTCAACAGTACAGCAAGTAAAATATCTATACATTGACGGACCTGCCGATCCTGGATCTGATGATTGGTCTCACCAATGGAAGATAGTACAAGCTACTGGTTCATATGACTGGTTTATACACTCAATATATGACTGTGCCAATAACGAAATTGAATGCCCATAATGGAACAAAAACACTTATTTAAGGCAATAAAAGAGTTTGGTAAAGATTTTGAAAAGAATCTAAAGTCGCTCGCTCCTTATAGAACAGGTACGCTTAAACGTAGTATTAAGACGTTTGCTGATATAACGGCAGATACAGTAAAATCCGGCGTAGAGATGGTGTATTATGGTCAATACGTAAACGATGGTACATATAAAATGGCAGCACAACCATTTATTAACGATGCGTGGGCTGAAACAAAGTTTGACAGAGATGTAGATGAAGAGTTAGAAAAGTATTTAGACTCTCAATTTGAAAAAGTATTTAAGTAATGGCAATATCAATTGTAAATCAACCGACTTACCCTAATGCAGTTTATACACCTTTACTGTATACTGTAAGTTCTACTTTATCAGGCAGTCCACAATTTCAGTATGTGATGGATATTAAACAAGGTGGTAACTTACTCACCAGAATAAAACAATATCCTAACCCTGCGGCAGCCGGTGTGTTTAACCCATCTAGAGTATTAAGTGATTATCTTACGTATGATGAGGTTTGGAAAACAAATAATGAAACTACACCAGTAGGTTCGGTACAATCTTTTGACATTTACTTTGGAGAAGAATACGGTACTTCGGTATCTTCTTCTGTAATACTTTATGACGGTCAAGGCAGTATTGGTAACCCTGCAGTTACCGGCACACAAGCTCAAGTATTTCCTGGTACTGTAGATCCTAATAATGGCACAAGCTATAATTGGCAAGCTCAAGAAGTTCTTTCCAACATTCCATTAACAGATAATTATCTTGCTTATGACGATTATCAAACAATGACTTTTTACAATTATGGAGGTTTAACTTCGGTAAATGTTGATTATGATCCAGGACCATCTCTTAATTATACTTTAGCTTCAGGATTCAATACAGTACCTGTCTCAACTTTAAACATTGGTGCAGCACCGGTATGGCAAACAGTTGAAGTGACAGCAAATGGTACAACTTACACTTTTACAAAAGCAGAAGATTGTAACTACGAAAGAATAAGATTTGCCTTTATTAACAAATACGGTTTCTACGATTATTATGGAGTGAACTTACCTGTTAGAAAAACTACCAATATAACCAGACAGACTATTACAAAACCAATGGTTAATTATTCGTCAGCTAATTCAGTGTATGATCCCCAGCGTAGAGGCCAACTTAACTACAATAACCAATACACAGACGACTATACAGTTACCAGTGACTGGATAAATCAAGATACAGCTGAATGGTTAGGAGAGATTTTCGAATCTCCTTCAGTATTTTTACAAGAAGGTAGTGAATTTATACCCATAGTAATTACAAATGCCTCTTATTTACACAATACAAATAAAAGAGGTCAAAAAACTTTTCAGTACGAAATATCTTATCAGTACGCAAATTCAAGACCAGGTAGATAATGGCAGGATTAATAATAAGGGTAGTATATGAAGGATCAACTTATGATCTTGACATCGAAAAAGAAATACCACTAAGACTGGATGTTTCTTCTGTCGAAAATACTCGTATTGGTCAATACTTTGGTGTTGGATCACAATCCTTTGTTTTACCAGGTACAAAAGAAAATAATACTTTTTTCAAACACGGATATACCGGAACTACCGAAGATATACCCGCATTCTATAATAGTATAGATGGATACATTATCTATAACGGAGAGACGCTCTTAGAAGGTCAGTTCCAGTTATTAGAGATAATTGCCGATGAAGAAGGATATGTATCTTACAAATGTCAAATAACAGACACTGTTGTACAGTTTAATGATGCATTGGCAAACAAATTAATTAAGAATGGAAATTGGGATTACCTAAACCATGCACTTACTTATCAAAATATTGAAGATTCATGGGATGATAACCTATTAGGTGGTTCAGTTTATTATCCAATAGCACAATACGGGTTTGATGAACCAGATCAAATTCAACAGCCATGGTTTTCCTTTGGTGGTTCACCAGGAAATTATTTAGATAACTCACTAACCCCTATACTGGCACAGCAATTACTACCTGCAGTTAGGGTAAAAGATACTTTAGATGTAATATTTGAACAAGTAGGATTTAGGTATACTGGTACTTTTGTTAACGAACCTGAGTTTAATCAGCTATACATACTGCCAAAAGCACAAGATAGATTAGGTATAGTAGGTGAACCAGGAGAATTACCTTTGTGTTCTATTGCAAATAGTAACAATGTTAGTGTTAGTCCAGGTACTTCCACAGTACCATTTGATTTAGAATATAGTGATCCACAGAATGCATTTGATACTACTACAGGATACTATAATACAAGCGGTGCAGGTTCTTATACTTTTTCAGTTAATACTTCATTTTTTAACCCTACAGCTTTTACTGGAGGTAGTGTAACTATTACACTTGACTTAATGGTAGGTACTGCTCCTTCTTCTGGTACAGTTATTGCATCACAGACAGTAAATTTAGATTCTACATACGGATTTAACACTGTGTTTATGAATCTTGGTGGTACTGCCAATATATCAGCAGGACCTAACGTATGGGTTAGAGTAACATATACAATCAATTCAGGTAGTGCAGGTAATTTACTATTATATGGATTTGGTACTAGATTTGAGTGTACTGATGCTCCTGCTAACACATTAGGTACTACAGTTAACATGGGATTACAGTTTCAAGGTGAAACTAAAAGTATAGACTTGTTAAATGGTTTGGTACAACAGTTTAATCTTGTAATTACCCCAGTTGAAGGTGAAAGAAGACTACTTAGTATAGATACGTTCGATACTTGGATGAGAAACGGTGAGAAAAAGGATTGGACAGATAAATACAATACAGCCGTACGTAAGAGTATAAATCACACCGTTGACGAACAACCTAAAGAATTACTTCTCAAAGCAGCAGACGATACAGATAGATTTAGTAAATCAGCAATTGATGCCGATCCTAACTACCAGTATGGTACTTTGAGATTATTGGCAGATAATAATTTATCACAAGGTAACAAAAAAATTGGAGACTATTTTGCTCCAGTAGTATTAGGAGGACCATTTACTACAACTACAACAGGAACTGGAACATCTGGTGATGGTACTTTACAGATAGATCAAAATAATAATTTTATATTTCCTCATTTATATAAATTTGAAAACAGTACTATAAAGTCTTATGCTTTTAAACCTAGAATTGGGTACAAAGTAACAAATAATTTTCAAGGTAGTTTTTATATAGGAGAACCAGGAGGAAGTCCATCACAAATAACTAACTCATATACTACTATTTCAAATGTAGCGTCTTTACCTGTTACTGATGGTACAAAAGACTTACACTTTAATAATACGTATACTAAATTAACTGCAACCAATAACTTAAATGGCAGTACTACTGCATTTACATCATATTGGAAAACTTATTTAGATAGTTTGTATTGGGAGAATAGTAACAAGCTTGTTTTAGATATTGTATTTTCTCAATATGAATACAAAGACATAAAACTTAATGATAAAATTTTCATTAAGGATACTTACTATAGAATAAACAAAATATCAGGATACAATTTAACATCTAAAGATACTGCAACAGTAGAGCTTATAAAATTATATCCAGCATACTTTGAAGGACAAGCAGCACCTCAAGGATGTGACTTTGAAGTTAGTGCTTCGTATAGTGCAGCAGGATGTGGAGCAGGACCAACAGCTACTCCATTCCCAACATCAACGCCTACACCAACACCAACAAGTACACCGTCAGGAGCTACTCCTACACCAACAGGATTACCTCCAACACCAACACCTGTACCAACTAGCACACCAACTAGCACTGCTATAGGTCCAACATCAACACCAATACCACCAACTGCAACACCACCTACAGTTTACTATGCTAGATTTGTAACGTGTGATGATCCAGGAGGATTAATAATTCAAGTACAAGACTCAAGTCCAATAGATACTTCTATAGTATTATTCGATAATGGAGATTGTTATCAGTGGTATAGTAGTGGAGGAACAGGAGTTGATGGAGATATAGATACATTTACTCAATATGCTAGTTGTGAAGCTTGTGGTATTCCTCCAACAGCTACACCAGCTCCTACAGCACAGACTTGTTTTGAACGTCAATTAGTATCAACAGTAACTAACCCTGCAGTAGATCCATCGGTGATGTGTGAAGGAAATACTAGACCGGTTTTCATTAACTCAAGTACATTATCTACAGCTACACAACATTATGCAAATTCTGATTGTAGTTCATTAAATACTGGAACAAGATATTTAAATGAATTAGGTAGTGGAGTATACTATATATCTAATAACGGAATTATATCAGGACCATATACATTAAATTGTCCATAAATAATAACAAATGGCATCAGTAACAATATATTTAACATCTTTTGAACCAGGAGCAGGTAACTTTACAATTTACCACAACTCTATTGACCCTGGTAATATAGTTGCTACTGGTGTCTCTACAGCTGCTTTAACTGCTGGTTATTGTACTGAACAAGTACATAATACGTATTGGGTAAAAAGTAACACAGAAGAATGTCAGAATTCAGTTAGTGTTGTTATTCCTGTAGTACCAACCCCTACTCCAACAAGTACTGCATTTCCAACAAGTACTCCTGGTCCTACTCAAACACCTACATCAACACCGGTTGTTTATCCAACACCTACACCGAGTTCAACAGGTCCTACTCCTACTCCATCTGGTACAGGACCAACTCCAACACCTACTACTAGTCCAACGGCTACACCTACACCAACAGTTAGCCCGACTCCAACTACAAGTCCAACACCTACTGCAACGTTACCTCCAGGTACACTTGCTTTACAAATATCAGCAGGTAATGTAGATTCAGATCAATGTGGAAGTTCATTTATACAAACAGTTTATACTGACACTGCAATGAGTAGTTGGACTGAATATGGTCAAAGAATTTACACCGATGTTAATTTAACAACAGAATTTAACGGTGGTAACCTATACTACAGAATTACAGACGGTGTAGCAAATAGTGTATGGTCGGTAAATGCAACAGGACTTGTATCAGTAGCTGGACCTGATTGTGTTGGATTATTCGAATTCTATTCTAATATTGGGTATACTACTGCAGGTAATGAATGTTTCGGTCAAACAAACACTGCAAGATACACATTTGACTTTAGTGATGTAGCAGATATACAAACAGGAGATAGAATTTATGCTGATTCTAGTTTAACTTATGAGTTATCAGATGATCATTGGTATGGAATTAGTAATACTAGTGGTAGTTTACCAGAAACTGCATTTGAATACTTCTTAGTAGCTGGAGCTACAAGAATAGGTAGTTGTGCTACAGGATTACCAGTTAGTATGTCAAGCTACCATCTAAACAGTACAGATGCTTGTAACGATACAACACCAGAATTTAGTGCATACATAACTAGATCACTTGATCCTCTTAATATGAGTGTAGGAGATAGATTCTATGCTAACCCTCAACTAAGTACAGGATTTGGTGATAATAATGTATGGTATGGAGTTTATGATGGTACTCAAGCATCACCAGTAAAAGTTTATAAGTTGTCTGGAGCTATTCCTAACAATGGATATATTGCAGAAGTGTTTACTTGTGCTATACCTACAGCCACTCCAACACCTTCACCTTCTCCAACACCATTAATTTCTTATCCATTAGGAATTTCAGCAGGTAGTACTAGTCAAAACTTATGTGGTTCAGCATTAATTGATACAGTTTATACTGATACACCAATAGATACGTGGACAGCTAATAATAATGCAATCTGGACTGATCAAAACCTAACAACTAGATTTAGTGGTGGTAACCAATTCTATAGAATAGCAACAGGTTCAGTAGGAGGTCAAGTTTGGTCAGTAAATAACAGTGGGGTAATTGTAATAGAAGGACCTAATTGTGATGATATTTACGGATTCTATAGTAATGCAGGATTCCTTACAGCAGGTAATGAGTGTTTAGTTACTGCAAGTATAGACAGATATTCTGCAGACTTCCAAACTGTAGCTGATATAGCAGATGGAGATAGAATATATACAGATTCTTCTTTAACTACAGAATTATCTGATGGGTATTATTATGGAGTATCTGATACTTCAGGTCAATTACCAAGCAAAGCATTTGCATATTCTTTAATTGCAGGTGTAAATAATATTGGTAGTTGTGAAGGAGCAACAGCGTTTGATGTATCAAGTTACCATTTAAGTGTTGTTGATGCTTGTGGTGATACTACACCAGAGTTTACTGGATATGTTACTAGTTCTCTAGATCCATTTAACTTAAGTATAGGAGATATAATTTACGACAATCCTCAATTAACTAGTACATTTGGTCTTAACAATGTGTTCTATGGAGTATATAGTGGTAGTCAATCAACACCAGTAAAATCTTACAAACTTAATAGTGGAGCAGTAACACAAATTGATGTTTGTTTACCACCAGCTCCAACTCCAACTCCAAGTAGTACACCAACACCTACTCCAACTCCAACACCTACAGTGTATGGATTGAATAAAACAACACCTCAAACAATTCAAGGTATAGTATGTGGTGCTACTGCAGCAGATGGTAAGATATACACATTAAGAAGTAGAGGATTAGATTTACAAAATGGTGATATAGTTTATGCTGATGGTAATTTAACAACACCGTTCAATGGAGGTAATGATTACTACGGTATAGCTACAGAAAATGGTTCAGATCCAGAAGTAGAAGTAAGAATAAATGCAGGTGGTGAAATATCTAGTAGAACAGTATGTCCTCCAGATCCAACACCTACACCGACTCCATCACCTACACCTGCAGCAGTACAAAACTATAGAAGTAATAGTGGGTATAATAACAGTAATGATGCTTGTGCAGATACTTCTCTTACAGTAATTTACGCACAGAAAGATGTATCACAGTTAGTTGCTAACGATTACATTTACACGAATGCATCACTAAGTACACCGTTTAACGGAGGAGGTCAGTATTGGGGACTTGAATCAGGTACCAGTTCGGTAAGAAAAGGAGCATTAATTGCTTCAGATGGTAGAATTCAATTCATAACCGGATGTTAACCATTACTACTTTAACAGTAATAGATATTTAATTATATGGCCACTAAAACTTACAAAGTTGAAATAGATGTCGAGAGTAAAACACTCGGTCAATTAGAAGATGAATTAGCTCAGATTAATGAAGAGTTAAAAGATGTTGATCGTAATAGTGAAGCTTTCAAAGAACTTGCTAAAAAATCTCAAGTTTTAAATGCAGAGTTAGAAAAAACTAACAATGCCATAGAAGGTCTTAAGTTAGAAGATAAGCTTATGGCTGCAGATGGTGCTGCAAAATTATTTGGTGGTTCTTTATCAGCTGCAGTAGGTACTTTAGGTGTATTAGGGGTAGAATCAGAAGCTTTTGGAGAGTTTGAACAGAAAGCTGCCTCAGCTATTGCTGTTGGATTAGGTATCAAAGATGTATCTGAAGGTTTCAGTCAATTTACTCAAGTAATGAAGAAATCTGGTGTAGCTGCTAAATTATTCGGTAGCACAACCAGTAAGGCACTTATAGCTACAGGTATTGGAGCATTTGTAGTTGCTTTAGGTACTGTTATTGCTTATTGGGATGATATTACTAAAGCAGTTAAAAGATTTGCTAATAATGTACCTTTTGTAGGTAAAGCTATTGAAGGTATAAAACAAACGTTTAACGACTTATTTGATGCTGCCAGACCAGTATTAGAGTTCTTAGGTATTTTACCAGATGAAGCTGAAAGAGCACAAATGGCTATAGTAGAAGCTTCTGATGCAGCTATAACTCAACTAGAAAGAGAACTTGCAGTAGCTCAAGCAGCAGGAGAATCAGCAAAAGAATTATATGAGTTAAGAAAATCTCTTATTGAACAACAGCTTAAGAATTTACAAGCTGCTGGTGCAGAAGAAGCAGATATATATGCCAAGACAACTGAATTACTTGTATTAGAAGCAGCAGAACGTAAACGTAGAATGGATGAAGCTTCAGAAAATCCAGAACAAGTAAGAGAAAAATTAGAAACAGTAAATGCCATTACTCAAGAAGCCAAATTAAAACAGTTTGAGTTTGATAAAGAGATAAAAGCAGAAACAGATATAGTAAACATTACTCAACAGCAATTGGATGATGAATTACTAGTAAGAAAAATAGAAAATCTTGCTAAGTTAGATGCTGCAAGACAAACGTCTTTGGATAGTGTTATTGCAATTGCAGGAGCAGAATCTAGAGTAGGTAGAGCAGCATTAATTGCCAAACAAATACTAATTGCCAAAGAATTAATTGCAGAAGCAAAGAAAACCATTACGTTCTCTACATTAAAAGCTTCAGAGGCTACAGTAGCAACGGCAACAGGAGCAGCTAAAACAGCAGCAATTGGTTTTCCTCAAAACATTCCTTTACTCATAGCTTATGCAGCACAGGCAGCAGGTATAATTGCAGCAGTAGTATCAGCAGTTAAAGGAGCCAAACAAGCAGCAGGAGGAGTAGGAGGACCTGCACCAAATATTGCATCACCTAGAGGAGCATCATTTACAGCACCACCGCCGGTACAGCAACAAATACCAACAACACCTTTAGAAAGTACACCCAGACTACGAGCTTATGTATTAGCAGGAGATGCTAGAACAGCACAAGAAGCAGATGCTAAACTAAATGCTAGACGTAGTCTAGGATAATATTTATTTTTATGAAAATTTTAGAATTATTAATCGATAAATTAGATGAACTAACAGGAGTAGATGCAGTAGCGTTGGTAGAACAACCAGCTATACAGGCTGACTTTTTTGCTTTTAACGAAAAAGAAGTAGAAGATGCTATTGCGTTAAGTCTTATACAAAGTGCAGTTAAGGATTTGTTTGTAGAAAGATTACCTGGAGAATCTAGAGATGATTACCTAGGAAGATGTATTCCTAAACTAATATCAGAAGGATATGAAGAAGATCAAGCAGCAGCTATATGCTATGATACTTTTGACCTTGATGTTACCTCTCTTCCAGATTATTCTAATGAAATTAAGTTAGAGTCTATTAGAGAGGAGAACAATGCAGAGCAACTGTCTTTTACAAGGATAGAAGGTAAAATGAACTTTGCCATTGCCGAAGAACAGCAGATGGTAGTAGGTCCTTTAATGATACCTAATAAATTAATCCTAAGAATAGATCAAAATGGTGATCCTTATTATGTATACTTCAGTGAAGAAACTATTAAGAATGTTTCTGAAAAGATGATGAAGAATAAGTACATTGATAAAGTAAATTTAGAACATAATCCAGACCAAACTGTAGATGCTTATATGGTATCAACTTGGTTAGTAGAGGATGTTCAAAAAGATAAACAACAAGTATACGGATTTAACTTTCCAGTAGGTACTTTGATGGGTCAATATAAAATTGAAGATCCAAAAGTTTGGGATAAAGTAAAATCTGGTGAAATAAAAGGGTTTTCAGTAGAAGGTTTTTTCGGTGATCGTTTTGTACAAGCTAAACAAAACAATATATAAATATATATTATGGATATCGATACCTTAAGGATAAATATTTTAAACATAACAGCATTAACACTTCAACTAATGCCTGTAGAAACGATAGTAGCTATTTTAGTAGGAGCAACTGCAATTACTATAAATGTGTTAAAAATTATCACTTGGTTTAGACATAATCGTCAAAAATAACCAAAATATTCTCTCCAACTACATTTTATTAAATGGTACCTGTCAGGATTTCGTAGATAGGTAATATCAAACATTTTTTCATCACTACCGATATAGTTATTTTTTAAACTATCGTCTATAGTGTATTCAACTTCGTCTATAAGGTCGTCAAGTTGTGTGTTTGGAACTATAAAACTTGTACCGTGTATGAATCTCATTTGAGATAAAGCATGGTGTTGTATGTTTTGAATTGAAATATTAGAATGGTGACAGAAAAAAGTAGTTTTATCAGAAACAATCTTTTTAGGGTCAGGCCATTTCTTACCTACATACTTTTCAATTTCATCTCTATAAGTTCCAGCATCTTTCCATACCAATACATCAGAATCAAAATAATTATTATCTCTTGCCTGTCTTAACCAGTATAGTTTATTAAACATTAAGATATTGTAAAGAGGTTTAGTCATTTCTGGTACGTCAAAGCTGGAAATGCTTTTAAATTCTTGTGACTCCATTACGTTTTTAAGTCTAGTATGGAATAGTCTATAAGCAGGTAAGTCCTCAAGTGTCTGAACGATTATTTTAGTCTTAGACATATCTGGATCAAATACTTTTCTGTTACCGTATATAGATTCAAAGAATTTTTCTTCAGTAAATATTACTATATTTGCATCTAAAGATAAAACATTTCTCATCCAGTGCAGGTATGTGTGATATGACATAGTAAAATTACTCCATTTATCTCTTTCTATGTCAAAAAGAGCTTGTACTATAACCGGTTTATTTAAATCCATGACCAATCTATTTTAATGTTTTTATGTGTAATATCAACTTGATTGTCTTTTAGATATTTAATAGTAGAGGTATTGTCAAAGATGGTATCTAATTTAAGTCCATAGTAGTTAAGTATGGTTGGTACGAAACCTTCAGAGTAACCGTAAATTCCTTCGTCGAGACATTGTGAAAGCTTTATTAATGCTTTATTACTTAGTCTAACAATAGGAAAAAAACTACCAAAGTATTCAGTAGTATCATCAAACAAAATATCACCATGACCAGGAAATCTATTGAACCAACCTTGTCCACTTGTTGAATTATCATCTAGTATAGGTATAAGAGGTTGTGAGGTTACCTGTGAGTGTTTAAAACAATAGTAAGAAATAAAATCAGAGTCATTATTTTCAAATGCTTTGTGAAAAATATCCCAATCGGCAACCGTCACATCATCATCATAAAACCAGTAATAACTATAACCCGGATGTTTCTTGAAATAAAGTAACATCCTTAAATGTGCATAAAACCAAATAATGTTTCGATTGCCTTGGGAATTCCAGTAGTGTTTTTTACTTACCTCTCCTTCAAAGTTAAGATCTTTACGTAAACTATACTCATCGTATAGCGTGGACTCATGATCAGGTTTAAGAAACCCGTTAGAAGTATCGATTAAGTATTCAAAATTTAGGTTAGTATCTTGCCAATATCTGTTGTAAGATAAAAAACTACCTCTGTGTGAACAAACTATATGTTTACAGTTCATACATTTCTTTAATTTGTTTGTGAATATTAGGTACTCTATTAAACTGGTGTACTATATCGTAGTCTTTCCATTTAGGTACCATGTTATAATTTCTGAGAATAGCTGTTTTAAAACCCCATGATTCGAAAAATTCAGTAGGTCCACCTGTTGCCATGTGTAAACACCAATTGTCAGTAACATTAAATTTTTTAAGTTGATTGTTAAGATAGTGGTGAACTAAAATATTCATAGCAGCTTGATCTTCTATATCATGACCTTTTTTACTATGTAGCGATATTTTATTCATTTCGTATAACCAGGTAGATAACTGTTCTGGTGTACCTCCTATTACTCCACTACAGTATATTTCTTGATCTTTTAGTAATTGAGTATACTTAGGAAAGCATTTATTCATAACGTCTGTATTCCATGGTTCTTCTTTATGTAGAATACCTTCACCGGCTATAAAAAGTTCATAAGTACTAAAGTCCATCTTTTGGAATGGGTCTTTTAAAAATGCTACATCAAATACATCGGTATACAAAACCTTTGAGTAGTTATATCTATTGTCTCTAAGGAAGTTATAAACATGTAGTAGTCTAAGATTGTTAACCGTTTCAGAACTATGCTCAGTTACAGTATGATACGTTATATTACTAGTCTCTAATGCTATTATATCGTTAACATTAGGATTAAAAGCAATTAATACCACTTCTCCATTATCAACTACTGATTCAAAAGACTTTTTCCATAAAAGTATCTTGTCAATATTTTTTTCTGCGTTATCACAAACACCTATTAGTAAATTTTTCATAATTTCATTACTCTTTTTTCTGTCCAACCTTTTGACTCACTATGAGGCCATACTACTATTCTGTCTGGTTTAGGTCCTTGATAAGATTTCCATATAGTAAATGAATTACCTTCACGAGCAGAATTAACTTTACTTAAAAACTGTGGTCCTTCCATGTCTTCTCGATGTAAATTGTAACCTGTTTCATCTTCAAAGATAAAAGCACAAAAAGTATAGTCATTTAGTCTATAATCATTGTGGTTAAGATCTATTGCGTGTTTAAATTGTTGAAAATATTCTGGTGTATTACTAACTCCAGGGAGAGTGTTTTCTTTGCATTCTTTAGTAATACTTCTATCTGAGAATCTTATACCAGCATATATTTCATAGTCTTTTAACGTTCTAGTGTCACCTAATCCGTATTTACCAAAAGCTTTTTTGTTACATGGAGTACATATTTCACCATCTATACCCAATAATTGTCTAGTTTTAGAGTGAGTAATTTTATTTTGTTCACCCCAATTTTGATTATCATCCCAATTCTTAGTCCTACCTTCTCTAGTATATTCATGCCATGCCAATACTTCATTAGGATGGAAAATATCGTAACCATGTGTAAATGCTCTTACTGCAATAGTAATTTCTTCACCATGGAAATAAAAACTAGGATCATGTGGTACTTCTTCACAGAATTTACCTAAAGTAAAAGCAAAATGTGCTGAATAGAATCTACCTGGTATTGGTTTAGGTTCTTCTTTTAAGTAATACGGTAAAAAGAAAATAACTCCTTCTGGGATAAATCTATCGAAAGACATACCCCAGGGAGTGTTGACTCGTCCGTCCGGGTCATTATTAGGGTGGTAAGAAGGTATGTATGATGTAAGTAAAGGTTTATCATGTCCTTCTGATTGTAGTTTTTTAAGCATTGAAATACATTTAGTATCCCAACCTTCAACAAATCTATGGTGAGAATCAAGTTGTAAAGTATAATCTTCACCAGAATACTCTTGTTGTATTTTATGTCTAGCCCAACAAGCACCTTCAGAATCTAGATGAGGAATATCTAATATTTTTACTCTAGAGTCGTCTTGATATTCATCTAAATTATCCCACTCATCGTTTTTATCATGCTGCCAAGCTACAACTACCTTTAAATTGTCTGGGTTATGAGCTTTGTCAAATAAATCTTTTAGAGT
>Ga0181606_10003347_pt1 | contig 13533 bp, 11 predicted proteins | sample 041ome_10_FD_132994 | JGI IMG/M metagenome (GOLD analysis project Ga0181606, IMG submission 132994) | Coastal salt marsh microbial communities from the Groves Creek Marsh, Skidaway Island, Georgia - 041412US metaG (megahit assembly) | ecosystem: Environmental > Aquatic > Marine > Intertidal... | reverse complement strand
GTGTGGAGGGTGACCCCACACCCTGCGTCTGGCCGCGTGGCAGGATGCGTGCAGATAGCTCCGATTCCATCGTGGCCAAGTTCGGTCGCTACTGCTTTGATGGCTGCGTGCCGATTACCGAAACGACCTTTGAGGCGGTGGTCGCCTCACGCGATATCGCGCTGTCTGCTGCCAAGCTGGTCTATGAGGGCGACCGGGCAGCTCTCGCACTGTGCCGACCTCCTGGGCACCACGCGGGCCCGAATTACGCGGGCGGTTATTGTTTTCTGAATAACGCGGCGATTGCCGCACAATGGTTGAGGGATGCCGGCGCAAAGCGCGTGGCGATTCTGGATATCGACTACCACCACGGTAATGGCACTCAAGAGATCTTTTTCGACCGCAGTGACGTGGTCTTTGCATCCATTCACGGAGACCCGCAATTTGAGTACCCGTTCTATGCCGGACACGCCGACGAAGTCGGCGAAGGGAAAGGGCACGGGTTCAATCTGAATTTGCCTTTGCCTGCGGGCACCGCTTATGGGGAGTGGAGGGAGACCTTATCCGAGGCCATCGAATTTGTCGGTGGGTGTGAGCCAGATTACCTGGTGGTGTCGGTTGGGATGGACACCTTTGTTGACGATCCGATCTCTTCGTTCTGCTTGCAGACCGATGATTACGTCAAGGTGGGTGAGCAGATCGAGGCTATTGGGCTACCAACGGTGTTCGTATTTGAGGGGGGATATGCGGTTTCGGCACTGGGCGAGAACGTCGCAGCGCTGCTGAGGGGGTTTCGCCGCCCTTAGTCCAGTTTTTCCAAGAGTTTTGGCCGTTGATGCAGATGCTGGACTACCGTTTGAGGGGCCACGGGTCGTGCCTTTACGGATCTATGGAGTGATGTTGCCATTGATAGGCCGACTGTCGAGCTATTTTTGAGGAATCCTCTGTGCTTGATTATTGAATGCCCCCTTCATCAAACGGGGTAGCGATCGTTTTAAAGGCCACGTTATGAGCATGCTATGAGTCGCTGACTTCTGGATGTTCCCGCATAAATTCAGTATCAACGACTATCAGTTCACGGTAGCGCTCAGGCATTTCCCAGCCGCCTTGATAGCCTTTGGGGACTATCAGAGATTCACCGGCCTTGTATTCATACTCACCACCACTGTCGGGCGTCAGGATCAATCTGCCCTCTAGGATGGTGATGAATTCATCGTAAACGGAGCCGTCAATTCTGACTTTTCCGGGTCCGGCCTCATATACGGACACCATAATGTTGCCCGTGTGGAAGTTGTGAGTTCGGAAATCTGCTGACTCGTCCTCTGGCGTGACACCTTCATCGTCAAACTCAGACAGGTCGCCAGCGGTGAGACCCTCACCCGCTAGGAGTCGTCGATCTACAGGGATTGGTAAGGCTGAACCCGATGATTTACCTGTGTCTTCGCCCATATCACTCGCTCTACATGTCAGATGACATGTTAGCGTCGGTGAAGGGCGATGTAAACGCTGTCAGTGAGCCAATGGGACGGCAGCTAGGGTTTGAAACGAGCTCTGGGAATAAAGGTTCGGTAAGTGTCTATCCGTTAGCAAAAAATGCGCCCAAGAGTTGTTGGGGAGTAAGAGCCAACTTTTTTGAGTTACGAGTTGGCTTAGGCGCTCGCCGGATGAAAAGGGCAGGCGTCTTCCTTTTCTACCAGATCATAGGCAAACATAAACTTGGCGACCCCCGCCAGAATGCCACCCACCAACCCCAGCTCTAGTATTTCAGCGTCACTAAAATGCTTGGTAAGTTCGCGGTGCAGCGCCGGATTCAGTGTGCCCTCGGGCTGTGTGAGTGCCAACTGCTCTCCTAGCGCCAGCACGGCTCTTTCGGCATCGGTGAACGGGCCATTCTCTGGGTCATCAAAGGCGTCAATTTGTTCTTCAGTCAGGCCCGACGCGAGCGCGTCTTGGCGGTTGCCCTGATTACAGAAGCGGCAACCGTGGAGAGTGGAGAGCCTGAGTCGCAGCAGCTCTTTATAGGGTTGGGCCACTTTACCGCCTCGGAACACCTCACCATAGAAAGAGCCCACGTACCAACGATACAGATCAGGATGATTGGCGAAGACCTCAAAGAATGTGGCATCCCCGCGGAGCGCCATCGAAGCTTCTCGCGCCGAGGCTATGTCCTCCGGCATGTCAGCGGCATCGATTCGCTTCAGCGCGGGCTCCGGCTTCATTGTTTTCTCAGACCATGGCCTTGAGTTGCTCGTCTCGGTAGCGGCCTAGCAAGAGTAGCGCCAGCGAACAGACAATGAAGCCCCACATGGAGTAGTAAAGCGCCTGATCGTAAGAGCCGGTATTGCTGTACACCGCGCCAAAGACGGCGGGCCCGAAACCCGCACCGAGGCCAAACAGCGCATACAGTGCGCCGTAAATCCGAGAGTAGCTGCGCACGCCGAAGTAGCGTGATACCAGATAAGCCAGCAGGTCATACTCGACGCCTGCGGCCACACCCAGCAACACGATGGCGAGCACCATTTGGCCATAGCTCGGGTCAGCGCCGGCGAACATCATCATGGAAATTGCCGGCAGGATCATGAGCGCGCAGGCAATCGCGGGTGCCCAAATGAAGTCCAGCAGGTAACCAGCAACCAGCCGCCCGGCATAAACCGAATAACCCAGAAAGCTTGCCAGTATGACCGCGTCAGCGCGCTCAAAGCCTTTTGAGCCCATCATCGTCTCAAGGTTGGGGATGGGTCCACCGATGGCGAAGGACAGGGGCAGAAAGATCGCGCCCAGCAGCCACAGCCGCCAATCCTTCAGCGCCTGAATGAAGGTAAAGCCATACTGTTGCATGGTGCTGCCCGTCTCGCGGCTCAGCGCTGCCAGCCCCTCGGCCCGCTTGGCGACTTTGGGATCATCCACATCGTGGAAGGCAAAGAGGGCAATTGGCAGGGCGACAATCAGCGGCAGGAATCCGATGCCGACATACGCCATGCGCCAACCGTAGGCATTAATGAGCTCCTCGGCGATTAACTTGGCGACGGCACCGCCAATGCCGGTGCCCACCAATGCAATCCCCAACGCCAGACCGCGCTTTTCGTGGAACCATCGGGAGATGGCCTTGGTGAAGGTGATGGGCAGGGTGCCTGCACTAAGGGCCGATAGCAGTCCCCAGAGGAACAGGTACAGGGTGTGCGAGCCGTTATTGAGTGAGAACAGCATCATGCCCATGGCAAAGGTGAGCATGGAAATCAGGGCCACTTTTCTAACGCCATAACGATCCGACAAATAACCCGCCATGGGCGCGCTGATCACCGTCACGATACAAAACGGCACCAAGCCGAACATGATTTGGTCGATGCCCCAGCCGAATTCCTCTGCTAGAGGCTGCGCGAAGACGCCAATCGTGTAGAACGGCAGTGGCGACATACCCAAAGAAATGCCGAAGGTAGATGCGAGTACGACCGGCCAACCGTAGCGGAATTCGCGGAACTGCGAGGTATCAAATGCCATGCTGTTGCACCGCCTGATTATTGTTTTATGGGGCGCCCCAGAGCGCCTGCGTTTCTGATCATACCCCCGGCATCTGCCATTGGCACACCACCCATCGGGAGGCTAGTTGAGCAACCGCGCAACAGGCCGCGAGATGGCCACTTCACCCTGATCAAAATAAGCGTCGTGGTTTTCCTCGATGCTGCTTAAGTCATAAAGGTAGTTGACCATAATCCCCGCGGATTGCTGCAGCCCCTTATTGCTCAAGTCAGCCGCCCAGTGAATGGCATGGAGACTGGCGCCATTACCCAAATGGAATCGCGCGACCGGATCCAGCGCCGATTTCCCGGCGCGCTCTTTGATCAGATAGTGAGCGCAAAGCCTCAGCGCCCTCTCAGCCATGGCGTCCTTCTCTCCTGTATCTGATGTTTGCGCCGCAGACCTGAGTTCGTGAACATCGATGCCCTGACTTGCGCCTGCTTCGGTTAACCACCGACAAAAACCGGGAACGGGTGACAATGTGATGAAGCGTTTCGCCTTGGGATAGCGTTTGCCCACCTCCTCAACCACCTGTTTGATCAAGAAGTTACCGAAAGAGACTCCCGCGAGCCCAGGATGACAATTACTGATTGAGTAGAACACTACCGTATCGAGGTCTCGCTCATCCTCGGGCTCAGCGGACTTTTCAATCAGCGGCCCAATCGCCTGAGGTATGCCCGCCGTAATCGCTACTTCGACAAAAACCAGCGGGTCGTCCGGCATCGCAGGGTGGAAGAACGCAAAACACATGCGGTTCTCTCGCAGTCTCGAGCGCAGATCGTCCCAGCCTTGAATCGCGTGAACGGATTCGTATTGGATGATGCGCTCCAGCACGGCGGCCGGCGAGTTCCAATCGATGACTCTCAGCTCTAGGAACCCCCGATTGAACCAGGAGATAAATTGATGCTTCAGATCCGAGTCCACGGGTTTTAGCGAGGGTGTGGTCTGCAGGTGGCCGAGCAGGTCACCGCGCATTTTGACCAGCACGGGCGTCGCGCTGGGCGCCATATTCATTCTGCGGAATAGCTTGACTCTGGGCGCTTCGGTTGCCTTTACCAGTGCAGCGAGTTGGTCTGAGTCGGGATTGGATTCGAAATCGTCGGCGGCAGTCAGAATCGCCTCGCGGTCAGCGCTGAACTCCTGTGCCAAAGCTTGAAAAAAGAGCAGTTGATTGCTCAGGTCTAATGCCTGATAGTCGGCGATGACTTCGCACGCTAACGCCAGCCCCGACGCCTCACCACGGTGATGAATTAGCTGGTGGCATTTGGCAAGCAAATCGCCAGACGGCGCTTCCTCGGTTGATTTTCTGCGCCGATCAAGGATGTCGCGGCCGGCTTTGATGACGGAACTCAGAAGACCCGCCAGACCCGATGCAGGCTGCGGTGGTTCCGGTTGGGTGCGAGTATCGGCAGGCATAAGCCATATCCCCAGTGGCAACTATGAAACTATATCCGACTCAGAGTCATTTGACTCAACAAGCCGCAGCATCAAAACTGGATCGGCGTCACTGGGTTGACTGCAACGGTTTTTTCTCTGACAGTGCGGGCCTGTGAACACTTCGGAAGACAAATTTCTCAGCGTTTATGGGCGTGTGCTGGGGAACGACAATACGCTGTTTTGGTCATTGCAGGCGGTTGGCTGGACGGGAATCTCTCTGCTGACCTATCTCAGCCTCAGCGTGCCCTATGATCAGTATGAGATCGCTTACCTCGCTCACAATATTTCCCAGTCAGCAGTGGGGCTTTTGATTTCGATTCCTCTTAGACCGGTATTCCGGGCTATCTGGAACTGGAAGCTACCTCCTCGTTTGGCTGTTGTAATGATTGCGACAGTGATATGTGCACTGTTATGGGCTTCGATCCGCCTTACACTATTCATGTTGATGACGGGCGAACGCGGCTTATGGCCAGATTTTGGCGGCTGGCTATTCCCCTCGATGTTCGTATTTTTCACCTGGGCCGCTCTTTATCACGGAATTAAGTATTACCAACTGCTTCAACGTGAGCGAGAAGCGTTCCTGAGAGTGGAGTCTTTGCAGAGGCAGGAGGCATTGAAGCTCGCTCAGGCAGAATCGGATGTTCGAAGTGCCCAACTTGCGTTACTCAGATACCAGCTGAATCCGCACTTTCTGTTTAATACTTTGAACTCGGTCAATGCACTCGTTGCGAAGGGTGATGCGAACGGTGCGACAACAATGATCAGCAAGCTCAGCGAATTTTTCCGGCATTCACTCCGTGCCGAGCCCGAGAGAGAGGTCACGTTGGCGGAGGAGATCGCTACAACCGAGTTGTATCTTGATATTGAGAGAACACGCTTCGCTGATCGACTGACCGTGGATATACAAATAACGGATTCTGCCAAATCTAGACTGGTCCCCCCCATGATCCTGCAGCCGTTGGTGGAAAACTCGCTGAAACATGCGATCGGCGTGTCGGAGGGCGGTGGACATGTCCGCATTGTGGCCTCAGAAGCAGATTCTGGAGCGTTACAACTCCGAGTTGAAGACAGTGGCCCAGAAGAGTGCGACCACCAGCCGTATCAACGGCCACTGGGCGCGTCTGTCGGTTTAGAGAACACAAGAGCGCGGTTGCAGGCTTTTTATGGAGACGGTGGGCGGTTGACGATCGAACAAGCCGATATCGGTGGATATAGCGTTTTGGTTGAAGTGCCCCCTGCCGGCGCGGAGTCAACTGTTTAATGAACAATATTGAACCGCTCACGATCATGCTGGCAGATGATGAACCGCTGGCGCGTGGCTACCTCGAGGAGTTGTTGAGGGTGGTACCCGATATTGAGCTGCTGGGTAGCTTCAAAAATGGCAGCGAAATATTGAAAGCATGCAGAAGCAATCCACCCGATGTTCTGATTTTGGACATCGAGATGCCAGGCCTCACTGGCTTCGATGTGGTGAAGCGGTTGCAGGCTGACGACATGCCCAGCATTATTTTCGCGACGGCCTATGACAACTATGCCATCGATGCCTTTGACTTAAACGCCGTAGATTATTTGCTGAAGCCCTTTGATAGCGATCGCTTCGCGATTGCCATTGAGCGAGTCAGAACCGAATTCCGGTCCGATCCGTCTCTCAAAGGCCGGCTGATCAGTGCGTCCCGACAGATTCAAAAGGTGTCGGATGATGAGGCATCTGCCGCTTCAGAACGGGGTGATTCGGGCAGGCTCGCAGTAAGGGATGGACGAGAGACGGAGCTGGTGACTATCACCGATATCGATTGGGTTGACGCAGCGGGAGATTACATGTGCCTTCATGTGGGTGGGCGAACTCACATCATGCGCTCAACAATGAAAGATTTGCTGTCCAAGCTTCCATCAAAAGACTTTGTGCGCATTCATCGCTCCACTGTTGTGAATACCCAGCGGATAACGAGCGTATGCAGCTTGAGTAAGGGTGAGTTCCGTCTGCAATTGGGCGCCGATGTTTCGTTGAAAGTCAGCAGAAATTACCGAAAAAATATTGCGCCGCTTCTTAGCTAGTCCGTTTTATCGACTTTAAAGACCACTTTGTCGTAACTCCGCGCACGGACCCGCGGAAGTAGTTAGAGTCGACATTTCTAATTATCACAAAAAATATAAAGGGGAACTCTATGTTGCCGTCTGACTTTTCCAAAAAACCCATCGCGGCGGGTCTGCTGATTGCGTTGTACGGCGCTTCAGCGCTGGCTCAGGATGCTGCGGTTGACGGTGACGATGCCGCTTCAGCGGAACAGCTTGAAGAGGTAGTCGTTACAGGTATTCGTTATAGCATCAAGCGCTCCATGGACCTAAAGCGGTCAGACAAGGGTGTGACGGACGCTATTACCGCCAAAGATATGGGGGCATTCCCTGACACAAACCTTGCTGAATCGTTGCAGAGAATTACCGGTGTCTCAATTGAGCGTGAGCGCGGAGAAGGTAAGTATGTGACCGTTCGCGGGTTTGGTCCGGCCTTTAACTTGGTGTTGCTGAATGGCCGCCAGATGCCCACGACAGGTGGTGACAGCCGTTCTTTCGACTTCAGCAACCTTGCCAGCGAAGGTATTTCGTCTGTACAGGTATTCAAAAGTGGTAAAGCAGATGTGCCGACAGGTGGTATTGGCTCCACGCTTAACATCACGACCACTCGTCCTCTAGAAGATCCTGGTTTTAAAGCAACGTTTGCTGCGTCAGCCATGCACGACACTTCGACTGAGCTGGGCGATGATTGGACCCCCGAAATTTCAGGCCTTATTTCGAATACGTTTGCGGATGACACCATCGGTATCGCGCTGAGTGTCATCAGGCAGGAGCGCAACAATGGCGCAGATACCGCATCAGTGGGCGGTTGGAGAAGCTTTGCTGGGGACGTAGACAACTGCTGGTGTAGCGCCCGCCCGTCGGAGTGGGGTGGAATCCCCTACGATCCTGCTACGCAGGTTAATCGTCCTCTGACCTCCGACGAGGTGTACTCAGTTCCCCAGAATACGGGCTACGAGTTCGCTGAGTGGGATCGCGTGCGCACCAATGGTCAGCTCACGTTCCAGTGGCGGCCGATTGAAAGCTTAACGCTGACGGCCGACTACACGTATTCTGAGGTGGAATTAGAGAGGACATACACCAACTATTCCGCATGGTTTAACTTCGGTGGTCAGGAGACCGAATGGGATGGCGCCATGAATGCCAGCCCTACCAAGTACGCTGAGTACAATGGTGGCGGCGGTGACTTTGCCATGGGCGGCGGCTCTGACGCCACCAAGGCCGAGAATGAGTCGGTGGGTATTAACCTTGTTTGGGACGTGACCGATTCACTTAGCTTGTGGGCGGATTACCATGATTCGACCGCGGAGCAGGTGCCGGACAGTCCATTTGGCAGCAGTGCATTGCTCTCTATCGCTGCATTTAGCCGGGACAAAACCACGACCTACTTTGATCGTGGTGACTTACCAGTTTTGTCTCTTGATCTGAGCAACCCACTTGATCCCAACGACATGATCGTGACGGGAAGTGTTTTTGCGAACAACTACGCACGCATGGAAATTGAGCAGGCGCGCTTTGGCGGTTCATTTGAGTTCTCGAACGCCGGTCCGTTCGACAGCATTGATTTCGGTGTCGAGATGACCGAAGTGAACAACCGGTCGGCGGGTTCGGTCGTGCAGCGTGACGCTTGGGGCGGAGTAACGCAGCCCGGCGCGATTGCCGATTTGATGACGCTTGCGTCAGGTGCCGGCGCCTTTGACGAGATTTCCGGTGGCTCCGACCCGGACTTGCAGACCGATTACTACAAGTTCGATATGGCGGATTTGATCAGTCGTACAGAGCAGCTAATGGCGAGCGGCGATGCCCAGACGTTCTACACGGCGGACATGGGTGACTGCGGCACAGGTCTCTGTGCGTCCAGCACGTTCTCCACAGACCGACGCACCACGGAAGAGCAATTGGCTGCGTACGCTCAGATCAACATGTCTACCGAAATAGGCGGTATGGATCTCGGTGTGAGGTTGGGTGTGCGTTATGAGGAGACAGATGTGGACTCTCAGGCACTGGCCCCCAACTATATCGGCGTCAACTGGGTAGGAGGTAATGAGTTCAGTGCCGTGCAAGGCGACGGCGACTTTACTGAACTGGAGGGGAGCTACGACAACATCCTTCCCAACATTGATTTCCGTCTGGGTGTAACTGATGACATCGTAGCGAGGCTCTCTTTCAGTAAGACGATGACGCGCCCGAATTACGCTGATATTCAGGGAGGCCAGACGATCAACCAGTTATTGCGAATCGACGGCGGCAACGGTAACCGCGGTAACCCGAACCTAGAACCCTTCGAATCGGACAACATCGATGTGTCCGTGGAGTGGTATTACAGCGACGACAGCTACCTCTCTGTGGGTTATTTTCATAAAGATGTGGAGAACTTTATCGGCATTGAAGAAATCAATGAGCCGCTGTTTAACATGCCGCATCCGGGTCAAGGCGCTTACGCTGACGAGGCGCGAGCCGCGCTTGGTGCCACTGCCACCAGCGGCGAGCTGTACGGTTGGATTCTAGAGAACAAGGCTGGTTCGCCAGGCGTTGATGCAGCAAACGGCATTATTTCGGGCCAGCCGGGTGATCCTGTCGCGATCTTTGACGTGATTGTGCCCTCTAACCAGGACGAGGACACCGTAGATGGCTGGGAGCTGAATCTCCAGCATAACTTTGGTGGCAGCGGGTTCGGTGTTATCGCTAACGCGACCTTTGTCGACTCCAAGACCTCCTACGATGATATGTTGTTGGCTCAGCAGTTTGTTGTGTCGGGCATTAGTGACTCGGCAAACCTGATTGGCTTTTATGAGAAGCATGGTTTCTCAATTCGTATTGCCTACAACTGGCGTGACAAGTTCCTCGCCGGTACTGGGCAGGCCAACGTAGGCGGAATTCCGCCGACGTATGTAGACGAGTATGACCAGATCGATATTGGTGCGAGCTACAGCTTCGGGGATAACCTGCAGGTGTTCCTTGATGCCATTAACATCACCGATGAAACGACATATGTTTATGGCCGAACAACTGGCCAGGTGCTGTTCGCGGCACAAGCAGGTCCACGATACAACTTGGGGCTGCGCTACACCTTCTAACGAAGATCGGTTGCGCTACACTGAAGGGTCGCTCGGTTACCGAGCGGCCCTTTTGTCTATAACAGATGTCAAATAAATGGGTGCGGGTGGTCAAATGACACAAGCGCTAAATCAGGTTGTGATACTGGGTGGCGGTACAGCGGGATGGCTGACTGCGTCCATATTGGCAGCGGAACATGGCGCCTCGCTCGATGTCACCTTGGTTGAATCCCCCGACATTCCCATCATTGGCGTTGGCGAAGGTACCTGGCCTTCGATGCGCGCCACGTTGCAAAAAATCGGCATCAGTGAGACAGCTCTCCTCAAACAGTGTGACGCGACCTTCAAACAAGGCACCGAATTCATTGGTTGGCGCAGTGAGAATGAAGCGCACGCTTACTATCATCCATTTAGTCTCCCAGCAGAGTACGCGAGCTTGAATCTGGCGGAGCACTGGCTGGCGAGCAACGTGACGTCAGATTTTTGTACCACCGTGACACCCCAGGCCGGTGTGATCAACGCGAGCCGGGCGCCAAAGGCGCTCGGAGTGCCGGAATTCGCTTTCCAATTCAATTACGGCTATCACTTTGATGCCGCTAAGCTCTCCCAGCTCCTTAGTGAGCATGCGGTGGGGGCGCTTGGCGTCAAGCACCTGCTGGCGAACCTCACGGGTGTTGAGTTTTCTGGTTCTGATGCAATCACTGCGCTCACGCTGGACAACGGCACCTCATTGTCGGGCGATCTTTTCGTCGACTGCTCCGGGCAGAGGGGGCTCTTAATCGGCGAAGCTATGGGTGTGCCCAAGATCTCTATGGCTCACGTGCTACCCAACGATCGTGCGATTGCTACTCAGGTTCCCTATAGCGACCCCGGCGCTCAGATTGCTTCTGTCACGCGCTCGACCGCGCAGACTTCTGGCTGGATTTGGGATATCGGTCTTCAGTCCCGCCGGGGGGTAGGCTACGTCCACAGTGCTTCGCACATTAGTGAGGATGAGGCGGTCAGCAGTGTGCTCGACTACGTCAAACACTCGGATGACGGTGTTGATGTGGGGCAGTTGAATGTGCGCGTTATTCCTTTCGAAGCCTCAAGACGCAGTCAGGCATGGGTGAAAAACTGCGTGGCCGTCGGGTTGTCAGCGGGCTTTATAGAACCGTTGGAGGCCTCTTCGATCGCCTTGATTGAGCAGGCAGCTAATCGTCTTTGTCATGTGTTGCCGCTTGCGGCTGACGATTACGAGGCTGAAGCTCACGCTTTCAACGAGCAAATGAATAGGCAGTGGTCTCAGGTCGAAGAATTCCTGCAGTTACATTATGTGCTCAGTCAGCGTAGTGGTTCTGCTTACTGGAGAGACGTGCGTTCAGAGGACCGTGTTCTGCCCGAGCTCAGCGAAAAGTTGAAAAAATGGCGTCGGCACCCGGTCTGGCATACTGATGCGCCTCGTTTTGATGAGCTGTTTCCCTCTGCCAGTTATCAGTATGTGTTGTACGGCATGTTGGGGCGGCATATCAGCCCTCAAACCCATCGACGAAGCTTTCAGTCTGCGCGAGATCGCGCCGATAGCGTCATGCACGAAGTGAAAGAGCGTTCGAATGCGGTGCAATCCCTCCCGGGGAATAGGGAGCTGTTGACTGCGCTGTTGGGAAAAACCACCGAGACCTTGGAGAGCGTCGCATGACCAATCATGTGTTGATCAACAACGTTGAGCACAATGAGGTCAGGGTCGTGACAACGCGTTCGGCGAAGTACGGCGACGCTATCATGTCATGCATTACCTTTCCGCTGGAGTTTCGCTCGGTTCAGGCGTGGTACCCCATCTTATTGCAGAGTTTTCCCGATGGTGTGATGCGGCCGGTCGCCTTGTTTGGTTTTGAAAAGGGCGAGAACTTGTTCCTTGATAACTGTGGGTGGAACGCAGGATACCTCCCCGCGATGATTCGGAGAGAGCCGTTTCAGATCGGCTTACAGCGTGGAACGGATGGCGGCGATACAGAGATGCGCATGCTGTCGCTGGACATGGATCATCCCCGTGTCACCACCGATGCCAGCGAGGGCGAGCCTCTGTTCCAGCCACTAGGTGGTTACACGCCGTACTTGGAGGAGGTTGCCACATTGGTGGAGAGCATCTACCACGGGGTGCGCAACGGCGAGGAATTTGTCGGCATGCTGCAAGAGCTGGATCTCATTGAGGCGATCAATATGGACATTCAGCTCAACGACGGCTCAAAGAATCAATTGATTGGCTTTCATGCCATCAATGAAGACAAATTTAGAGAGTTGAGCGGCGACGTACTGCATCAGCTCAGCGAAAAAGGGTTTTTGATGCCCGCTTTCCTCATGATGGCATCGCTGGGTAGCATGTCTCGACTGGTCGATTTTAAAAATGACCGACTGTGAGGCGATTTTGCCACTGCAAGACAGGCTGGCACCTGTCGAGATCGTCGAGCCGGAACGCCCCGGTGTGGTGCCTCCGAAGGTATTTCAGTCGGACGTCCCGATTGTCATAAAGGGCCTGACGAGCGAGTGGCCTGCACTGGATGCCTCTGACCTAGAGGGCATGGAACGTTATCTGTCGGGATTTTGGATCGATCGACCGGTCGTCGCCTATGTTGGTGCATCGGGAATCGACGGACGTTTCTTCTACGATGAGCAGTTCACGGGATTTAATTTCAAAGGCGGTTCTGCGCCTCTGGCTCAGATTTTTGACCGCCTGAGGGAGCAGGAGAGCAATGAGGAAGGTTTAGCGATTTATGTGGGCTCCACCCCAGTTGATGGCTGGTTGCCGGGTTTTCGCGGTGCTAACGATATTAAGATACCCGCCAAGGAACCCTTAGTAAGCTTCTGGCTGGGCAATAAAACGCGAATATCCGCACATTACGATTACCCCGACAACATAGCGTGCGTCGTCGCCGGCACAAGAAGGTTCACGTTGTTTCCACCGGAGCAGATTGGCAACCTGTATGTGGGACCGGTCGACAAAACGCCATCGGGTCAAGCCATCAGTCTGGTGGATTTTTCGAACCCCGACTTAGAGCGGTTTCCTAACTTCGAGTTTGCGATGCAAGCCGGATGCCAGGCGGTTTGCGAGCCCGGCGACGCCATCTATATTCCAAGCCTGTGGTGGCATCATGTCGAGTCCTTGTCATCGTTCAATATGTTGGTGAATTACTGGTGGGTTCCAGAGGTAGCCTCGTTCACCTCGCCGGCAACGGCTCTAATGCACGCTATGTTGACGCTCAGAGACTTACCCGCGAGGCATCGTGCCGGATGGAAAGCCCTTTTCGATCATTACGTCTTTGACGCAGATCCAGGCGTTTATGAACACATCCCCGAGAGTGCCCGGGGCCCCCTCGCGCCGTTGGACGATGTATCGTCGCGACGATTGCTCGCCGACATTCTCAACCGTCTGAACCAATGACGCCTCAGCGATAGGAGAAGAAACAATGCATCAGCCCGTCAGGAAAGTGGTCAT
>Ga0181606_10003342_pt1 | contig 13544 bp, 6 predicted proteins | sample 041ome_10_FD_132994 | JGI IMG/M metagenome (GOLD analysis project Ga0181606, IMG submission 132994) | Coastal salt marsh microbial communities from the Groves Creek Marsh, Skidaway Island, Georgia - 041412US metaG (megahit assembly) | ecosystem: Environmental > Aquatic > Marine > Intertidal zone... | reverse complement strand
GTGCCGACGCGCCGTCGCCGACCGCGCGCGACGCGCCGCAGGCGGCGACGCGCGCGAACGCGTCGGCGCGAGGACGCGCGCGATGGCGGCGCGAGCGACGCGCGCGCGACCGGGACGCGCGGTCGAGCGCGCGAGACGCGACGACGCGCGGAAAGGATGGCGAGGCAGAGGACGCGCGCGAATCGCGACGAGGACGAAGACGACGACGACGACGACGACGACGGCGACGAGCGAGGAAGAGGAAGCGACGTGGACGCGAGCGAAAATCGCGGTGCGACGACGGATCGAGGGCGCGGACGAAGACGTGTACGCGAACGCGCTGGCGAGCGAGGAGGCGACGACGCGGGACGACGACGAGACGCGAGCGACGACGTCGACGTCGAGCGCGACGCACGCGATGGATGTGTTGGCGTTCAGACGTCTGAGCGCGATGATGAATACGTTTGAGAAGAATGTGGAGACGCACGGGATCGCGAGACAGGTGGTGGTGATCACGGCTGGGGCGGATACGCGGGCGTTTCGATTGCCGTTTCCGAGCGGAACGGCGATTTTCGAGTGCGCGGACGGGACGGTGCACACGAAAGCGGCAGCCGTGATGAAGAAAGTTGGGGCGAAACCTTCGAGGGGGTGCTCGCACAGGCGCGTGCCGGTGGATGCGACCGCGACAGACGCGGCTTATGGTGATTTAGAGGAACGTTTGGAACGCGCGGGATACCGCCCAGACGTGCGCTCGTTGTGGTTGGTGCAAGACGTACACGCGTGGGATCACTCGCGGTTGTCGAATTTCATCACCGAAAGTGCGGATTTGATGACAACCGGGAGCGAACTCATCATAGACGCCAGCGCGTTGACGTCGACGGACGACATCATTCGTCGAGAATTTGCGTCAAACGGCGTCATGCCCGAAGTCGTGCGCATCCCCGCCGACGAAGGTCGAGAGCCCATTCGTTTAGTCTTAGGATGCGCCCAGCGAGTGTCGCTGAAGGAGTCGGAGTATTATCGTGAGCAATTGCGCGCCGCCGAGGACGAGGCTGACGAAGACGGCTTTGAGGACTGATCAGCTTTTCACGAGCTTCATTAATGTACAACACGAAATTTGATTACAACTTTGACTTCTTCCCGTCCTTTTCCTTCTTCTCCTTCTTCTCTTTCTTCTCTTTCTTCGCCTTCTTCGCCTTCTTCTCTTTCTTAAATTCATGCGTTTTACGCTTTTTGTCTTTCACCTCAGCCTCTGGCGCGTCTTCGTCCGCTTCGGAATCCTCGAAGACCACTTTTTTGCCTTGCGAGTCGCCGCCGCCTTGCTCCATCCAATCGATCGCCGTGTGATCGCTCGTGGAGTCGAGTGGTGAACTTATAGCTTCAGTTTCGATCAAATCATCTAGCCCTCTCGGATCAGATGCATTTTGAGCGCCGATACCCTTCTCCCAAAGCACTCGAAGCGTCTTTTGCATGTCAAATTCAGCTTCTCGTTGCGCTTTGCGCGCGGGCTGCAGCGCGAGCGGACTGTGCATCTCTTTCGCCTTTTCGCGCGATCCAACCACCATTCGTGATGAACGACTGAGCATTTTTTGCTCAAATATCGGTAGAGCAAAGTCAAATCCAGAGTTTGGGCCGTGCTTTCGTACTCCATCAACCAAGGTGTCGGCAAGAAGGACGGCGTCACTCATGGCTTGATTCGCACCTTGCGCCTTGAATGGAGTCATCGGGTGAGCGGCGTCACCAATCAACGTGACGCGACGCTTTGATTCATCAGTAGGGCGGAGTAATACCGGATCGAGCAATTCCCTGTCGTACACTGGGTAGCCCGACATACAATCCAGCGGCGTGTTGCGAAGCAAATCTGGAACAGGGTCATGCCACTGCGCACAACGCCGAACTATTTCCTCCTTTAGCGTCGTCGCATCTTTCGTGTATTGACGCGCTGTTTCTTCAGAGCATGGAAAAGATAGCTGCCACATAGTCGAAGTAGTCGTGAAGGGCATGGCATACAACCGTGTGGCGCCGTCGACCGTCTCAAAAATACGTCGATGCGCGAGCGGTACGTTCATTATCTTCTCATCCACGATTCCTAGCACGACACACAATCCAACATAGTTCAGACGATCTCCTGGGAGGTCTAAATGACGTCGCACGGTTGAGAATATCCCGTCCGACCCCACGAGTAGAGCTCCATCGAGCTCGGTACCATCCGTTAACGCGACGGAGACTCCATTTTCGCGAGCCACAAAGCTCTTGAGCTTGCTATTCCAGCGAATAGTTCCCGGTTGCACAGCTTCGATGATGCGAGATCGAAGCACTTGACGGGGTATATGAATGAATCGTCCAGAATTTTGCACCTCGCGACGTTCACGCGACTTTGCTCCAAAAGCCTCTCCGAAAAATCCAATAATGTGCCCCTCTGCGTCAAAGGTGTAATGTGACGTCGAAGGAGCATCGTCTTGAGATATGTCAACGCCCATGGCTTGTATAGCGTCTTGGGCTTGCACAGTGAGCCCATATCCTTGAGCGCGCGCGTCAAAGCTTTCATCTGACTCCAACACGATGACATCGAATCCTTTGCTCTGCAATGCCACGGCTGCCGCCGCGCCTCCTATGCCCCCACCAGCGATTATAACTCGTCCACATTTCGAAACGTCGACGGGAGGACCGTATTTTTCATTGTTCGCGCCGTGTCGTTGCTGCTTGAGATGCTTCACCACACTATGCTGTCCAGCCGTCGTAAACGCCCACTCCAAATTGTTCAACTCTTCATCACTGAACTCATCCATGAGTCTCTTCACTGATCGAGCCAGCGCGGTAAACAACGCATCGTTTACTTGTCCGGAGTTTGCAAACGTCCAAGCGACGTTAACCAGATCTTGAGCGTTGAAATTATCCGCTTGGTGCTCGGCCGCGGATGCCAATGCGACAAAGAGAGCCTCGCTGAGTTGGCTTGCTTGGTCAAACGTCCAAACTATGTTGGCGATATTCGGCGCATCTAAGTCGTTCAGTCGATGATCCAATATCGATTTTCGCGCTGCAACAAAAAGTTTGGCATCATATCGACCGAGTTTTGCAAACGCCCACGTGGTATTCACGAGGTCTTGGGTGTTGAAATCAGCCAAGCACCGTTCTGACAGGCTCGCCAACGAAGTGAATAACTTTTCGTCGTGATGACACGCCTTCCCGAAAGCCCAGGCAGTATTGGCAATATCCTGAGAATTAAACTCACTCGCATTCGCGGTCATTCTGCGCTCGATAGAACGACCGAACTTGGAAAAAAGTTCGGCGTCCAGATGCCCACATTTGGAAAAAGACCAAACCGTGTTCGTCAAGCCTTGCGCGTTCAAGGCGCTCAGGTGCCGCTCTGCGTGCTTGGCGAGCGTCGTAAACAATTTTGCGTCGTATTGTCCCGCCTTAGCGAACGCGTAGATGAGATTTGAAAAGTCTTGCGCGTTGAAATCATCCAAGCGTTCTTGCGCCTTCTGCGACATTGCGCGAAACAAACCAACGTCGACAAAGCCCGACTTTGCGAACCCCCAAGCCGTGTTCGACAAACCTTGCGTGTTGAACTCCCCCAAACGTCTCTCCACACACCGCGCCAGAGCTTTAAACAGCCTCGCGTCGGCGTGTCCCACCGAGGCGAACGCCCAGCACGTATTCGTGAGCTCTTGCGAATTAAATCGCTCCGCGTGTCGCTCCGCCATCCTCGCCAACGCGCTAAACAATCGTTCACACTTGTAATCCGCCTTGGCGAACGCCCACGCAATGTTCGCCAACTCTTGCCCTCGATCGATCCCTCCCAAGTGTCGCTCTATCGCCTTCGCGAGCGCGGCGAACAACTCCTCGCTCCCTCCTCCCTTGGCCGCGCCGTGCGCCACGTTCGCCAGCTCCCGTCCCCCCATCTTCGATCGCTCATCCCTCACGAATTCGATCGTGTGCGCGATCAATCGTTCGTGCGCATCATTCATCCCGTCCCCATCGCTCGAGCTCGCCCGTTCACCGTCGCATCGCATCCGTCCGACGCTCGTCCACACCGCCGACAGGTGAATGTGATTCATCCGTCCCGCGCTCTCGTCTCGCAGCGCGTACACCTCGCGCAACGATCGCGCGTTCTTCACGTTCGCCGTCAGCAACGCCGGCGACGGCGCGTTCCCGCGTCTCGCTCCTCCGCTCCCCCCCGTCGTCGTTCCCATCGTCGTCATCGCGTTCGTTTTCCTCGCCGCCGGCGCCGGCGTCGCGCCCAGTCCGCACGCCGCCCGCGCGTCCGCGCGCGACATCCCTCCGACCTCGAGCGCGCGCGCGCGCGCCTTCGCGCGCTCCTTCTTCCCCATCTTCTTTTTCTTCGCCGTCGCCGTCGTCGTCGCGTCGCCGTCGCCGTCGCCGTCGCCCATCGTCGCCACTGCGCGTCGCGCACTGCGCGTTCGGCGTCATGGCGCCGGGCGTCGAGATGGTGCGCGTCGAGCGCGCCGAGCGCGCGTACGATCGAGAGAAAGCGCTCGGTCGAGACGCCGCGAGCGTGTTCCCGTCGCTCGCGCGCGACGGCGACGGCGCCGCCGACGGAGACGCGCGAAAAGACGACGACGACGCGACGCGCAAAAAGTTTGTCACCGAGAGCGAGCTCGAACGACTTCGCGCGCTCGGCGGGAGCGACGGCGGGGACGCGAGCGGCGCGAGCGACGCGCGAAACGACGACGCGAACGCGGGTAAACCGCTGTATCAAATCCTGGCCGAGCGCCGGGAAGAGAAAGATCGCGAGTTTCAAGAGCAGTGGGCGTCGATGAAGGTTGGGAAGAATAAACCGCTGGACGAGGAGGAGGTGGAATTTTTAGATGAAATCGAGAGCGAACGACGGGCGGCGGAGACGAAGAGGAAGCGCGAGGAAGACGGTGAGTTAGAGGCGTTTAAACGGGCGCAGCGAGGGGACGATCAGGGAGGGATGACGACGACGAAGGGCGACGGAGAGACGGCGACGACGAGCGCGCCGGCGGCGGTGGTGGCGAGGAAGCGACCGTCCGCGGGCGTGCGAGCGAAACCGAAGACGGCGATCGCGAGCGAGACGAAGGAGACGGACGATGCGGGCGAGGGGCTCGGCGGTCTTTTGGGCGATTACGGCTCCGATTCGGACGACGACATCGCGGACTCGTAGTTCGGCGGCGCAAAGGCGGCGCGTCGAATTCGCTTCATGTTATTTTGATGAACCAATCAAGCCTCATTCGCGCGCGCGCGTCGTCGTCAGCGTCGTCGACGTCGCGAAGACATGATCGCGTCCTCGCTTGGCGTCGCCCGAACGTCGTTCGAGCCGCGTCAGAGCGCCGCGGAACGACGAATACGACGCGTTTCTGCGCACCAGTCCACAACCCCCGAAGGCGTTCGCGGATGCGTCGTCGTGCGACGCCACCGCGGGCGTTCGAGCTCGCGTTGCGTCGCGCGCGCGGTGCATTACGCATGTGATGACGCCACGCCGTCGTGCGTCGCGCGCGATGCGCGCGCGCGCGGACGAAATGGTGCGAGATACGATCCACTCAGGTTGTTGCTTCGGGACGGGACGTCCACGCGCGAGACGACGCGGCGACGGGTGCGATGTGTGCGATGCGGCGCCGCGGGCGAGAGTCGCGAAAAGAATGAGATGGTAGCGTCGAGCTGTGGGAAAGCGGACGAACGCGTGCGAGGGAAGGTGCGGCGAGCGTTGCTCGCGAGCGCGGCGAGCGCGGGCGGGTTCGCGGGACGCGCGGGAGCGTTATCGGGAGACGGCGGTTCTGGAGGCGCGGTGGGCGATGGTGGTGGGGGCGACGACGGTGGTTCGTTCGGTTCAAGTGGAGATAAACCCATATTTGCGTCCAGTGGTCGAAGTGGAGATGGAATTTTGGAGGAAGTGGTGATGCTTGACGTGCACGGCATGCACTGCGGCGGATGCGCGGCGAGCGTGCGGAAAATCTTGGAGGGCGATGACGCCGTGCGAAGCGCGTCGGTGAATTTGGCCAATGAGTCCGCCATGGTACGCATTAATTTAGCGATGGGCAAGCTTGAGGGAGGTGAATTTGAAAATGCCGTGAAGGAGGCGGCAAAGAGTGTCGGCACCAAGTTGGCTGAGCTCGTCACCGCCGCAGGGTTCCCGACGTCTCTGCGCGACGCTGGTGGAGTCGCTGTTGCGGGAGTTACGGGTGCCGAGGCGACGAAACTAAAGAGAGACGAACGTTTGCGACGGATTAAAGAAAGCACGCAGCGCGTGATCGTGGCTTGGGCTCTCGCGAGCGCGTGCTTGTTGGGACACGTTTCACATTTTTTCCACGCGAGCGCGCCGTGGCTCAGAGTCTTGCACAGTAATCCCGTTCACATCACGCTCTCGCTCTTTGCCATGGCAGGACCAGGGCGTCAGATTTTGATTGATGGCTGGCAAAGTTTGCGACGAGGAGGTCCGAATATGAACACGTTGGTATCCCTCGGAGCCATGGCATCTTTTTCGATGAGCACGGCGGCCATGATGCTCCCAGGCTTAGGTTGGCCCACGTTCTTCGAGGAGCCCGTCATGTTACTAGCATTCGTACTTCTTGGGAGAGCAGTCGAGGAACGTGCCAAGCTTCAAGCAACGAGTGATATGTCTGCGCTACTGAATCTAGTGCCAGAGACCGCTCGCTTGGTGTCATCGACTTCCACGGCAAACGGAGATGAGCCATACTATCGTACAGTTCCGACGTCTGTCATCGAAGTAAAGGATAAAATCATCGTTTTACCTGGAGATAGAATTCCCATCGATGGCACGGTAGTGAGTGGATGCAGTACGGTGGATGAAGCCGCCATCACTGGCGAGCCAATCCCTCGGCCGAAAAAAGCCGGCGACACGGTAGCGGCGGGAACAGTGAACTGTGATGGCGTTTTGACGATTGAAGTCGTGTCTTCAGGAGAAGAAACGCAAGTAGCTGGTATCGTTCGCATGGTGGAGTCAGCGCAACAACGCGAAGCGCCAGTGCAGCGACTTGCAGATCAAGTCTCTGGCAAGTTTGTGTACGGTGTGATGGCAGCGAGCGCGGCGACGTTCACGTTTTGGAGCACCGTCGGCACGAAAGTCTTCCCCGGTGTTCTTGCGACAGCTGCTTCGGCAACTAATGCACCAATTTTGATTGCACTTCAAATGACGGCGTCAGTCTTAGTCGTTGCGTGCCCGTGTGCTCTTGGTTTGGCGACGCCGACGGCGGTACTCGTCGGCACGGCGCTCGGCGCCCGCCATGGCCTTCTCATTCGCGGTGGAGACATCTTAGAAAAAGCCAACAATTTAGACACCGTTATTTTCGACAAAACTGGAACGTTGACTATTGGTAAACCAGTATTGACGGAAACGCGCACAAGCGGGGGCTTTAGCGACGCTGAAATCATCGCTCTTGCGGGAGCGGTCGAGCGAAACTGTCGCCACCCGTTGGCGTTAGCCATCACCGAAGCGGCTGATAAGCAAGGAATTCCCCGGCATTCAGTTGATGAAGGAACGTTCAAGCAGGAGCCCGGCGCTGGAGCGAGTGCTGTGGTGAATAAGAAGCTGGTTTCCGTCGGCACAACCTTCTACATTCAAGGCAACAATACCGTGCCGATGGAGCTGATCAATGCCGTGGACAACCCAGGTCGCACGCCGGTGTACGTCGGAATCGATGGCAAAATCGTGGGTGTTTTAGAGATGCAAGACGAAATTCGTAAGGACGCGGCCGAAACCATCAAGCGACTTCATGCGAAGAATATACAAACTATCATGATTTCGGGCGACAGGCTTGAAACGGCCCAAGCAGTAGGCAAACTCGTGGGCATCGATGAAAAGTACGTATACGGGGATGTACGACCCGAGGGAAAAGCTGAACTCGTACAAGACTTTCAGTCGAAGGGCAAATGCGTCGCAATGGTCGGTGATGGTATCAACGACGCCGCAGCTTTGGCACAGGCAGACATCGGCATCGCCATGGCGGGCGGCGTCGGCGCCGCAAGCGAAGTCGCTTCCATCGTCTTGCTCGGCGATAGATTACCGCAAGTCGGCGATGCGATCGACTTGAGCAGAGCAACGTTTAACAAAATTAAGCAGAATCTGTGTTGGGCTTTCGGGTACAACCTGATCGGTATTCCGATAGCCGCTGGCGCTTTATTGCCAGCATATGGATTGTCGCTCACGCCATCCGTGGCGGGCGCCATCATGGGATTTTCATCCCTTGGTGTCATGGGGAACTCTTTACTTTTGAAACTAAAAGGTCGAGAGCTTTCGAAGGCCGAGGAAGATGATTAAGACAAGTAGAACTCTTAGGATACTGTTGTAGCAGCAATCAATTGAAATTATTTCTAAGTTGGTGAGCAAACTCCACTACTTTTGCGCTTGAGCGAAGAACTCCTTTCCGCGATCTTCGATCTCCTTCAAGTATTCCGCCTGCACGCGCTGCGCGTACGATCCGTTCGGAAGATTCAGCACCACACCCTCCATGCGTCGCTGCAGATCCTTCGCGAACGCCGTCTCGTTGTAGCCTTCATTGGAAATTTCGGCAAAGCTTGTCGGCCACGCCTCGGCATTGGAGCGAATCACCTTGTCGAGCGCGGAAGACTTCTCATCCAGCTCGCGCGCGGCGTACAATTGCAACAATCTTTGCAAAATATGCACCATACCATCGAGTCCGTTCTCGTCAGACTTACGAATCCACGCGTAGAGCGTGTTCAACGTGCGCTCATCCACCGTCACCGCTTGGAGCTCATTGCGCATGCGCTCCAACGCGTCGGCTCGCAGAGGCACGTCGAATTCCCCCGAAGACGGGTCCGCGGCCGCCCCGACGACTCTTTGCAAGCTCTCGCTCGCCTCCTCCATCGTGCTCTCGGTCTTCTCAACCATAGCCTCGATGAGTTTCATGCACTTGGTCGCCGTGTCCATGATTTTCGTCTTCGTCGCGCTCTCCGTCGCCGTGTCGCTCCTCGACGCGAATCGCATCCACATCTTTTGATCAAACATCAGCACGTTCTCGACGACAATCTTCCCTAACTCCTCTTCGCTCGCGCTCGCGAGCATGAGATCGATCACGGCGTCCATCGCCGCGAGTTCGCTCACCGCGTTGTCCTTCCCGGCGGCGTGCGCGACGACGAACCGTTTCGTCGTCTTCGTTCGCATCGCGCGCGCCGCGCCCCGTCTCGCGCGCGTCGCCGTCGGCGTCGTCGTCTTCACCGCGCGCGTCGCCATCGTCGTCATCGCGCGTCGCGTCGCGCGGCGCCTTCTGACGTCCGGCGGCGTCGCTTTATCCGCAGCGACGTCGACGCGCGAGGCGCGGCGCGGCGAGCGCACAGCGCGACGCGACGCGACGCGGGCGAGCGAGCGCACAGCGCGCGCGACGGACGGACCCGACGCGCGGCCGTCGACGACGAAGGAAGGCAAGAGACGGAGAGGTCGACGCGCGCGCGAACGACCGCCCATGGCGTCGACGTCGAAATCGCCGCGTGATGATCCCATATGGACGTCCCTGCGCGCCGGCGCGCAGGCGTTGGTGGATAAAGAACCGTTGATGGGTGGGTTCGTGTACGCCACGATCCTGAACCAACCGACGTTCGAGCGCGCGTTGGGGTTCTTGTTGGCTTCTAAAATTGCAAACGCCACGATACTCGCGGGGCAGTGGAACGATTTGATTATGGATGCCATGAACGCGACGAACGAGGGAAAAAATCGAGAATATAACGGACCTGGAACGGGTTCGATCGGTGACGCCGCGCGAGCGGACCTCAAGGCGATCGTCGAACGCGATCCAGCGTGCCCGTCGTACACGCACGCGTTTTGCTTCTTCAAAGGGTTTCAGGGACTGCAGGCGCAACGCGTGGCACACTGGCTTTGGGGACATCAGCGAAAAGTTTTGGCGTGTAAGATGCAAAGCTTGATTTCAGAGGTGTACGGGATGGATCTTCACCCGGCGGCGAGATTCGGGCGAGGGATCATGATCGACCACGGGCACGGAGTCGTCGTCGGCGAGACGGCGGTCGTGGACGACGATTGCACGCTCTTGCACGGGGTGACCTTGGGGGGGACAGGGAAAGTGCGAGGTGATAGACATCCAAAGCTCGGCAAGCGCGTCGTCGTCGGGTCGAACGCAAGCGTACTCGGGAATATTAAAGTTGGGCACGACTGCAAAATTGGCGCGGGCGCCGCCCTCATGCACGACTTACCACCGAGAACAACAGTCGTTGGTCACAAAGGACGCGTGGTGACGAAGAAGCAGATAACATCGAAGCTTTAATCGGCGCTAGTTATTCCTAAATCTATTAGTTCGTAGCCTAACATAACCTATTTTTCATGTAACTGTACATACCACTGACTGCTTTCATTTTGCTCATTTCAAATGATCCGCGTTTGGTTCGGCACTGACGTTCTCCCACGCAAGATTACCTCCCGGGCGCCGCACTGTCCCTTGTAGCCAAAATTCGGCCTTCTCGCTGATTTTCGATCTTGCACTGAGCGTAGACGCTCCACTCGCTAAAGTTTTCCACGCGTTCACATCGCCAAGCTTGCCGCGCGCTGGTCCTCCAATGGCCCGCTTCAGGCGCACGCAGACGACGCCCGCCAGGGTTTTGGAATCAATGAACTCCGTCATTGGAACCATCTTCGACGAAACGTCCCAAAACGGTAGTTTTGGGATGGCTGGCAACCACTGTGGCACTTCGCTCCTCCAGATGACAGAGAACAGAGCGATGAGACGGTCCACGAGCGATTCGCCCGCAAATGATTCGGCTACCAAGTCTTCCTCAGACTCCTCGACGATCGTTTTACCGATAAATGAGTCGAGGACTTCGACAATGAGCTGCAAAAAGTCATCTTTGAGTTCATTGGACATGAGCACGTAACCAATCAACGGGATGAGTGTTAGAACCTGCACCCAAATGAGGAGTAGTTTGTGCGAAACGTCTCGCGTCGACAGAGCCAATTCTTTGAGCTGTTGAATCGCACCCTTGACGATTCCCATCGCCGCGTCACGCTTGCGTTTGACGATATTATGTAGTAAACATAGCCGAAATTCGACAAGGCTCTGAGCGATTTCCCATCGACGCGCGGCGTTTGAGTCATCCCAGTAAGCACCTTGAAGTACGCCATCAACATTCACATCATCGCAAACTCTGCCACCGACGTACGAAAGGACATCCGTTGTGACGTCGTCGCCTATTCCACCCACGAGTTCGGCAAGTAATCTGACTCGAGAGGGCTTTAGCACTAGCGCACCGACAACAACTCGCGAAAAGACTGAGTGCGCATCTCGCGAACATTTGAATTCATCGTGCACACACTTCAATTCCTCCAGCTTGGAAAGCAAATCAGCGTAGGTGACCGCGTGAAACAATTCAAGCAGTCGCTTTTCCTCGTCTGTAGAGATTTCAAAATGCTTTGACACATCTGCCGTAGAGTGAGGGGGGGTGAGCGCCCTCGATATTGTGGCGTCTGACATTTCATTCGCCGATTCGAGGAGTTGTTTCAGAGTGCGCACCATCGAGTCGTCCAGTTTGGACTCTCGCTCGTCATTGTTTCGCACGATCTGGCTCATGTATTCGCGAAACGCCGCGAGCGATTTCTGCGACGCGCCTGAATCTTTGTGCTCGACGATACCCTCCACCATAATGAAATTCAACAACTGAGAAAGGTCCACGACTTTGCCCCACAGCAACTCAATCAGCAGTTCTGAGATGCACTTGGTGTAATCTTCACGCGCTACTATCATGGTTCTTTCTTTGATCCAGTCAAACACGTATATATTTAATCTAGAAGAAGTTTCCGCGAGTTCGACGAAAAAGATTCGTACCGCTGTGCGACGCTTCATTGCCTCGTCTTCCGAAACATCCATGCACCAATCGCACGAAGTCTTCACCATAGACTTCATCGCAAGCTCTTCACTTTCCTCTCGATCAATGTACTTTCGCGCCATCGTACGCGACGCTACTTGGTCTAGATTACTTTCCAGCAACTTGTGTAACGTCTCAATAAGATTTCGGGCCTTTATGGTGATCAATTCTGGGCTCGCCGCTTGCGCGAGCGATTTCACGCGATTGTCGACGTCGTCGAGCACACTGCACAGTCGTTGTGACAACGGCATTTTCTTTCTCTGAAAGTCACGCCGCAAATTAGTGATGATGTTCAGGCCTCCGTCCCGCGGTGCGGCGACGAACGCATCCATATTCGCGGCGGCGACGGAGGCCACGACATCACTTAAGCTTATCACGAGATACTTGTCCGACTGTCCCCTCTCTTTCAAAATCTCCTGTAAACACCACGAGACTCTGTCCACCAGACCAACTGAATCTGCGTGCGACTTTGAAGCCTGAGGCACGAGCGTGCGTAAAGCTGGGCTCAGCGCCCGAGCAAAATCATGAGCGCTTCCAGTTCTCTGCCGCTTTTGTTCATTCATAAATCGCAGAAACTCGTGCAAGTACTTTTGCTGATCCACCAAGTCTTCCTCGACTGAATAGTTCGCTAACGCTAGGACGTACTTTAATTCCGTCTCGACACCTTCGCCACTTTGTGCCACCATTTCCTCGTCGCGCAATACATCGAAGATGTGCGCGAGTAAGTCCTCCGTCCACGCGCGTCGACACGCGTCAAAATCTCGTTTACACTGCGATAGATAGTTCACCTTCACCATCCACATCGCGCGATGAATCGGAACGTTGTACCCATGCAAGGTTTCAAACAAATTTCGCTTCCGCACGCCGTGTGGCACGCGTCGCTCGAGCGCGTGCAATCCGACGTCGCTCGCCAAATCCCGAAAAAACGCCGCCGACTCCTCCGCGCGCGCGTGCACCAACTCGGGCGCGCTCCACGTCTTCAACGCCTCCCCGCGTAACTCCACGTCGTAACTCCCATCATCTCTCCGTCCTCGTTTCGGCACTCTGCGCGTTTCCTTCGCCCCCTCGTTCGCATTCGCTCGTATCGCTTTCAGCGTCTCGCTCGTCGCCATTCGCGTCAACATCTCTTGCAGCGCTCGCGGCGACATAAACGTCCCGTCATCGAACGTCGTCTTCCCATCGATCGTCTTCACCGTCCGCGCGATTCGCCACTCGCGATGCTTTTCTTCGTCGTACCCTCGTCTCACCAGCTCTCGCGTCAGTTTTTCGCTCGGAAATCGCGTCCCGTCTCGCGCCTCCGCGCGCGTCCTCGGCGGCGCGTCGACGTGCGCGCGCACGGGTCGACCGAGCGCGATCGCGGGTCGCGACGACGACGACGGTCGCGCGCGCGTCGTCGTCGCATCGCGCGGTTTCGTCATGTCCTCACGCGCGCATCGAGGGTCGTCGACAAAGTGACGACCGGGACGCATCGCGACATCCATCCATCGCGACGCCACATCCAGCGGGACATCGCGACGACCATGGGGCGCGTCGCGGGCGTCGCGCGAGGCGCGGTGGCGGCGATCGTCGCCCTGGCGATCGAACTCGCGCGAAGGCGAAGGTCGAAACGGGCGACGACGACGACGACGACGATGGAAAAGACGACCGAGGCGGACGAGCTCGGGGCGTTCGTCGAGGCTGCGGAAGATTTGAGCGAAAGGCTGACGACGACGACGACGACGACGACGACGACGACGACG
>Ga0181606_10003335_pt1 | contig 13568 bp, 6 predicted proteins | sample 041ome_10_FD_132994 | JGI IMG/M metagenome (GOLD analysis project Ga0181606, IMG submission 132994) | Coastal salt marsh microbial communities from the Groves Creek Marsh, Skidaway Island, Georgia - 041412US metaG (megahit assembly) | ecosystem: Environmental > Aquatic > Marine > Intertidal zone... | reverse complement strand
GCAATCCGTGATGTGCGGCACGCACTCCGCGTACAGGCAATCCATCATCCCTTTCATCAGATCGATCTTATTCTTGATGCTGAAGTTTATGAAGTTCGTATCGACGATGACGTTATACGGCGGCTTCAGCAGCGCGTTGTACTTCCCGAACAGCGCGCTCGACTGCGTTTCGACGCGTTTGAGTTTGATTTCGTCTCTGTTTTTCCGCTTGTTCGATTCGCCCGACTTGTCCGCGCCTTTGCGCTGCTTGGCGATGTCTTTCGGGTTAATCATCCGCTTCACCGCGGCGAATTGCTTGGTTTTCAAGCGATTTTTACCCATGGCGACGAACGACGCGCGGCGCGCGCGGTGCGGCGCGTTATGGCGATGTCACTCGTGGCGGCGGTCGCCGCGCACCGAACGCGCGTCAAAGCGACGCGCGCGCGAGGTTCAGTCGCGCCGAGCGCCGAAGCGAACGCGATGTCGCCGCTGCCGCGCGTCTTTTTCGACGTCGCGATCGGTCGCGAACGCGTCGGGAGGATCACGATTGAGCTCCGAAGCGACGTCGTGCCGAAAACCTGTGAGAATTTCCGACAGCTCTGCGCGAACGAGCGCGGACACAGGCTGTCGTACGCCGACAGCACGTTCCACAGAGTGATACCGAACTTTATGATTCAGGGCGGGGACTTCACGAATCACGACGGCACGGGAGGGGAATCGGTGTACGGGCCGAAATTTCGGGATGAGAATTTCACGCTCAAGCACGCGGGGGCGGGGACGTTGTCCATGGCGAACGCCGGACCGCACACGAATGGATCGCAGTTCTTTATATGCACCGGAGACACGCCTTGGTTAGATGGGAAACACGTCGTGTTCGGATCGGTGGTGGATGGGATGGACGTCGTGCGACGAGTGGAGGCGTGCGGGTCCAAGTCGGGCAAGACGAGGGAGACGGTGAAAATCGTCGAGTGCGGGGAGATCGCGGCGGAACTGATCGAGGAAGAGGAACTCACGGAGGCTGGTAAAGAAATCTTAGCTAAAGCAGCGGCTGAGAGGCGGTTGGCGGATAAAGAAGCGCGAATGGTGGGCGCAGAGAACCCCGACGCGGCTTCCGCGCGGCGCCTGAAGGAGTCGGCGGCAGAGGCCGAAGCCTTGGCCGCGCGCGCCGCGGCGACGGGTGGTGTAGTGGAGGAACATTTAGGTGCGGACGCAGTCGATCCTACGGCTGGAATGTCTGCGAAGCAGCGCAAGCTTTTCGAGTTGCGGCTCAAGCTGAACGAAGGACGAAAGAAAAATCAGGCGGCGGTGGTGGAGGAGAAGAAGCGCGTCGACGCGCCGGACGAATACGCCAACGCACAGAAGCGGAAGATTCGAGAAGCTTCGAATAAGTCTCGCACGGACTCACTAGTGAAGCAAGGTATCGATCCGAACGCCATTCATCTCACTGCGACGATGGAACAGGCGAGTCGTAAGAAAGGGAAAAAGAAGCAGACGTATGATCCCAGCGACGCCGGACAGTTTAGCGCCGAGCGCCAATACGCCAACTACGAACGAGAGCGAGCCAACGCGGTAATCGATATGAGTGATTACGAAGCGCAAAAAGCGCGCGTGCCGGACTTTTATCGCGGTGCGGATAGCATTTACCACAACACGAACAAGCCGTCACAAGATGCGATTGATCGTTTAGCCCAAGGCATCTCCGCAGCGCAACGCAAGAGAACCGAGGCGCATGAAAAAAAGACTCACGCCGCAAAGGACGTCGACGGTATCAACGTCAGAAACGACCGGTTCAACAAAATGCTCGCGAAGAGTTACGACAAATACTCGAAGGAAATCAAGGCGAATCTGGAACGAGGCACGGCGCTTCCGGAGTAACCCCGACATGTATTTTTATAAAACAATTCTTCATCACAATCAACTCATTTTCGTGCCATATCCACCCCCGCCTGGCGTTTCTATCCTTAACACGTCGCCTGCGGAGACTTGCACGGAATTTTTACCTCCTAAATCAACAACTTCGCCGTTCACGCGACGCAGCGAGTTTACTCCGCGTGCGCCGTCGTTGCCTCCCGCCAAACCTTTTGGGGCAAAAATACGCCGTTCAGACAACACACTCACGGTGACATCTTTCAGGAACTCAAGTTCACGAACGATTCCATCGCCACCTTTCGTATTTCCATCACCGCCAGAGCCTTGACGAATAGAGAACTCGCGCAATATGACTGGATATCGCCGCTCCAAAATTTCTGGATCTGTAATTCTTGTGTTCGTCATATGACACTGAACCGCGGAAGCACCGTTAAAGTCTGGCCCCGCACCCGCGCCACCACCGATGGTTTCATAATACCCAAAGTTATCATCGCCAAACGTCAAATTATTCATGCATCCTTGGGCGTTCGCGCAAGCCCCGAATGCGGCGAGGCAGACATCTGTCACACGCTGAGACGTGAGGACGTTTCCGCCGACGACGGCCGCATCCTCAGAGGGCGAAAGAAAGCATCCGTTGGGCACGGATATCGTCACTGGTTTCAAACAACCTTGATTTAGTGGAATTTCTTGTTTGACGAGACAACGAATGCTGTAAATAACCGCCGCGTTTGTCACCGCCGGCGGCGCGTTCCAATTTCCTGACACTTCGGGAGACGTGCCGGAGAAATCGAAATCAGCAGTACCATGGGCAGCGTCAAGAGTCAACGTCAAGCACACCTCGCTTCCGTCGTCCATTTTATCGAGTGCTCTGAGAGTAACTTTATCGCCGTTCACTTGTGCGCCCAGACGAGTGGCATTGTCAATGACGTTTTGCGCCGCAGTTTTCAACATGTCGCGAACAGCAAGCTCAGCGTTGTCTTGTACGTGATTCATGTACGCCTGTACCTGACCCAGCCCACACTCGTCAATTAGTTCGTTCAAAAGTGAAATGCCTCGCTGATTCGCTGCAACTTGTGCGCTCAAATCGCTCAAGTTATCGGCAAGCTTGCGCGTACCGCGACTGCCAGTATCTGGCTTTGTCAGCAGTTTGATTATGCCTTCCTCTTGATACACGCCACGATCGACGAGTTTGAACGTTTTTATGGCGGCACCTTCGTCTGCGATTGTTTTTGAAAATGGTGGCATCGATCCTGGAGTCGCACCGCCGACATCGGCGTGATGTCCTCGCGAGGCGACGAAGAACACGATTCTCCCGTCTCGGAATACAGGCGTGACCACGGTGATGTCAGGCAAGTGACTACCACCTGCACGTGGATGATTGGTCACAAGAACGTCGCCTTCGTGCAAACCGTCAAATCCCCAGTGTTCGAGTTGCCAAGAAACGGTCGAGGACATTGCGCCTAAGTGCACCGGAACGTGCGGGGCGTTCGCGACAAGTCCGCCGTCTGGCCCGAAAATGGCGCACGAAAAATCGAGCCTCTCCTTGATGTTCGTCGACACGCTTGTGCGTTGCAACGTTCGGCCCATGCGCTCGGCTATGCCCATAAATCTGTTGCTAAAGATCGAAATCAAAATAGCATCGGCACGAGAGTAATCGGCTTCGACGGTTTCATTTTGCTCTTTGACGTTTGGCACCGTGATTTTCAAGTCGCCGTACGTTGTCACGTGACCGACGCAAATCGGCTCAATCACGCACGTCGATGTCCCATTCATGATGATCGCAGGTCCTTCAATGGACATTCCACCGAGCAAACTTTCAAATTGAAACACCGGCGTCTCGCACCAACCAAGGTTCTCAAAGTAGACGCGCGTTTTCGTGTTCGCAATCGGCTTTTCACCCGGTTTGCAGCACGCGATGGGCAAGCGCGTAAGCAGCGAGTTATTCGCGACTCCGCGCACGCGTACGTCATCTATCAGTAATGCTCGCCCTTTTAAATCGAATCCGTACTCGCGCACGAAGCGTTCACGGAATGCCTTCGCATAGTCGCCATCGTCTGGTTCGGGCACCATCATAGCCGTGTCGGAGCCATCGTATCTCAAATTGAGAAAGCATTCGCATCGCACCGCACTCGCTTCGAACTGTCCGTCTGAAATGAGCTGCGATATCACTTTTTCTTTCAGTGCTATCATATCGTCCATCGCTCGCTTCAATCCTTGTGCGTCTTCATACTTCGCAGCGCACGCAGCTTGTGACTCGGCGACGACGTCGGCAAGGCCCATGCCGTATGCCGAGAGAATACCACAAAATCTGTGTACAAAGACGGTAGACATTCCCAGATCGCGCGCGATTGCACATGCGTGCTGCGGTCCAGCACCGCCGAAAGCGGCCAGAACGTGGGATGAAATTTCGTACCCTTTGCTCTCCGTGATTTCGCGAATCGGCCTACACATTGCCTCATTGGCGACGCGCAAGAATCCCATCGCAACCTCTTCAGCCGATAAACTCTCTCCGGTCTCGGCATTGATACGCGCCGTGACTTCTTCAAATGCCTTGTAAGAGGATTCATAGTCCAGCGCTTCGTCTTCGTTCGGGCCGAATATCTTTGGGAAATATTCTGGGAGGATGCGCCCGAGGACCAAGTTCGCATCTGTGACGGCGAGCGCGCCTCCTTTGCGATAACACACCGGACCTGGTTGAGATCCCACGCTTTCTGGGCCAACGTAAAACGTCCCCGAACGAAATGTTAGGGCTGAACCACCACCGGCGGCGACGGTCGTGATATCTAATTGCGGCGCTTGCACTGTGACGCCCGCCGTCGTCGTCTCTGTGACTTGTTCGTACCCGCCCCGCGGATCGTAACGACTGACATCCGTGCTCGTACCACCCATGTCGAAGCCTATGATGGGTGTTCGTCCGTCGTCGCCATCGTCGCGTAACGCCGCGCTCGTCGTGAGAGCGAACCCAACGACTCCACCGGCGGGACCACTCAAAATGGCTTGATAGCCGCTAAAATTGTCCGCCGGCGTGAGCCCGCCGTCCGATTGCATGAAACTAACCTTGACGTCGCGCAAGCCTTCGTCGAAACCGTCCAGAAAGGAGTCGATATACGTTCTAATGCACGGCGTCAAGTACGCATCGACCGACCCAGTGTGCCCTCGCGGCACAGCGCGCACCATCGGCACGAGCGCGCTGCTCAACGCGACGTGCTGGAATCCCATCTCGCGCGCCAACGCGCCGATTGCGCGTTCGTGCTCATCGAACGTGTACGAATGCAAGAGCACGACTGATATAGACGTGATACCGTCGTCTAAAAGCGCCCGCAACCGCGGGCGAAGCGACTCCACATCCAAAGGTTTCAATATCTCCACCGTCTCCCCCGTCGAGCCGACGACGCTCGCGCCTCGCGCGCGCTCCCCCTCCCCTAAAACTCGCACGCGTTCGTCCACCTCCACGACGCGCTCGTACAACGCCCCCGGTCGCTCGATCGCGAGATCGAATATATCCGGTCTCGCCTGATTTCCGATCGCCAACAAGTCTCCGAATCCGCGCGTCGTCACCAACGCCGTCGCCGCGCCTTTTCTCTCCAGCAACGCATTCGTCCCCACCGTCGTCCCCATGCGTATCCATTCGATCCTTTCCGTCGGCACCTTTTCATCTCTTTTTATCTCTCGTCCGTGCACCGTCTCCAGCACGCGTCGTATGCCTTCCCTCGGCGCGCTCGCGTAGTTCGCCGGGTCCTCGCTCAGCAGCTTCAGGGTCACGAACGCCACCTCTCCCGCGTCGCCCTCGCGCGGGATCTCCGCGTAGACGTCCGTGAAGGTGCCGCCGCGATCGATGCAAAACTTGACGTCTCGCGCGGCGCATCGCGAGACGTCGCGCGCGCGCGCGCGGCGCGCGCGGGCGTCGGGACGCGCGCGCGCCGTCGCCGTCGCCGCCGGCGTTCTCGCGCGCGCGCGCGCGCCGGGCCGCGCGCGCGCCGCGCGGGCGCCGCCGTCGACGCGCGATGCGCGCGCGCCACCGTCGACGCGCGACATGGCGCGCGGCGTCGTCGTGTGCGGGCGTCGGTGACATCGCGAATCGCGATGGTGACATTCGTCGAGTCGTCAAAAATAGCCGCGCGACGCGCGACGACCGCGACGACGCGCGACGACGACGCGCGCACGACTCGGACGACGCGCGCGACGACGACGCGCGTTCGCGCGCGCGCGCGGCGGACGACGCGCGATGGCGCGCGCGAGCGGGACGGTCGCGGGACGGGGACACGAAACGTCGATCGCGCGCGTGGACGGAGACGCGCGCGCGATCGTGCCCGGCGAGAGCGCGACGGCGCGCGCGGTGAAGACGACGCGAGTGGACGGAAGAGAATCGGTGCGCGCGTTCGTGGCGCGGAAACGGGAGATATTCTTGGTGCAGATGGACATCGATAACAAGTTGAAGGAGATTGGAAAGCTCGAGGCGCAGGCGGCGAGACGGGAGGAGGCGTTGAAGAAATCTGAGAGCATGCTCGAGGAGGATCACGCGCGGTTCGATGAATTTTTGAAGGATAACGATGCGAAAGTGCGCGAAGCGGTGAGCGCGGCGGAGCGCGAGGCGCGGGCGAAACATGAAAAGATGAAGGAGATGAAACGCTTGCAAAACGACATCGCGAGCGCGACGCAAGAGCTGAATCGAAAGGAGGAAAAGTTGAAGGAATGTTACAAGTATAAGGAGTTTTTGGACGCGTTGACGCCGAGCGAGTGGTTCGAACAGCACGCGAAAGACAATGCGCCGATGTATTTCACGCAGCCTGAGCAGCTTTTGCGCGCCTTCGCGGCGTTGGAGGAACAAAATTTGTTTCTCATTCAGAGCGTTCGAGAGGCGGAGGAGATGCTTCAAACCGTCCAATCTAAACACACCAGCACGAAGACGCGAATGGAGACGGAGATGACCGCATTGCGCGAACAAATCCAGCAACTACAAGAAGCAATCGACGCGGAGGAACGTAAGGGCGAGCGATTGTCAAAGCAGCTCACGAGCGGCGATACGGGCGACGAAGACGAGATCGAGAACGAGCTGAAGGAATTGACCAAGCGTGTCACAGAAGTCTACGTCGATTGTGGGTTTGACTACGACCCGAGCATCAGCGTTTTGCAAATGTTGACAAATATCGAAGCAAAAATGGAAGAATATTTCGCGACGATCGATACGTTACCGCCAGACATCGTCGCTGATTTGGAAAAGCGAAAGGAAAAGGAGCGTAGGCGTTTGGCTCGAGAGGAACGCGCACGTCAACAAAAGCGTGAGCAAGAGTTGAGGTTTCAGCGCTCGCTCGAACGAGCGCGCGCGCCGGCTCATAAAAAGACAGGAAAACCTATCATGTTTCGATCAAATTTGCCGGCGAAGCAGGTCAAAAGGAAAGGGTCAAACGCAGACGAAATTGCCGACGCTGCCGCGGACAGGGAGCTCGAAGACTTTTTGGCGCGGCAGTACTAAGTTACACATATACCGTGCCGGTGGCTCAAATAATTTACAACAACAGCTACCATGGAATTGGGGGAATTTTGTCCGCCATGTCGTACAGCGAGACGCAAATCTCGAGTGAAATGAGTACGATGATGATCCACTCAAGCGCGTCGCTCTTTCGATTCTGTAGAATCTCCAAATAGAATTTCACTTGGGTTTGAATGAGATTGAGCTTGTAATCCAAATCTTGAAACCTATCTTCGAGCTCGAAATCCTGACGCAAGCCTTCCCAGACAATATTATACTGCGCGTATTGCCAAGCGGTGTCGGAGCGTCCCAACAAACCGAGTTTCGTAATTAACTCCGTCAGCGTGTTGTTGTTCTCGGCGACTAACGAGAACAAGCGCTTCTTGCTAATGTTCAGGTCCCCCGTCAACTCCGTGCTCTTGTTCAATTTACTAAAAATCTCAACCATCCCGTCCACTTTTTGCTCGTAGTGTTCCAGCGCGACAGTTTGTGCCAGCACGCTCGAGATGACACTAATGTTGTTTATATCCATCCTCTTCAGAACAATATGATCGCTTTCTAGGCTCGCCCAGTCCGTGAGCGTCGGTCTGACAACGACTCGATAATCATCCGTCATTGGCACCGCCAGAGGCGTCGACGTGAACGATCTCGCGAGCTTTAAACACTCCTCCCGCTCCTTGTGCCCCATGTTGTAAAACACCACGCTCCCGAACTTAAACACCACCAAATACCGACTCAACATCTCCGGCGGTATCGGGGCGTCGCCATCGATGCTCGGTAACTCTGCCACTTTCTTCGGCGACATTCGTATGATCACTCCTTCGCGATTAAACTCTTTCGGATACGCCGGCATTTGCTTCGCCAACGCACGCACGTCGATTGTACTCCCTACGTAGTACGCGCGCACGGGCAACATGTAATCATACGCGCTCGTCCCCTCCGCCGGCACGCCTCCCGAATCATCCGCGTCCACGACAACATCATTTTCATCCCCCACGACATCCATCACTCCCTTCACCGCGCTTCGTTCGCGTCCCGGCTCCCCTCGCGCGTCGCCGCCGCCGCGCTTCAAGATGGAGTCCCCCATCCCATAATTCGTCCCTTGTCGCTTCCCTTTCCCGGGCTTATCCCTCGCCAGCGTCGCGTACGTCGCGTTCGATGTCCACATCACCTCTCGCACCGCTGCGATTGCCGAGATCGCCCCCGGCGCGCGCGTTTGAACGCGTCCCGTCGTCGACGCGTAAAGCCATGCGCGCGCATCCATCGTCGTCGCGCGCGCGCATCGCCCGCCGCTCGCCAGCGCGCGCGCGACGACGCGCGACATCGCCGTCTCGACGCGTTCGCTCGCGCGCGCGCGTCGGAGACGCGCGTCGCGCTGTGTCGAGCGGCGAGCCGCCTTTGCCTAGGTCACAAATCGGATGCGCCCGACCGCATTGCGACGCGCGCGACGCTCGATCGCCGCAAGCCTCGGCGCGCGGACGCGAACGCGCGACGGGTGAACGTCCGCGCGGGGACGCACCGAACGACGCGCGCGGGGACGCACCGAACGGGGCGCTGAACGATGGTGCACTTGTACAATCTCACGCTGCAGAAGTCGAGCGGAATCAACGCCGCGGTGTACGGAAACTTCAGCGCGAGCAAGGCGCAGGAGATCGTGGTGCTGCGAAATAAGGTCGTCGAGCTGCTGCGACCGGATGAGAGCGGACGGGTGCAGAGCGTGACGAGCGTGGAGGCGTTCGGGATCGCGCGGTCGATCGCGACGCTGCGCCTGGCGGGAGCGAATCGAGATTATCTCGTCCTCGGAAGCGACAGCGGTCGGGTGGTGGTGCTGCAGTTTGATAAGGAAAAGAATGCGTTCGTGAAGGTGCATCAGGAGACGTATGGGAAGACGGGATGCCGAAGGATCGTGCCGGGGCAGTTTTTGTGCGCGGACCCAAAGGGGCGAGCCATTTGTCTGGGCGCGGTGGAGAAGAATAAGCTGGTGTACGTGATGAACAGAGATAATGAGGCAAACTTGACTATTTCATCACCGCTTGAGGCGAATAAGTCGCACACGATCGTGTTTCACATGTGCGCGTTAGATTGCGGATTGGACAATCCGATTTTCGCGGCGATCGAGTTGGACTACGGCGATGCGGACGCAGACCCGAGTGGCGAAGCCGTGGCGGAGGCGCAGAAGCATTTGACGTACTACGAACTCGATTTAGGTTTGAACCACGTCGTACGCAAGTGGAGCGAGCCGATCGATAACGGCGCAAACCATTTGATTCCCGTGCCAGGCGGAAGCGACGGTCCGGGTGGTGTCTTGGTGTGCTGCGAAAACTTTGTCATTTATAGACATCAGAACCACGACGAAGTTCGGGCGGTGATCCCGCGTCGAAATTCTTTGGCGGCTGATCGAGGGGTGTTGATTGTGTCCTCCGCGAGCCACAGATCGAAGAATTCTTTCTTCTTTTTGGCGCAGTCAGAGTACGGGGACATTTACAAACTCACCATCGACTACTCCGGGGAAACAGTGAGTGAAGTCAAAGTGAAGTATTTTGACACTATTCCCCCGTGTGTAAGCTTGTGCGTGTTGAAGACTGGTTTCTTGTTCGCGGCGAGTGAATTCGGAAATCACGCGCTGTATCAGTTTGCCGGCATTGGCGACGATGACGCGGTTGAAAGCAGCTCGGCATCGCTCATGGAAACGGAGGAAGGCTACGAGCCCGTATTCTTCGACCCGCGACCTTTGACCAACTTATACACGATCGATACTATAGATAGTTTGTGTCCTGTGCTAGACATGCAGGCACACAACTTGACGGAAGAGGAAATGCCACAATTGTACACGCTTTGCGGAACTGGCGCTCGTTCATCGCTTCGCATTTTGCGGCAAGGCATCGCCATGAACGAATTGGCGATGAGCCCACTTCCGGGCCAGCCGAACGCCATCTTCACGGTGAAGAAGAGCTCGTCGGAAGAGTATGATTCGTATATCATCGTCTCGTTCTTGAACGCAACGCTGGTATTGTCCATCGGAGACACCGTCAGTGAAGTGAACGACAGCGGGATTTTAGGAACTACGACGACGCTTCAGGCGTGTCTCATGAGCGATGAATCTTTACTTCAGATTCATCCGGGCGGTTTGCGCCACATCAAGGCGGATAAGCGCATCAATGAGTGGCGCACTCCTGGACGCAAGCAAATCTCAAAGTGCACGTGCAACAGCAAGCAAGTTGTCATCGCGCTCACCGGCGGCGAAGTGATTTACTTTGAGTTAGATTCGGCCGGTCAACTCATTGAAGTTGAAAAGCTGGAGACTAGCGGCGACATTGCGTGTTTGGATATCGGTCCGGTTCCTGAGGGTGCGCTGAGAAATAGATTCCTCGCCATGGGTTCGTACGACGGCACCGTGCGCGTCATGAGCCTCAACCCGGATGACTGCTTGCAAACGTTAGCCGTGCAAGCGCTCAAGGGCTCGGCGCCGTCCAGCTTGTTGGTCCTCCAAACCGCGGGTACGGAGTCCACTCAAGGTGGTTTGTTGCTCAATGTGGGCATGGCGAATGGCGTTTTGATGCGTGCGACGATTGATCAAGTTTCTGGACAACTGAGTGATATGCGCATGCGCTTTTTAGGCGCTCGTGCGCCGAAGCTTGTTCGTACAAGCGTTCGTGGCGCTCCGGCTCTCGTCGCGTTGTCATCTCGACCTTGGTTGGGATACTCTGAAAAGGGAACGTTCGTGCTCGCACCAATTTCGTACGTCCCGCTGGAAGAGGTGTGTTCGTTCAACAGCGAGCAATGCCCCGAAGGCGTCGTGGCGATTTCAAACCAGACGTTACGCATCGCGAGCATCGAGCGTTTGGGCGAAAACTTCAACCAGACCACGGTCAAGCTCCGTTACACTCCGCGCGCGATGAGCGCCAATCCTGATACGAAGATGGTTGCGCTGATCGAAAGTGACCAGTGCACGGTTCCAGTCGGCGAACGCGAAGGTCCCGAAGCAACGCCCGCAGACGAAGCGCCCGAAACGAACGACGAAGACGAGGAGGAAGCAAAGATGCTACCCGTCGAACAGTTTGGCGCGCCGAAGAGCTCGCCTGGAATGTGGGCGGCGTGCGTACGAATCGTCGATCCTAAGGAGGCGAAATCGACGTTCGTGCTGGAGCTACACAAGAGTGAAGCCGCGCTCAGTTTGTGCCACGTCTTCCTGACAGGCCCGAATGAGTTACTCCTTGCCGTCGGTACGGCGGTGAACCTCACGTTTGCGCCGCGCAACTGCGATGGTGGTTTCATCCATTTGTACAGATACGGTAACGATGGTAGGACGCTCAATTTGGTGCACTCCACCCCGACGGATGGTCCGGTCGGGGCGTTGTGTGGATACAAAGGTCACCTGCTGGCGGGCGTGAACAATTCGTTGCGCATTTACGACTACGGTAAGAAGAAACTCTTGCGCAAGGTTGAGAACAGGAACTTTCCAAACTTCATCACCACTCTGCACGCGGCGGGAGATAGAATATACGTCGGTGACGTGCAGGAGTCTATTCACTACGTCAAGTACAAGGCGGATGAGGGTAGTATATACATCTTTGCCGACGACACGAAGCCGCGATACATCACGGCGACGCTGCCTTTAGATTACGATACACTCGCCGGTGCGGATAAGTTTGGGAATATTTTCGTCAATCGCCTACCGAAGGATGTCAGTGAGGACATGGACGATGACCCCACAGGCGGTAAGAACATTTATTCGCAAGGTGTATTGAACGGTGCGCCGAACAAGTCTGAAACCTCTGCGCAAACATACATCGGGGAGACGGTGTGCGCGCTCACGAAGGGCGCACTACAACCGGGAGGGATCGAGATCATCATGTACGGCACTTTCATGGGCGGTATCGGATGTTTGTTACCGTTCAGCTCTCGATCGGAGATCGAGTTCTTCACTCATTTAGAAATGCACATGCGCCAGGAAGCGCCATCCATAGTCGGGCGCGACCACATGGCATTCCGGTCGTACTACGCGCCGGTCAAAAATGTCATCGACGGTGACTTGTGCGAGCAGTTCGGCGCTTTACCGGCTGACGTTCAACGGAGAATCGCGGAAGAAATGGATCGTACGCCGGGCGAAATTCTAAAGAAGCTTGAACAAGTTCGATCCGTCGCGATATAAAATGAGAGTGCGAGTGCGTCGTAGTGAGAGTGCGTAGCGCGTCAAAGTCGTTGTGATGTCATTCCAAAAGTTCTAGAAATCATCTCGGAGTCTTGCGCTCGTTTTCGGCGCCGCCTCGAACTAAATACGCTGCCCCGTGCACTGCGATCACTTTCGTCCAATCCACCGCCCAATGAAGCGTCGCGTTCACCGAACCCAAAAGAGTTCTCGTTCTTTGCGGTGCATCCGTGCTTTGCGATGCTTCGCTCGTACTTCCATTCGGGCTCCCGCGCTCATCCATCGACGATCGCGCGCTGCCGCCGTTTCGCATCGATCCCTCTCTACTGCCCTCGTCTTCGCTCGCGCGCTGCAACCTTCTTTGAAATCGCTCCGGCGCCTCCGTAAAGCTGTAGTCGACGGCCGACTCCATGCGCGTGAGCACGTCCGCGTCGCGATACGCGTCGGTCTTCTGTTCGATGCTCCGCAGCGTCTCCTCACGCTGGCTTTCGCTCGTCACAAAAACCACGCTCGCGTGCAAATCATCGATCGGCGCGTGCGTGGGATCGTGACTATCCCAAAACACGTCCAACAGCTCGCCGAACGTCGCCGCGTACGGATTCTCCGGGTCCCATCGCACGCGCACCACCTCCCGCGCCCCGCCCCCGTGACCGCGCGCATCGCCCACCGTCGACGTCGTCGCACCTCCCAGTCGTCTTCTCACCCCCCCCTTCCCTCGGTTTCCTCGATGAAACGTCCCGACCGTCGTCGCCGCGTGCGCCCCCGTGCGTCGCGTCAGCGCTCGCTCCAAAAACGCCGTCGCCCCCGTGGCGAAGTACGCCTCCGACAGCGCCCTTCCTCCGTGCGGCGTTCGCTGATTCGCCTCACTCTGCGCCGTCGACGGTCGCGGCGATCCCTCCCGTCGCTCCGTTCGCGCGCGCGGCGTCGTCATCGCGCGCGCCTCGTCCTCGTCGCGGCGTTTTCAACCACCCGCGCGGAGATTCGTTCGACGCGTTCGTCTTCACCGTTTCGCGCGCCGCTTTCGCGCGTCTCGCGCGTCTTCGCGCGGTGTAAACGCCTCTCGCGCGTCGTTCCGCGCGTTCGCGCGCGCGCGAGTGCGCG
>Ga0181606_10003332_pt1 | contig 13571 bp, 13 predicted proteins | sample 041ome_10_FD_132994 | JGI IMG/M metagenome (GOLD analysis project Ga0181606, IMG submission 132994) | Coastal salt marsh microbial communities from the Groves Creek Marsh, Skidaway Island, Georgia - 041412US metaG (megahit assembly) | ecosystem: Environmental > Aquatic > Marine > Intertidal... | reverse complement strand
GAATCTCAACTAGGATGCAGCTCCAGCTAATCGACTATCTCACCTTAAATCTTTTTCCATGGAGGGGAAGCATGCCACTGGCTACGGTATGAAGTTAGGCACTCTTGGGTGTTAAAGTCCAGCCAATACATATAGAAGTCCTCATTGCCAATGGTCTTACGGCCCCACCATTACTACCCTTCCAAAAGCTTACGTTAGTGAGAGCAAGTAGCAGGGCAGAAGCGCAATTACAAACAGAGGATTTGACTACCCTTCCAGAAAATTCACGGTCAATCTTGCCCCGGCAGATATCCCAAATATGAATCAGGTTATGATCTCGTAGTAGTAGGCATTCTTCAGGCCAGCGGGGAAATACAAGCTCAACTAAATTACACGTCCCAACTGTCAGAACTTGCGCAGAGACATTGGCCGGATGGACATTTTAATGCGGGCAATTTATCGAATTGCTATGGTAGCCCAGACCATTGCTGATCTGGAAAAACATGATTTTGTTAAGCTTATTTTCTAGGCTCGCTGGAACTGGAATGATCCGCAGAGAAATCTAGAGAAGTCAAATCGACAAAGATTCTGCCAATAACTAACGAAGAATAATCGTTCGGTTGCCGTCAATGATGATTCGCTGCTGGCAATGCCATTGAACTGCTCTGACCAGAACAATAGTTTCGATATTTTTACCAAGCCGTGCGAGCATATCGGCGCTATAGCTATGCTCCACTCTTTGAATATCCTGCTCAATGATTGGGCCTTCATCTAGGTCGCGAGTCACGTAATGGGCAGTAGCACCGGTTATTTTAACACCCCGGCTCACAGCCTGGTGATATGGGCGTGCGCCTTTAAAGCTGGGTAAAAACGAGTGATGAATGTTAATCGCGCGGCCTTCCAGTTTTTTGCACATGTTATCTGACAAAATCTGCATATAGCGGGCCAGAACCAGCAAATCGACCTGCAGCTCATCCATAATGCCGAGCATCTTGATTTCTTGCTGGGATTTGTTGTCTGCACTGACCGGCAAATAAAAATAGGGTAAGCCGTACCACTCGACTTTGGCACGAAAGTCCTCATGATTGGAAACAACACCGACAATTTCGCAGGGGAAATCTTCTTCTTTCCAGCGATAGAGCAAGTCGTTGAGACAGTGACCAAACTTTGACACAGCCAAAAGCACTCTGGGTTTTACCTTGGCATCCTTGAGCTTCCAGTTCATCTGGAACTCATGTGCAATCGGAGCAAACAGCTCACCCAGGGTGTTTACATCTGGCATGGCCATGCCTTCGGTACCATGGGAAAACTCCCAGCGAGCGAAAAACTTTTTGCCTTCGAGATCGGCAAATTCAGACGCTTCAATAACAGTGAAGCCCTGCTCATAAAAGAAATTTGAAACGCTTCGGACGATCCCAATCTTTTCCGGGCAATCTATGGTGAGAATGTATTTATCCAATTGTTCTGTCTCTCGATATAGGGCGAAGCATGCTCACCCTGAATGATCAGTCGAATTGGCGACTATCTTAATGATTCCTGCGTCGAACACCTAACCCAATTACGCTATCCAATATTTGAGGCAATAAATTTTCGCCAAGCGCCCTGGTCCGTAATCTCACGAGCGCCTTTCACTGCAGCCGATTCACAAATAAAACCACTTACCCAGCGACCATCTTCAAGCTCGACCTTACCGATACCCAAAGGATGGGGAATGTGGGCAACAAAGCTGCCGAATTCACTTGCAGGAACCGACCAGACCTCAACCTCAATTGACTCACCTTCATCCACATCCCGGATTAGACCTGGACGAATTGGGGCCGGCCAATCACTGTAGCCTACGATCAGCGGCTGAGCCGATGCCTTGGCGACAAACGTTAAGCTTGATACAGCAATGAGAGCTGCGAAGATTTTTGATGCTAGATGTTGAAGTTGCATGATGCCTTCCTCTTGTTAGTTGGACACGGAAAACCGTGCTGGGTCACTGTCGGAACCGATATGAGAGGTACTTAAGCGCGTTCTCGCCGCTCAATCCTCCCGGGCTTTTGTCCCGCCGTGTAACCTTTGAGCTATGTCCAAAACTTATGTGAGACAAAGCCTAGAGAAAGGTCGACCGCTCTCGGACTAGGCACCACGTATGTGGCCGGAACCCTAGCGGTTCTATTAATCAAATTGTGTAGCTGCCCTCAGGTCGATACACAACCACGATCAGGCGACTTAAATATCTCTCGATACTCCATTTACCTGTCAAGAATCGTGCCAACACTAATGGGGCCAAGAAAGGACAAATCCGAAAATATCGCCTCATAAAAGCGCATTAAGCCTGCGTGCGCGCACCTTATTTGTGCATATTGGCTCATGTTAATAATGGCTAGCCCTTTTTTAACTTATAACTAGAATAGCGGCATGCCTTCCAAACCAAAAAAGATAAACACCAAACCTATTTTGGTTCCCCAGAATGGGAAACTCCGCCCCTTGAGTGATGACCAAGCTGCCGCCTGGTTAAAAGCCCTGGCCAAAAAAATTCCAACGGCCGCTATTCAACAGGGGCAACAAGTACTGGATAAAAACCCATCCAGCCAAAGATTTAGGGGAGCCTATTATCAATTGCTTTGCGATCAGGAAATGAAAACCGACCTGATCAATTTGACCGAGGCATTCCTAAAAAAGCATCCTCGTGACGCTTTGGCACTAACTTATTTATCCCATGGTTTACGACTTTCCGGGCGTATCCCTGAGGCGGTTTCGCATCTGGAGAAACTCCACAAGCTCAACCCGAGTGACCCTGTAACACTTAATAGTCTGGGCAGTGCATACAAGGGGCTTGGTGATTTCGAAAAAGCCGAGCAGTTCCTAAATCGTGCTACTACGATCAAACCAGACTATGGCGTCGCCTACTGGAATAAATCAGACATTAGCCACTCGCCGCAAGAAGATCTCGCCAACATAAAAAAGGCACTTACCAAAGTTTCAGACCCCGCCAATTCACATTTCTTTCACTTTTGCGCTTATCGATTGCTGGAAAATAACGGGGAATATGAAGAGGCTTTTACCCATCTGAAAACCGCTAACGAGCAAAAGCGATCAACGCTCAGTTACAACATTAATGCCGACCTTGCCATAGATGAAGCTATTCGTCAGACATTCACACCAGACTTTATGCAGCAACATAGAGACGAGGGTTTCGAAGAACTTGAACCCGTATTTATCTTCGGCATGCCCCGCAGTGGAACCACACTGGTTGAACAAATTGTGGCATCACACCCAAGCATTATTGGTGCAGACGAACTTTCCGCCCTGGGAGACGCCACCCGAGAGATCCAGCGAAAATATCGACTGACGGGGCAATTTCCCCATACTTTAAAAGACCTGCCCACGAATGGTTGGCGTGAAATTGGTGAAACCTATGCCAGGTTTACCGAGCCTTTGCGCGTAGGACAGAGACGATTCACTGACAAAGCATTGCTAAACTTCAAAACTGCTGGGTTTATTCGTCTTTGCCTACCCAAGGCAAAACTGGTGCTGGTTGAGCGTAACCCAATGGATTTGGGCTTTGGTTGCTACCGGCAGTTGTTCAGCCAAGGATTGAGATTTAGCTATGACTTTGATGACCTTGCCCAGTATCACGCCAGTTTTCGCAAACTAGCAGACCACTGGCAAGAGCTGCTGGGTAAAGATATGTTGCGTGTGAAGTATGAAGAGCTCGTCGCCAATCCGGAGACCGAGATTAGCAAGATACTTGCTTATTGTGATCTCAGCGAAGACCCCGCATGCTTTTCCCCTCACGAAACCAAGCGATCCGTTAGGACGTTGAGCGCAAGCCAGGTTCGCGAACCCATATCGACCAAAAGTATCGGTCGCTGGCGGCAGTACGAAACACAACTGCAACCTTTAGAGGAAGCATTTGCCAAACATGGCATCGGCACAAATTAAGTTGCTAGAATCCCACCCGGGATCCAATAAACCACCTAACTTTTTACTTCGGTATAAACATGAAATTACATTGGCTCATTTTTGCAGTTCTCACTTTTGCTACAGCTTTGGCTCATTCTCAACAGATTGTGGATGGCCCCGACGGGAAAAAGATCCTGCTAAAACAAGACGGTAGCTGGGAATACATTGATGAAACTACCCTGATAACCACTCCAGATGGTCGCAGAGCCCGTATCAATGACGACAACACCTGGGAATATGTCGAGACTGCTCGTCCAGCCACGCAAACCCCTGCAGCGGCATCACGAGACGAAAACGGCGTTGTGATGATCAGTATGAATCGGGCACAGTCACAGCCACAGACAAACTCGTCCGCACTTGAATACACAATAGACAGGGTGTTTATTGTTGAAGTGGAAACCAGGGCCGGTGTAAGCAAAGGTACCCGACGCGACTCCGCCGTTTATTTTAATGTAGAAATTGATTCAGCAGTTGATTCCACTTTACCCGCAATAGACCCCAGAGCCCTGTCGGTTAAGGATAGTCGAGGTGATAGCTACAACGTTGTCGAAGCCACCCTGAGCACCCAGAATATTTCACCCGGGAACCCCGCCCTCTTAAAGGTGGTTACAGATGATTCCCCAATGCGTATTTTCAATGCCAGGGAGATCTATCTGGATGTTGCCGTCGGGGCATTGGGAAATCCCGAACCACTTCGAATATCCCAACCAATGACTTTTGTGGATCGCCTGGACGGCATGCCTTAACTGATTACTAAAATGGTCTATCAAGCAGGATTGTCACTGGAGGCATTAATAGATCAGCCCAGACAACTCCTGCCCATGGATGGTCATTGCCAGTATTTTGGGAAAATATTCCACCCACAGGAAGCCTTTGGCTTTTTTCAGACACTGTTGACCCAAATTACCTGGAAACCTGACAGGGTTTTTATTTTCGGGAAATACCATGTCACTGCCAGAAAAGTGGCGTGGTTCGGGGATACAAATTGCTATTATTCCTACTCGGGGACAACTCACAATCGTCCCCTCTCCTGGACGGACGAGTTACTCGCAATTAAAACCAGGGTTGAAGAAATAACCCAAGTGAGATTTAACGCCTGCCTTGCCAATTTTTATCAAGACGGTTCTCAAGGTATGGGCTGGCACCGGGATAATGAAAAAGAGCTGGATCAACGCGCTATCGCCTCAGTCTCATTAGGCGCTGAGCGCCGCTTTGATTTCCGACACATTCGCTCGGGGGAAAAACAGTCAGTGTTTCTTGAGCAAGGCAGCTTGTTACTTATGACAGGTGACACTCAAAAGCACTGGCAACACCAGTTACCCAAAACAGCCAAAGTTATTGCACCCAGAATAAACCTGACTTTTCGGAATATTATCAATCCTTATAACAACGCCAGTTAACAAAAACATTTATCAACGACAAGACTGATAAGAGATCCTCAGCACTGATAGAATCGCTGCTCTGTTTTCTGGGATATATGAACGACTCATGCTCGACGGCCTAAACAAACCTCAACGCGAAGCCGTCAAATATATCGACTCGCCTCTGCTTGTGCTCGCTGGTGCGGGCAGCGGGAAGACGTCCGTCATTACTCGCAAGATTGCTTATCTAATAGAACACTGTGGCATGAATGCCAAAAATATTGCTGCGGTGACCTTCACCAACAAGGCAGCACGAGAAATGCGAGAACGCGTTGGCCAGTTGCTGACAAAATCTGCTTCCAAGGGACTTCGGGTGTCTACTTTCCATACGCTTGGGCTGGACATACTCCGAAGCCATTTAAAAGAAGCCGGGCTGAAGACTGGGTTTTCCATCCTGGACGGTGATGACAGCTTGCGAATACTAAAAGAGCTTTGTGTCCAGTCCAACGATATGGCGCTGGAGCAGCTTGAACTGGCTCGCAAACAGATCTCTACATTCAAAAACCAACTTATTGCACCAGAGCATGCCATTGCCAAGGCAGAAACCACAGGCGAGGCAAGAATTGCTCGTCTCTACATGCATTACTGCGAAGCTCTTAAAGCCTACAACGCCGTTGATTTCGACGACCTGATCCTACTTCCGGTTCAATTATTTGAGGATTACGACTACATTCTTGAACACTGGCGAAATCGTATTCGTTACCTGCTTGTCGATGAATATCAGGACACCAACGAGTGCCAGTATGAATTGGTAAGAAAATTGGTAAAAAATCGCGGAAAGCTCACCGTGGTAGGTGATGACGACCAGTCTATCTATGCCTGGAGAGGAGCACGACCGGAAAATCTTGCCCAGTTAAATGAAGACTTCCCCGATCTTCGAGTAATCAAGCTGGAACAAAATTATCGATCTTCGGGCCGAATTCTTGCTTCGGCAAATGCGGTGATAGGTAACAATCCACACGTGTTCGAAAAATCCCTTTGGAGCGAACTGGGCATCGGCGATCAAATTCGCGTCAACTTATTGCCAGACGGTGACGACGAACTTGACTGGATCGTTGATGACCTGCAATTCCAGGTGGCCTCAAAAAGACTGAAATACAAAGATATCGCTATACTTTACCGTAGCAATCACCAGGCACGAGTGCTGGAGCTCAAACTGCAAGGCAGCGGTATCCCCTATCAAATAAGCGGTGGAACATCCTTCTACGCCAAGACCGAAATCAAGGACATCATGGCCTATCTTCGGCTGCTGATTAACCCGGACGATGACAATGCTTTTTTGCGAATTATCAATACACCGCGAAGACAGATTGGTACCCAAACTTTGCAGCAATTAGTCGGGTATGCCGCTGATCGGGGCTGTGGGCTGTTTCAGGCCTGCAACGAAATGGGTCTGGAAAAATACCTGACCGGGTCGGGTCGAGAGCGACTACAACGCTTTCACCAATGGTTCAGCCATATCCAGCAAGCCTGTTATCAGGCTGATCCAATTCCGCTGATACACGAAATGATCGAGGACATCGATTACTTCGGCTGGCTCGTTCAAAATGCCAGTTCAGTGAAAGTTGCAGAGGGGCGGATGAAAAACGTCAATCTTCTGATCGATAGCATTAAAAAAATGCTTGAGGACCAGGAGGACGATGATGCGCTGGAGGAAGCCATAGGTAAGCTAGTATTGCGTGACATGCTAGACGAGCAGCAGGAAGAAAGTGCCAATGACCGTGCCCAACTAATGACGCTGCATGCGGCCAAAGGGCTGGAGTTCCCCTTTGTCTATCTAATGGGTGCTGAGGAAGGCATGCTGCCTCACCAAAACAGCATAGACTCTGACAATATTGAGGAAGAACGACGACTTTTCTATGTAGGAGTCACCCGGGCCAAGCAAAATCTCAGCATTACCATGGCGGCAAACCGAAAATTATATGGCAACAATATACGCACGACGCCCAGCCGTTTTATTGAAGAAATTCCCGCCGAACATATAATCAGACAAGGCTTCGAAAGCCAGACTCAAGAAGAGGCCGAGCAAAAAGGTAGCGATGCCCGCGCCAGTTTGAAAGCTATGTTTGGCTAAAATCGGGCCACTGTCCAATAATAGCCAGACCAAAAAAAAAGCGCCTAACGGCGCTTTTCTATTAATCTACGAGTTAATTATTCTGACTGGCTCAGAATGTAATCAATCGTAGACTCGATCTCCTCATCAGAACAATCCATACACATTCCTTTCGCAGGCATCATACCTATACCATTGATTGCATTTGAGTAGAGCGTATCCATTCCTTGGGCTATACGTGGTTCCCAATCGGCAGCAGCTCCAATAAGGGGCGCACCGGCCGCACCAGTTGTATGGCATGCCATGCAGTAGGTGTTATAGACAGTCTCGGGATCCATAGGGCCAGCTTCTGCAGCACCGCCAGCGGCACATTCGTCACCTACCATACAGCTCTCACCAATAGGCGAAAGACGGTCGGCAATTTGTTGTTCCCGTGCAGTCTGGGAGATTGCTGACAGGCTCAGGGCAGTCAGAACCAAAAGCAGAGAGAAGTTTCTAAAATTCATCGATGGGACCTTTTAATAACAGCCGCAAGCAACCTGTGTAAATTCAGTTGTACGCAACCAGCGGTTTGTATATGGTTTGCGGGCGCGCATTATACCTGTGGACTACCGGATGGCAAAGCATGCGCATCCTGGATTCGAAGAATCACCAAGATGAATATGCTCAAACCGAATTAGTCTAATCGAATAGTTGAATCCTGCGGATCGGCACCCATAATTAGGTTTAATCGCAACAATTTAACGAATAAACGGAGAACAACATGAGCGACAATATCCATCATCTCGCTGATGCAGAATTTCAAACCGAGGTGATCGAAGCCGAAGGTCCAGTACTTGTAGATTTTTGGGCAAGCTGGTGTGCCCCTTGCAAAATGATCGCCCCAATTCTTGATGAACTCGCCGATGAATATGAAGGCAAGATCAAGATTTGCAAAATGGATGTTGATGCCAATCGAGAGACGCCAATGAAATACAATGTTCGTGGTATCCCAACCCTCATCATCTTTAAAGGTGGTGACGTCGAGTCCATGAAAGTTGGTGCCGTGTCTCGTGCACAGCTCAAAGAATTTATCGAAGCAACACTTTAAGCCTCGCAAGGCTTCTTGTTCGACGAATTTTAAAGGCCCCGGACGGGGCCTTTTTTAACTCGAAAATAAAATTTCTGCCTTTATAAAAAAAGACGCCAAATAGTTGTTGCAGGCGAATCAAATAGCGCTATACTGAATTCATTGGCACTCGCCAGATCCTAATCAGACACCATTAATAATCAGCCCATCAATCATAATGATTGTCGGCCAACGCTATAAACGTCTGAACTTTACAGAGATTTCGTGCCTCCCATTTTTCTTTTATTCCTTCAAATACCCAAACTTTCAATCCAAAGAATTCACAGATGAACCTGACAGAATTAAAACGCAAACCTATTGGTGAATTGCTCGATATTGCAGCCTCAATGGGACTGGAAAATGTTGGCCGCAATCGAAAGCAAGACATTATTTTCTCCATTCTCAAACGTCACGCCAAAAGTGGCGAAGATATCTACGGCGATGGGGTTTTGGAAATTCTTTCAGACGGATTCGGATTCTTAAGATCAGCTGACAGCTCATATTTAGCTGGCCCTGATGATATATACGTCTCACCTAGCCAGATCCGAAGATTCAACCTTCGAACCGGTGACACTATCTCTGGGAAAATACGACCACCGAAAGACAACGAGCGGTACTTCGCGACCCTCCATGTCGACACAATTAATGGCGATGCCCCTGAAAACGCCAAAAATAAAATTCTCTACGAAAACCTTACTCCCCTCTTTCCAGATGACCGCCTCAAGCTTGAAGCAGGCAACGGCAGTTCTGAGGATTTGACCGGTCGGATTATTGACCTGGTTTCACCGATTGGTAAAGGTTCTCGCGGTCTCATTGTGGCACCGCCAAAAGCGGGTAAAACCATCATGATGCAGCACATTGCCCAGGCAATTGTGCGCAACAACCCAGAGGTTTACATCATTGTACTGTTGATCGATGAGCGTCCAGAGGAAGTCACCGAAATGCAGCGTACTGTGCGCGGCGAAGTGGTTGCTTCGACCTTCGACGAACCACCAGCCCGCCATGTTCAGGTTGCCGATATGGTAATCGAAAAGGCCAAACGGTTGGTAGAGCACAAAAAAGATGTGGTTATCCTCCTGGACTCCATTACCCGATTGGCTCGAGCTTATAACACCGTTCAACCTTCATCAGGCAAAGTACTTACCGGTGGTGTGGATGCACATGCACTGGAGCGCCCCAAACGTTTCTTTGGTGCGGCACGTAACCTAGAAGAAGGTGGTTCATTGACCATTATCGCCACGGCCCTTGTAAACACCGGTTCCAAAATGGACGAGGTTATCTACGAAGAATTTAAAGGAACCGGCAATCTGGAGTTGCACCTAGACCGAAAGATTGCCGAGAAGTATGTTTTCCCTGCCATCAACGTTCGTCAGTCCGGTACACGACGCGAAGACTTGCTGATGGATGAGTCCGAAATGCAGCGTGTACTTATATTGCGTCGATTGCTGCATGATATGGAAGACCTTTCTGCGGCAGAATTCCTTGTCGACAAGCTTAAAGACTTCAAGACCAACGAAGAGTTCTTTGCCGCTATGCGGCGCAAGTAATTGGGCTTTCTTTAAGAGGCAAAAAAGAAAGGGGCTGATTGGCCCCTTTTTTATGTTCTGGATTTATTCCTATGGTCAGAAATCTAATCTTTCTCTAAAAAATTAATTATTTCAGGAATCCACCGTTCATACCCCTGAAATCCATGATCCCCTCCCTCTTCAATCGTTATTTTGCAGTGTTCATACTTCTCAACAGTCAGTCGATAGTCACAGGTTTCATCACCTTTCTGTGCCATCGCCCAGATACGTTCAGGGTGTGATATTTGATCGACAAACACAGATTTCAAATCAAAAACATCTTGTTCGCCCAGAATATAAACTTCGTCTGAGTAATAGCTTTGCAGCTCTACGCCAAGGTATTCTTCTTTATTGAACATCGAGGGACGAACCGCGGGATTAATCACAACCGCTTTATACCCATACTCCTCTGCAAGCCATGTGCACCAGTACCCACCCAGCGAGCTACCAATTAGCATGGTTTGCTCATTCGACTCCGCCATCAAGGCACGAATATGCTTAATCGCCTCACCAGGGTATGAAGACAATTGAGGACACAGGTATTTAATATCAGGGCGATTTTCGGCTAACCAGGCTTCCGTCGTTCGCGCTTTGAGCGATTTAGGAGAGCTTAAAAAACCATGAAGATAAACGATCCGCTTCAATTATGAATACCAAGTAATTTGAATAGGACAGATCTTAACCGATAACATATATATACAATCTTCGTATAGCAAAAGAAGTCTCATTTTATGGCGGTTATAGAATATAAACAGGGTGAGCACCCGCAAGGCCTCATTGGTTTCAGGGTTGCCCGCACGCTGGGTTCAGACTGTCAGCGTAAAGAATATTTTTTCTCGCTGAGTGTTCATGGTTCCAAGGCAGAAGAATTGGCTAAAGCTAAAGATCAGGAGCTTGCGGAGCTTGCACGGCAGAACCGAAGAAAAAATTCCTTAAAGCGCAAAAGTTCTTACCAGTTTGCTACGGGGTTATGCGCCAAGATTTTGGTTGAGCGGAAGGTTCGCGGCGGTGAAATGCGAACCTACTTTTGTCCTGCTTTTTGTGTTTCTCATGGTGGCAAAGACAAGGCTTTTCGAATTCCCAAGCTGGGATTCTCCGGCGCATGGTCAAAGGCTGTAAATTATTTTGCCGAAACTCGCGAATTAAATGGAAATGAGGCTTTGTCCCTACTGGCACGAAAACCGGACAAATCGGTTTTTACCGGGTCGCTGCTAAAGAAGGCCCAATCGCGAGGGCACAAGCTTACTTCGCGTCGAATCAAGGAAATGCTGGACGCTGAATTTGAGTAAAAAATTTCTGCGTTTTCATAAAAAAGGCGACCAGTTGGTCGCCTTTTTTATTGTACTTCAACTGCCTGAACTACTCTCCCAAGCTGGAATAGTAGGCGGCAAGATCTTTAGCGTCCTGATCAGAAACATTAGCAACCATTGGCGCCATCATGGCTGCACTACCACCCGTACGCTGACCATCACGATAAGCCTTAATGGCAATTTCCAGATACATGGCTTTCTGCCCTGCCAGGTTTGGGTACATAGGGGCAATACCAACGCCATTAACGCCGTGACAGGACGAACAGACACCAGCCTTGTTTTTACCTGCTTCTACATCACCCTGGGCCATAGCCATCATAGGTGCAGCCAGTAAAGCGGCGATTACCAACTTTTTCATAATGCTCTCCATTAATTTTGTGTGGGAAATTTCATATGGGCGAATTTTAACGAACTTATGACAAATGCGGTATTAAATAACCCAATAACAGTGATTCGTTAAACCAAAGACTCCAGTTTTCCTTCGTATAGCTCAACGCGCCTTTCATCATTAGCTCTTAGGGAAAGTTGGGAAAGTGTTTCCAGCAATACTTTGCTCTCGGGATTTTTTTCCAGCCAAGACTCCGCAGTTTTTATCTGGCTTTTGGCCGATTTCCCCTCAATATCACCATAAGTCGTGATCAAGGCGTCGTCCCATTGCTTCTCAATTCGCAAACGCAAAAACTTCTCTGCCCTGGCGGAGTTTCCTTTTAGCGCCAGCTGCCGTGTCAGATCAATGGTTTTATCTATTGGCAACACCGGTGCATTGATAAATAAATCAGCAAGCTGGAGTAACTGAGGCGCCGTAGGGTTGTCTGCAAGAACTGCCCTAAGGTAACGGCGTTCAATCATGGGGAGCCTTGATGACAGTACCTTATTGTTGTGAGCCGACAGGATTTTTTCATGCATTTGCTCCCAGTCGCCTTGATCTTCGGCGATCAAAATCTGCAACAAGCGCGCATCGGGATCACGCTTTTTCTCCGCAATGAGGGATTCGCATAAACTGGCAGCCTCATCATGGTTGCCCACACCTAACTCCAAATTGGCTAGACGCAGTCGCGCCTGGAAACTATTTCCAGGGAACTGTTGCATCAATTGCTTATATGTCTCCCTGCCTTTTTCTATATCCCCAGAGGCAACGGCAGCATCGCCCGCCATGACCACATAGGGCTGGGGATCCGGGTGACTGTTAGCCAGTTTGACAAGCTGTTTATAGGCCTTGCCCCAATCCTGGTCCGTGTAACTTTTTACGGCCGAGGCGGTGAGCTTGTCCAAACGCTTTCGCATCCATGCCCGTCGCCATCCGCCAAATAAAACGCCGCTGACGACCATCCACAGCAGCCAAATTATTACCAATCCTAGGCAAAGGAAAATGATTGCCAGCCAAATAGTCATCTGGAAAGCAACTTCGCCGGTGTTAACTAGAACATAGGCTTCTGCGCCCAAGCCCATGTAAACCCCCAAAGCTGCCGCCAGGGTCAATGCCAGATAAACCAAAAATCGACGCATAAGTTACTCCACTCCCATCCTTGAAAGCTGGTTAACAACCGCACTCAGCGCGCGAATAGACTCGGATATATCAAGAACCTGAGTCTGAAGACGAATTTCTGATAGTTCCCTCAAGCGGGCCCGAGAAGCAGTGGCCGCTGCCGTTCCTGTGTAATATTGCTGAATTGAATTTGCCGCTGCGGCCAGGGCACGCGTATAAACATCCTGCTGATTAGACAGAAGTGCGAGCTGGGCTTGTCGTATCTGCAACTGCACACTGAGAGTTTGGGCAACTTGCTGTTCTTCAGAAAGCAGGTACTTTGGTTCGTCCGTGTTTGTATCTATACGAATGTAACGGGAAAGAGTTGATTTGATTTTACTCCACATCTTGCGACCCAGATCATTGCTGGAGTCTGTCTCAACCTCTGTGGACTTCAGGGATTCAGGTTCAAAATGTTTCAGATTAACAACCTGCTGAGCCAGTGCTTCCAGCTCAAAAAAGATGCCTTCAACATCCAGGCTGTCTGCCATCTGAACGCGCGTTAAATCATCTGCCAACTGCCTGCGAACCGGAGTCAACTCCGGATAGGCCAGTTCACGCAAGATATCGTCTGCGGCCTGCATCATGTCAATCGATGAACTTTTATCGCCACTGGTCACTAAACGCTGATTGGCTATACGCAATAGATATTCCGCTTC
>Ga0181606_10003327_pt1 | contig 13595 bp, 12 predicted proteins | sample 041ome_10_FD_132994 | JGI IMG/M metagenome (GOLD analysis project Ga0181606, IMG submission 132994) | Coastal salt marsh microbial communities from the Groves Creek Marsh, Skidaway Island, Georgia - 041412US metaG (megahit assembly) | ecosystem: Environmental > Aquatic > Marine > Intertidal... | reverse complement strand
GCCGCTGTTGGCTGCGGTTGGCCTGAGGGTCCGCTTTGGACCGGTTGCCTATCATCGACTTGTCGGCATTGCTTTGAGCAACGACGGGACCGCTTTCGGGACCACTCTGAAAAGATGATGGTCGTCTAACACACTATAATTGCGCCACAATTTTGGTTGCACGACTGCCCTTCAGCGGCACCAGTTCTCCAACAAAATCAACGACTTAATCAGAAGGCATTCGCTTGGCCGATGTCGCAGGTCTGCTTTGAAGCTCACTGCGGACTCTTTCATGAGACTGCAGCATTATCGCGAAAGCCGTCGTTCGCTGCGGAAGGCTTCAATGTCCGAGTTGCGGACAAAGTTAGCATTCGCTGCGGCTGCGCTAACGGCAGCTTTCTGTAAATTGCGTCAGCAACGATAATTACGTGAGGCAGGAACCGGTCATCCGCAGCAGTTGGGACTCACGGTCGGAATGAGCATGACGCTGGCTGCATTGATAAAGAGAAATTCCGGTTAGGGATCTGGCTATTTTTGCCGACCAGCCTCGGCAACTAAGGCCGTTAGCCTGTAGAACCCGTGCGCCATCTTGGTGAATGGCGTGAGTAAGAAAAAGGAGAGAACGGCTCCGAGATGGATCGCCAAGAGGGTCGGCATGACCGTCGATTGACCAAAGGCATATAACGCCAGCCCGCTGAAGCCCGTAAAGCCCAGCAGCCCGACAAAAGCGACTTCGCCGCCAAATGCGGCAGAGGCGCCCAAGCTCCGATCAGACTGTAGTTTCAATCGGATCATCTCAGCACAGCCAACTACCAGTAACAGCCCGCCCGAAAGGCCCAGCAGTTTTGGCAGGGAAAGCAGCCCATAGGGCGCAGGCATGTCGAAGACGTAGTGCATCACGGTTGCGACGCTGGTTGACGCAAAGCACAAAAGGAAGCCGTACATGACCGCCTGATGTACCGCGCGCCGCGCGTGGGTGAACCGATCCTCGTCCTCGAAATTGCATCCGTCGCCATGCCCGCCTTTGAGGTCCTTCATATCGGCGGCTTGACGGAATGCCGTGATCAGATGTGCGGGGCGGAAGGGACCTGCCCCGATATGTCGCCAATACCGGCGCAGGCTGACTGCGATACTGAGCAGCGGGAACAGGAAGGCGGGCAGGAAGATGGCCACCATCGCGTTGTGCGACAGGGCCGCGTAAAACCCCTCGCCCCCGGCAGACGGCAAGGTGCGGGCAGCCCAGAAAAGCAGCGCAAAGCCGATGATCGTGGCAACGGCGATCAGTACACCATTCTTCTGAAAGGCCTTCCCCGCGGCGCGTGGGAAAGCCATTTCCTCCCAGCTGTTCTGACGGACGTCGGCCAGCGCCTGCGGCAGGTTCAGGTCAAATTCATGCGGGGCGGTATATTGGCAGGCATAGTAGCAGCCCCTACAGTTATGACAGAGGTTCGCCAATTGCGTCAGGTCGCCATCGCTGAACGCACGTTCGGCGTGCAGGGCGGGAAAGACGGAACAATAGCCCTCACAATAGCGGCAGGCGTTGCAGATCTCGGCCTGACGGCGCGCTTCTTGCAAGAAATCAGTTTGCATTTGCATGGTCGGCGGCCTCCTTGCCTGCGATGCGTCCAAAGACGGTTCCGATGGTCATGCCGAACCCGGCCAGATAGCCTTGGCCGAGAATCGACCCGGCCATGGTTTCGCCCGCGGCCCACAGGTTTGAGACGGGGCGGTTTCCGACAGAGCACTGCGCGCGCTCATCGACCTTTAGACCCAGGTAGGTAAAGGTAACGCCCGTGCGTAACGAATAGCCGTAGAACGGCGGTTCGTTGATGGGGCGGGCCCAGTTGGTCTTGGGCGGGTTAAGGCCCGAGGTCGAAACACCATCCAGTTCGGTTGGGTGGAAGCCGGACGTGTCACCGCAGGAATTGTTGAATTCGGTGACGGTCTGTACCAGCGCGTCGGCAGGCAGGCCCATTTTGCCAGCCAGCTCCTCCAGCGTGTCGGCCTTGATCGGTGGGAAAACGGACGGCATGAACAGGTTCAAAGACTTGGCGTCGATGATAACATAACCCACCTGATCGGGCTGCGCCGCGACGAGCCGCCCCCAGATTGCGTAGCGCTTGGGCCAGACATCCTCGCCCTCGTCATAGAACCGCTGCGCATGTTTGTTGACCACGATGGAAAACGGCACGCAGTCCAGCCGCGTGACAATGCCGCCGTCGAATTTCGGGGCGCGCCCGTCGATGGCAACGGCGTGGCATTGGGTCGGGTCGCCGACCTGCTCGACGCCTTGGTCCAGCAGGTCAGCCAGAACGACGCCGCGGTTGTAGGGCGTGCCTCGGATCAGGAAGTTCTTTGCCGCAGGGCCCCAGGCACGGGCCAGCCAATCCGTATCGGCTTGAAAACCGCCAGAGGCGACGATGACGGATTTCGGCGTAATGGTATGGCTCTGACCGTGTTGTGTATAGTAGATGCGGGTTACGCGGTCATCATCGAGTTCAAGATGCGTAACGGCGGCCTCGTATTCCACCTGCACCCCCAGCGTTCCAGCGGTGCGGTAATAGGCGTTCACAAGGCTCTTGCCGCCGCCAAGAAAAAAGGCATTCGTACGGGCCAGCGACAGCGTCCCCGACAGCGATGGCTGAAAGCGCACGCCGTGCTCTTCCATCCACGGCAAGCATTCCTCGGAGGTGCAGATCGCCAGCCGGGCCAGCCCTTCGTCGGTCTTGCCTCCCGTGACCTTCATGAGATCCGAAAGATACTCTTCCTCGGTATAGCTATCGACCAGCGGCCCCAGAGGCCCGTGATGCATGCAGCGAAAATTGCGCGTGTGGCGGGAGTTGCCGCCGCGATAGGGCTTGGGCGCGGTCTCAAGGATCAGAACGCGGGCCCCGGCCTCCGCGGCGGTGATGGCCGCGCAAAGCGCCGCGTTCCCTCCGCCGATGATGGCGATATCGGGGGAGGTCAAAGCAAGTCTCCGTCATAGCTGGGGGTGTTGTGGCTGCTGGCGCGCAGGTCGCGCACACGCACCCGTTGGGCGGCTTCGATATGCGCGCGCATGGCGGCTTCGGCCAGCGATCCATCCCGGGCCTTGATGGCGTCGAGTATTCCGAAATGCTCCTCTACCGCTTTCTCGGCGCGGTCCGGTTTGGTCAGCGTCGTCGGGCCAAGGATCATCAGCGCCTTTTGCAAGCTGTGGATCGACCGCGCAAGAAAGCGGTTTTTGGCCGCGTCCAACAACGCGGCGTGAAACTGTCGGTTCAGAATGAACGCCTCGGGCGCATTGCCCAACGCGGCCATCTGTTGGTTCATAGCAATCAGTTCCTCGATCTCGATGTCCGAGGCAGCCCGTGCGGCAAGCCGTGCGGCGGTGCCTTCCAGAACCGCACGCATCTCGTACAGCTCCATGACCTCGGCATAATCGAGCCTGCGGATCGTGGCCCCCTGACGCGGCACATGAAAAACGATGCCGTCGGCCTCCAACTGGCGGATCGCCTCTCGCACCGGAGTGCGCGACACGCCAAGCCGGTCCGCCAGCTCGGTCTCGCGCAGGCGGTCTCCGGGGTTCAGACGACCTTCGCGCAGTTCTGTCAGCAGTCGCAGGTATGCGCCGTTGCCCTGTGGGGCGCTGTCGTCTTCCATGATCACGGGTCTCCGGTTCAGTATTGTGTCCAGTTGGATACAGTAGTATGCATATGGCGTCAAGGCATTCAGGAGACCGGTTTGCGCAAACATCTCTCTCACACGCAGAGCCGGCGCATGCTGACCTTTACGCTGGCCGCTGCAGGCACTGCACTGTTCTGGTTACTGGACCTGCCACTGCCGTTCCTGTTCGGTCCGATGGCGTTTTGCCTTGTAGGAGCCTTGGCGCATCTGCCGCTGAAAGGGTTCGGGCAAGTGTCCGTTGCGGCGCGCACGATTTTGGGCGTGGCGGTGGGCGCGTCGATCACCCCGGCCGTCATCGCGGAATTGCCGCGCATGGCGCTTTCGGTCGCGCTGATCCCGGTCTTTATCGCGGTGATCGCCGCCGTCGGAGTGCCTTTCTTTCGCAAAGTTTGGGGCTTTGACGCGCCCACGGCCTATTACGCGGCTATGCCCGGGGGGCTGCAGGACATGGTGATTTTCGGCACCGAGGCAGGGGGCGATCCGCGCGCGCTATCGCTCATCCACGCAACACGGGTGTTGATCATCGTGACCCTCGCGCCCTTTATCCTGTCTCATTTCTACGGTGCCACGCTGAGCAATCCCATCGGGGCGCCTGTCGCTGATCTACCGTGGTACGAACTGGCGATCATGGTCGCCGCGGCATGGATCGGCTGGAAAGGCGGTGAGCGCCTGGGCCTCTTCGGTGCCTCGATCCTTGGGCCAATGATTGTGACGGCGGCGTTGTCGCTGGCCGGGCTGGTGCATTTCCGCCCCCCTGCTGAAGCGATCCTTGCCGCGCAGTTTTTCATCGGCTGCGGCATCGGGGTGCATTTTCTGGGCGTCACATGGCGCGAGCTGACCCGCGTTGTCGCAGCGGGCGTGGCGTATGTGCTGGTGCTGGCGGTGCTGGCGGCCGGGTTTTCAGCACTGGTGACGGGCTTCGGGCTGGGCGATCCGGTGCCTGCGTTTTTGGCTTTCGCGCCTGGCGGGCAAGCGGAAATGACGGTTCTGGCCATCGTGACCGGAGCGGACCTTGGCTTTGTCATCACTCACCATCTAACACGCATCGTGATTGTCATCGTCGGTGCGCCGGTGGTTGCCAGCCTTATTGCCCGTAGACGGAAGGGTTGACCATATGGATCGGCGCACCTGCCGCATAGGCGTTCACCTGAGCAAAGATGTCGGCGAACTGCTTGTCGAATTCGTCTTCGGTGACAAAGCCGATGTGTGGCGTTGCGATCAGGCCCGGATGGGACAGCAGCGGATCGGCGGGATCCGTCATGGGTTCTGTGTCGAACACGTCGATGGCGGCCATCCCGGGACGGCCCTCTTTCAGCCCATCCAGCAGTGCGCCGGGGGCGATTAGGCCTGCGCGCGAGGTGTTGACCAAAACGGAGGTCGGGCTCATCTGCGCCAAATCCTCGGCGGTGACCATTCCGCGCGTCTCTGGCGTCAGGCGCAGATGCAAAGACACAACATCGCTTTCGGAAAAGAAAGCCGCGCGACTGGGCGCGACGGTCTCCCCATCGGCCAGCGCGCGGGCGCGGCCGCCCTCCGAAGCCCACCAGACGACCTCCATCCCGAAGGCGCGCGCATAGTCAGCCACGACGCGACCGATACGGCCATATCCATATAGACCAAGCCGTCGACCACGCAGGGTCCGGCCCACGCCCATCTGCCACTGACCCGCCTTGGTGCTGGCCATCTGTTGTGGCAGTTGGCGCGTCGCTGACAGGATCAGCGCAAAGGTCAGCTCTGCCGCCGCATAGTTCGCGCCATCGGCCCCCTTGTTGGAACACAGCAAGACACCGGCTTCGGTACAGGCGTCTACATCGACATGCGGCCAAACCCCGCGCTGAGAGATCAGCCGCAGGGTCGGCAAGCGTTCCAGAAGGTCACGTGTAACGCGGGTGCGTTCGCGGAACAGCACAACGCAGTCAGCATCGGCCAGCCGTGCCGCAAGTTTTGCCGGATCGGGCTCATGATCGGTCCAGACCGTGACCTCATGGCCCCTCAGCAGGTCAAAGCACGGCAGGCCGCGCAGCGTATCAAACCAATCGTCGAGGATATGGACCTTCATGGGGTGACCTTTCAGAAGTTGCCGGACAACGCCTTGATCGCGCGGCAAACCCGCTCGTGCAAGAGGATCAGGTCGGCCTTGTCCGACGGGTCTTCGGCGATACGCCGCGACAGATCTTGACGCGTCGCTTCCAGATCGCGGTGGGCGCGGACAAGCTTTTCATAATCGCTCATGGTCGTCTTCGTCAGTGAGACAAAAGAACAGGGATGGGTGTGCGCGACAAGATGTCAGAGGTCACGCCGCCGAGGAAATCTTCGCGGAACTTCGAATGCTCGTATGCGCCGAGCACCAGCAAGGAAGGGTCGTGTTTCTTGCACCAAGTCAGCAGGGTGTCGGCCACCGGATGTGTGGTTGGCCAGTCATGGTGGGTCGCCTCTACCCCGTGGCGGGACAGGTGCAGCAACAGATCGTCTATAGGCCACGCGTTGCGCTGCCCCACGGTCAGCACGCTCACATGGCCCTCGTCTTCGAGCAGACGCAAACTGTCAGACAGCGCCCGTGCCGCGGCGCGGCCGCCGTCCCACGCAAGCGCGGCATGGCTGTGCGTTGCCCCGGCATCATAGCCCGCAGGCACGACGATCACAGGGCGGCCCGACAGCAGTGCGATGCGGTCGGGGTGCAGGGTGACGTGTTCGTCATCGGCATCCGACCGGGTTCCGACAATCAACATGTCGTAGTGGCGCGCGGCTTCGGAAAGGACGGTGTCAACGCGGCCCGTGACCTCTTTGAGTTGCAAGGCATTGACCAGACCCAAACTGGTGCGCTCGGCCTCGAACTGGTCTTCGATCTCGCGCAGGATGCCGGTGTTGGCGGCATCCAGCAGGGCTCGCGCCTCTTTCGGGATCCAGCGTGACCGTTTGTCGATCACCTCGTGACCGCTATGGGCCAACATGGCGGTGACATGCGCGCCAAAACGCTCTGCCAGCGACGCCGCATAGCGCAGGGCTGCGACCGATCCGTCCGAGCCGTTGAAAGCTACCAAAAGGTTCATCATCGGCATGTCATTGCCCTTTCCAGACAGAAGAGGGCACGTAGATATGCCCGTCCGCCAGCTTGCGCGCTGTGCGCAAAAGCCCTGCAGAGTTCAGCGTGAAGTTATCGTTCATCTCGAAATCCACCAGCACTTCGATTGTGCCCGAAGCATGCTCCAGCACCATGTTGGCAGGGCCTTGCGTCGGTCGATCCAGCAACCCATCCGCAACGGTGCCCGGCGTCAGCGCGCAAGATGCAAGGCATTGCGAGCCAGTGACAGCCATAGAAGGATGCGTTGTCCATGGCATGAAATAGCGCGTAGCGATGGTGCCGCCGTCACGGGCCGGGGCCAGTAGGCCGAATTTCGGCGTGACGGATTGCGACACGTCGCCCATGCCCATGGCAGCCCCGGCTTGCAGGCGGACCGCCTCCATCCGGGCAAAGAAGCCGCGGTTGTCGTCTAGTTCCTGCACCGTCTCATGGCCGGTCAGGCCGAAATCTGAGGCGCGGGCGATGGCCATTGGCATGGCGACGTCCATGCAAGTTACTTCGATCCCGTCAAAGCTGTCGCGTAAGTTTCGGGTGGGCAAAAAGGCGCCGGTGGAAGATCCGACCCCTCCCATGAAGTTCAGTGCAATGGGCGCAGCTGTGCCTGGCACGCCCGCGATGGCCGCATCCCCATCATAGCGCACGACGCCACCCGGGGTCTGCACGCGGGCCAATACCCGAGCGCCGGTATTGACCGCCCGGATCTTGATCTCTGTCTCATCTCCAGTTGGGGTGACCAGCCCCATCTCGACCGCGGCCGGGCCAACACCGGACAGGATGTTGCCGCAGGTCGGTTTGAAGTCGACCAGCCGATCCTCGACCGAGACCTGAGCAAAGAAGTAGTCCACATCCGCCCAATCATCGTTCGAGGGCGAAAGCATGGCGACCTTCGTGGTCACTGCAACCCCTCCGCCAATGCCATCGATGTTGATCGGATGTCCTGATCCCACGGCGGCAATCAGCACCTCGGCCAGGGTTTCGCGGTCCTGCGGCAGGTCCGCGCGATTGAAATATGGCCCGCGAGAGGTACCGCCGCGCATGAAAACGAAAGGAATGGCTGTCTGTGTCATGTCATTCACCCTGATGGATCATTTCAACGGCCAAGGCAGATCGACGGCGTCCTGTAGTAGGCCCGGCGGGAAGTCGCGGTTCAGCGCACCTGCCATGACGCACATCAGCGCGATGCCAGCAGCGGTCAGGATCAGCGCCTTGGGCCAAGCGGCTTGCGCCCGGACCCGCAGGAAGACCACGAGGAACCCAAGCAGTGCCAAGATGAAGCCCACGAAATAGGTGGCCACGATCAGACCTACGAACCACGCCAGAGTGCCCCACAGGCCGTAAGGCGCGTCTGCGTCCTCTCCGGCCAGTTCCTTGTCGGCAAAGACCGCATCGGTCTCGGGCCGCAGGATCATCTGCACCAAAAGGATCAACAAGGCCGCCAAGGTGATGCCGCCAACGACCAACGGAACGATTTTGTCCGTCATGTTGTAATCTGGGATTGAGTTGGCGTTGAGCAACGCGGCCACCACATAGGCCATGACGACCAGCAAAAAGACCATCGGCGCGCGTTTCGAGCCGGATTTCACATCGCCCTCGGCCATGATGGATTTGGCTTGGCGCAGACCCAGCACCACCGAAACCACGGTGACGATCAAGAGCACGATCACGATAGGCGAGAAGATGTAGTCCATCCCGTCCTCAAAGGATTTGCGGAAACGGAACGACGCGATCTGGAACGCCTGGTTCGAGAATTTCTCGACCGGATTGGACAGCACAAAGCCGATCAGGAAGGCCGGGCGCGACCAGTCGAAGCGGCGCAGGAAGATGCCGATCAGGCCGATGACGAACAGCGCGAGGATGTCCTCGAAGTTCTGGCCCGATTGGAACGCCGCAAAAGAGATCAGCATAAACAGGAACGGCGCAAGGTAAGTGAACCGGATCGTCGTCAGCTTGGCGATGCCGCCCGAGGCCGCAATGCACAGGATCGTTCCGACCACATTGGCCAGCGCCAGCAGCCAGACAATGGAATAAGTGATGTCCAAATTGTCGCGCAGCATGTTCGGCCCGACCTCGATATCGCCCGAACCCAGCAGCGCGATGGCCCCAATGAAAATCGCCATGGAGCCGGAGCCGGGAATTCCGAACAGCAAAGTCGGCACAAGGCCGCCGCCTTCCTTGGCGTTGTTCGAGCTTTCCGGCCCGATCACGCCGCGGATCTCGCCCTTGCCGAAGTTGGATTTGTCCTTGGTGGTTTGGACGGCATGGCCATAGGCGATCCAATCGACGACCGAACCGCCAAGGCCCGGGATCACGCCGACGACGACGCCGATCAGAGAACAGCGCACGGAAAGCCACTTGTTCGCGACCCAATCCTTCACGCCTGCACCCCAGCCTGCACCCAGCTTGGCGTCTTTGGCGATAGAGCGGTCCTGCCGCAGCAGTGAAACGATTTCCGGCACGGCAAAGATGCCCAGACCTACGATCACCAGCTTCAGCCCGTCGGTCAGGTAGGGGATGTCATAGGATGCCATGCGCAGCGAACCACCCGCGTCGGCCTCGCCGATGGTTCCGATCAACATGCCAAGCCCGGCCGCGGCAAGACCCTTGAGCGCGACGCGGCCCGCAAGCACAGCGACCATAGACAGGCCGAGGATCGAGATCATCAGCATTTCCGGCAGGCCAAAGGCCAGCACCAGCGGCCGCGCCACGATGATGAAAATGGTCAGGAAGGCAGCACCGACCAGCCCACCAAACAAAGACGAGGTGAAGGCTGCCGACAGCGCCCGCGCCGCTTGCCCTTTCTTGGCCAGCGGGAAGCCGTCGAGAACCGTCGCCTGTGACGCGGAACTGCCGGGAATGCCCATCAGCACCGAGGCAAAGGTGTCCGAGGTCGGTACGACCGCAACCATGCCCACCATCAGCGCGAGGCCCAGAACCGGGTCCATGCCAAACATGAACGGCAGCAACAAGGAAAGCCCGGCGATGCCGCCCAGCCCGGGGAACACACCCACGGCCAGACCCATCACCACGCCGAGCACGAGGTATCCAAGGACTTCGGGTTGTAAAATCAGGGCCCATGCCTGGCCAAGCGCAGGCAGAGCGGTCGCGAAAACGTCCATCGCACCGGCTTTCGTTTTAAAATTGTGATTAGGGTTGGTCAGGTGGCCCCATGCCGATCAGGTACGGGGCCGCCGGGCGCCGCTTATTTCAGCGATACGCCGTAGCCTTCCTGCAACCAATTGGTCACAAAGTTTTTGGCTTCGTCCGTGACGGTTGTCCCGGTCGTGGTCGCCGCTTTTGCACCATCCCCGACAAACACCTCGTATTTACCGACGCGCTTGGCCGCGATTTCTGCGAAATCCGGACGGTTCCGTACGGCGTCAAAAGCGTTGGAGAAGGTTTCTGCGACGTCATCCGGAGTTCCCGCAGGCAGGAAGGCAATCTTTTGAACCGGGAAGCCAGCCACGAAGAACGCTTTCCAAGCATCCCATGCCTCGCCGCTGGTTTCGCAACCGTCGGTGGCCTCACACACCTCTTTGAAGGTGGGGATATCGGGGAAGGTCGGGTCACGGACGATGTCGCCCGCTTCGTTCAGCGCGCCCCATGTCATCATTGGAACGGCCTTGCCATCGTTCACCATGGCCATCGAGCCGCCCAGGTAGCCAGACGAGGTTTGGTAATCAATCGTTGCTTCACCGCGTTCGAACATCAGGCGGCCATCGCCGCGACCCTTGATGCCAAAGACCGGCTCGACACTCATGCCCAGCATTTCCCATGCCAGAAGCGGCACGAGGTCAAGACGGGTTGCACCCTGAGAGCCGTAGATGAAATCGATGTCTTTGAGGTTGTTCGCGGAGCCATCGAATTTCGCGCCGTCTTCGGCGTTCAGGTAGGCCACGCCGCCAGTGCCAGATGCCATGACCGGGGTCCAGTCACTGTACTCGTAGCGCACGCGCGGATCACCAAGAAGATAGGGAAACTGGGTCGAACCCGAAGTGCCGAAAAGCAGCGTGCCGTCCTCGTGTTCCTGTTCCTGGAACCAGTTTGCGCCCTTGGTGGAGCCAGCACCCGGCATGAATTTCACCACAACGGTGGGGTTGCCCGGCAGTTCTTCGGACAAAAGCGGGGCAAAGAAGTTGGCCCATTTGGCCGAGCCGCCGGTTTCCGAGAACGGGATAACCCATTCAATTGTCTTGCCGGACATGTCGACCTCGGCCAGTGCCGGGGATGCAAGAAGGGTTGCCGCGGCAACCGAAGCTGCGAGTTTCTTGATGGTCATTGGTTTCCTCCCGTAGACCTGTCGCGCCGGGACAAAGGCCCAACGGTTCATGTATGTTCATATTAAGGGAATGATTCCCCCCTCCAACAACGGCACCATGCCGTTTCAACCTTGCGCGAAACTTGCGCATCGTGACAAAGATGTAGGCATGCGCATAGCTGTAATTGAAGATAACGAAGCATTGGCCCAGGGAATCGCTTTCCGGCTTAGGGACAGGGGGCACGCGGTTGACCTTCTGCACGATGGCCGCGAGGCGGATACGTTCCTGTCACAGGAAGGCGCAGACCTGGTGGTGCTGGACCTGAACCTACCGGGTATGGATGGGATTGATATACTGCGCGCCCTGCGTCGGCGTGGCGACGGCACGCCGGTGATCCTTCTTACCGCCCGCTCTGAGACGGCGGAACGGGTCGCAGGGCTGGACGCTGGTGCGGATGATTACCTGACAAAACCCTTCGAGATGGACGAGTTGGAAGCGCGGCTGCGTGCCATGGCCCGGCGAAAGAACCTTGAGTTTGCTGCGCGCGACAGGCTCGGCCCGCTGGTTTTCGACCGGACCGCACGTCAAGTACTCAAAGACGATCGGCCTCTGGACATTCCGCGCAAAGAGATATCGACGCTGGAATGCCTGTTGGAGCGGCGCGGGCGGATTGTGTCCAAGGCGCATTTGATCACCCAGATTTACGGCACCGGCTCAGACGCTGAAGACAGCGCCATCGAGCCGCATGTTTCGCGCCTGCGCAAGCGGCTGGCCACTTTCGGCATCCGGATCAAGACCGCACGGGGTCTTGGCTACATGCTGGAAGTCGACGGCTCATGACAACGGTGCAAAAGGCCCCGTCCCCGGCTTCGTCGCTGCGGTTGCGTGTGTTTCTTGTGATCCTTCCACCGTTGCTGCTGGTCTCTCTCCTGCTTGGGTGGTGGCGGTTCGAGGTGGCACAGCGCACCTCTGAAGAGCTGTTCGACCGCTCCTTGCTGTCGGCTGCCTTGGCGATTTCGCGCGATGTTGCGATCTCCGAAGGGGATGCGCTGTCGCCCTCCACACGGCAGGTCATCTCTGACGCAGGGGGCGGCGAGCTGTTTTATCACGTCACCGGCCCGGGCGGCGTTTATGTGACGGGCTATGCCTACCCGCCACGCCCGGACACGCTTGTCGCGCGGGATCTGCCGTCTTTCTATTACGCAACCTATCGCGGCGAGGACATGCGCGTCATGCGCATGATCGAAAACCGCACCATCGGCACATTGACCGGTGACACGGTTGTAACAGTCTGGCAGCGCGTCAGCGACCGCAGCGCCTTTGCGCGGGAACTGGCGATGCGGGCGGCGGCGCTGATCGCGGGACTGATGGCGGCGCTGGCACTGATCATCTGGTTCGGAGTACAGATCGGCCTGCGCCCCCTGAACGACCTCGAAGCAGCGATCCGGCGGCGCTCTCCCGATGATCTCGGCCCGATCCGGCGATCGGTGCCGCATGAGGTGTCCGGCATTGTGTCAACCCTGAACCGTCTTCTGGGTCAGGTTCAGGACAGTTTCGAGGCGCATCAGGCCTTCATCTCGGACGCTGCGCACCAGTTACGCAATCCCGCAGCGGCGATCCTGACGCTGGCTGAAACACTTCCGCATATTGAAGACAGCGAGGCACGCGCAAAATGCCAAGGTCAACTTGTCGATGCCGCACGCAGATCGGCGCGGCTGTCAGAGCAGTTGCTGTCCCTGGAGCGTCTCCGCTATGACGAGAGCACGGCGATGACGCCGTTCGACCTGAATGCGGTCGTCGAGGATGTCTGCCGCAATTTTGCGGCCAAGGCGCTTTCGCGTGATCTTGACTTCGAACTCACGCCCGGCACGGGCCCGCTGCCCGTCACGGGCGACGCTGTTCTCGTGGGCGAGGCCTTGATCAACATCCTTGAGAATGCGCTGATGCATGGCGGCACAGAGATGACCGAAATCCACGTTCGGACAACGGCACACACTGATCACACCTTGATCGAGGTTGAGGATGACGGCCTTGGCATCCCGCCCGAGAAAGTCGACATGGCGTTTCGTCGGTTCTCGCAACTGCAGCACGGCGAGGGGACCGGGCTTGGGCTCGCGATTGTGGAACAGGTGATGGCCAGGCACGCAGGACGTGTCGATCTTGTGCTGACCAAAAAGGGAACAAAGTTCTGCCTTAGGTTTCCGCGCCATCCGCAAGTCTAAGGCACAAACACCATTCCCACCTTGTTCGCTCCGCGGCGAGTCTGGACCGCGTCGCTCGGAAGGCCTCGACGTTTCGCCGTTCGATCTACAAAGTCACCTTGACTGCTCCCAAGTGCTCTGCCGCCTGACGGCCTGTTGGCGATCAGTGCTGCAGTCGGCCATCCATTGCCTGGGAGGTAAATGGCATCGATGGGTCTATCTTGCTAGAAACAACGTCAGCTTTCGGTGCTTGGCGGTTCATTATTCAGGACGCAGCATCGGTCACTCTGGGCTCTTTCGAGCTCTTCGCTGCATTCTACATGAAGTTCCGGTTTATCCGCATACGCACCCAGCAAAGAAATTGCAGGCGTGTGGTGAATTGCTGCAGAACGAATCTAAGATTCCCACTGC
>Ga0181606_10003324_pt1 | contig 13609 bp, 13 predicted proteins | sample 041ome_10_FD_132994 | JGI IMG/M metagenome (GOLD analysis project Ga0181606, IMG submission 132994) | Coastal salt marsh microbial communities from the Groves Creek Marsh, Skidaway Island, Georgia - 041412US metaG (megahit assembly) | ecosystem: Environmental > Aquatic > Marine > Intertidal... | reverse complement strand
CAAGGAAAGTCTTGCCTTTCCCGATAAAACGGCCGCCTATGGGAAAAATTGCAATTCTAGGGCCGCCACATGTCCAGCTTTACCCTATTTGTCATTCTGTGTGCCGCGGCACTTCATGCCAGCTGGAATGCCGCGGTCAAAGGTGGTGCGGACAAACGACTGCAAATGGCGGCCGTCACCATCGGGCACATGCCCTTTGCCGCATTGGCGCTGTTCTTTGCACCGCCCCTGGACGTGGCGGCTTGGCCGTTGTTGATCTTGGGGGCCGTGTTTCATTTTGGGTATCAGATCTTTTTGATTGAATCCTACAAATTGGGTGATCTGTCCCAAGTCTATCCCATTGCGCGGGCCTCGGCCCCTGTGATGGCAACGATCTTTGGTGCGCTTGTTTTGGGCGACCGATTGGCCCCGTTTGAATTGATTGGCATCGCGATTATCGCGACGGGTCTGTTGTCAACGGTGGGGTTGAGGATCCAGAACGTGCCACATAAAGCGGCGTTGACAGCTTTGATCACGGGCATGTTTATCGCGTCCTATTCCATGTCCGACGGATACGGTGGCAGGCTTGGCAACAGTCCGATCGCGTTTTACGGATGGCTTTCGTTGATCAACGGCGTTTTGATGGCAATATGTCTGCGGTCGACATCACCCGATAGCGTGCCATTGCTTTGGACAAAATCACGCCTGACATTGATCGGTGGCGGCTTTGCATCCTTTTGCGCCTATAGCTTGGTGATGTGGGCCTTTACCCAAGCGCCAATTCCCGTCGTAATGGCGATCCGCGAAAGTTCAATTTTAATTGCCTTTGGCATCGGCGTCGTGTTTTTGGGCGAAAAACTGACCCGAGCCAAATTGATCGGCACTGTGGTCACAATTATTGGCATCATCACCTTGCGGTCAGGCGGATAATCGGCCATTGATTTTTCGATCCAAAACAGGCAGATGAGACAAAACATTCAAGGGACCACCGCATGACACGTATTGATGACACATTCGCACGGCTAAAATCACAAAACAAAAAAGCCTTCGTTGCCTATGTAATGGCGGGCGATCCCAATTACGACACGTCGCTTGAACTGGTCAAAGGCATGCCTTCAGCCGGTGTTGACATCATTGAATTGGGCCTGCCTTTTACAGACCCAATGGCAGATGGCCCCACCATTCAGCTGGCCGGTCAGCGCGCGCTAGAAGCGGGCATGACATTGGAAAAGACATTGGGTTTGGCGCGTGAATTCCGCAAAACTGACACCACGACACCAATCGTGATGATGGGATATTACAACCCAATCTTTAGCCGCGGAGTGGATAAGTTTTTGGTTGATGCCAAAGACGCAGGCATCGACGGGTTGATCGTTGTGGACCTGCCGCCAGAAGAGGATGACGAATTGTGCATCCCTGCGCAAAAAGCAGGCTTGAATTTCATCCGCTTGGCAACGCCAACAACTGATGACAAACGTCTGCCAAAGGTTTTGCAAAATACGTCTGGTTTTGTGTATTACGTGTCGATCACGGGGATCACTGGTGCCGCCGCGGCACAGGCCAGCGACGTGGGGCCAGAAGTCGCGCGTATCAAATCGCAAACCGATTTGCCAATTATCGTGGGTTTTGGCGTCCGTACACCCGAAACCGCAAAAGAAATCGCATCTGTAGCCGACGGCACCGTTGTTGGATCGGCCATCGTCGGCGAATTGGCATCAGGTAAATCCGTGGCCGAGGTATTGGCTTTTGTCAAATCTCTCGCAGATGGTGCACACGCGGCTTAGCAACATCGCACGCAAAAAACATGACCCCGCTTTCGCAGGCGGGGTTTTTATTGGTTATGAGCATTTTCATTAGGTCAATTCAGCCAAGGATAATTGGTTGCAAATTTCATAAAATTGGTAAATAAATATCACCAGTTTTAAGGATTACAAAAATGCCCGTAATTACAAATATCCAAGATCTTAAAGACATCTATGTTCGTCGCGTTCCAAAGATGTTTTACGATTATGCCGAGTCTGGCAGTTGGTCGGAACAAACCTTTCGCGAAAACACGTCTGATTTTGACAAAATTCGCCTACGCCAGCGCGTCGCGGTGGATATGACAAATCGCAGTTTGGAAACCGAAATGATCGGGCAAAAGGTGAAAATGCCGGTCGCCTTGGCCCCCGTTGGTTTGACGGGCATGCAAAGCGCGGACGGCGAAATCAAAGCGGCCCTCGCTGCCGAGGCGTTCGGCGTGCCCTTTACCCTGTCGACCATGTCGATTTGTTCGATTGAGGATGTCGCTGCACACACAACCAATCCGTTTTGGTTTCAGCTTTACACCATGAAAGACACGGGCTTTGTGTCCAACCTGATCCAACGGGCCAAGGATGCCAAGTGTTCCGCGCTTGTCATCACATTAGACCTACAAATTTTGGGACAACGGCACAAAGATTTGAAAAACGGTCTGTCCGCCCCGCCCAAGCCGACGTTGAAAAACCTGATCAACCTGTCGACAAAATGGGGATGGGGTTTGGAAATGCTGGGCACCAAGCGGCGCAGCTTTGGCAATATCGTGGGCCACGCGGCGGGGGTCAAGGATACCTCAAGCCTGTCAGAATGGACAGCGACCAGCTTTGACCCAACCCTAAATTGGGACAAAATCGCCAAGATCAAAGAAGAATGGGGCGGCAAAGTTATCCTAAAAGGCATCCTGGATGCCGACGACGCCAAGGCCGCGTTACAGGTTGGCGCCGATGCGATTATCGTGTCAAACCACGGCGGCCGCCAATTGGATGGCGCGATCAGCTCGATCCGTGCGTTGCCATCTATTATGGATGCCGTGGGCGATCAGGTCGAGGTCCATTTGGACAGCGGTATCAGATCGGGCCAAGACGTGTTGAAAGCCGTCGCAATGGGGGCCAAAGGCACCTATATCGGGCGGTCTTTTGTCTATGGTTTGGGCGCGATGGGTCAGGCGGGCGTGACCAAAGCGTTGGAAATCATTCATCGCGAAATGGACGTCACCATGGCACTGTGCGGTCATCGCACCATCCAAGAAATGTCCAAAGACAGTCTGTTGATTCCGAAAGGCTTTGGCTACGAATGGGAATAACGGGTCAAGAGTGGGGGCATCAGCCCCCCAACCAAGCCCAAAACAACGCCCAAAATCACAAAGGATGTGCCCAGCGTAAACACCTGTGATACGCCGCCCATCATCGCGGGCCCGACGAAAAACCCGATATAGCCCACCAAAGCCACGCGTGAAATGATCAACGTGCGTTTGCGCGCAGGAACAGATGTTCCAACGACCGCAAAAATCAACGGGACCATCACCGAAATCCCCAACCCAAGGATGGCAAAGCCCGCATAGGTTAAGCCAAGATTAATGCTGGCACCCGCCAAGACCGCACCAAAGGATGCGAACACGGCCGACACGCGGATGGTTTTCATTTCCCCAAACCGTTCGGTCATCACCTGACCATAAAGCCGCCCAATCCCCATCGTCACGCCCAAAATGGTTGGCCCCAAGGCCCCCATCGCGGCCCCTGCCCCCATCGTGCGTTCCAAATGCAGCGCCGACCACGCTTCGGCGGCTTGTTCTGCGATAAAGGCGACCATGATGATAAAGCCTGCGATCACAACAAAAATCACCGGCATGCCCAACCCTTTGGTGGATGTCGATTGATCATCCTCGGTCCACACATCACGCCGCATCCACGGGGACGCAACCGCGCCGATCACAGCCACAAAGGCAAACGGAACCCAGGTGTCAAACCCCGCCTCGCGCCAAAGTCCGGCGACAAACGCGGCGCCGGCATAGGCAAAGGAAAATATCGCGTGATGCAGGCTCATCACCGGGCGGGTGATTTGTGTTTCGGTTTGGGCCACTTGGGCGTTCATGATCACATCCAAGGCCCCAGAAAATGATGAACACAGCATCATGGCGATGGCAAACATCACCCAATGTGTCATGAACCCCGGCAGCAGAAAGGCAACGATCAACCCCAAACCACCCAGCATAATGGAATACCGGCCCAGTTTGTGATCGGCCCAAGGGGCCAACCACATGGCAAACACAGACCCCATTGCCGCCAAAAGCATCGCAAGACCAAAGGTTGCATCATTGATGGCCATTTGCGATTTCAACATCGGCACCGTCGCCGCAAAGCTGCCCCAAAAGGCACCCAAGAGCGAAAAAGATATCAAAGTGGGGCGCACAAGGCGAAATGTATCTAAGGTCATCATTCTATCGCTGTGACACGGGGTAAAAAATAACGCAATATTATTCGCATTACCCCCTTTAATATTATCACAAACTAGTCTAAGGGACCCTTCTTATGCGGGGCTACAGCCTTGGAGGAGCCCCGTTGTAACATTAGGAGATATATTATGGCTGGTGAGATTCCAAATCTAGAAGCCTTCGCACGTTCGGGGACAGGCAAGGGCGCCGCTCGTCAATCACGTCGCGATGGCATGGTTCCTGGGGTAGTTTATGGCGGTGGCGCAGAGCCTCTGGCAATCGAATTCCCTTTCAACAAATTGCTCAAGCGTTTGAAGCAAGGTCGTTTCTTGTCGACATTGTTCAACCTGCAAGTTGAAGGTCACGAAGACGTTCGCGTCATTTGCCGCGACGTACAGCGTCACGTTGTAAAAGACCTACCCATTCATCTGGACCTGATGCGTTTGCGTCGCACATCACGCGTTAACCTGTTTATCAACGTTGAATTCATCAACCAAGATAAATGCGTTGGCCTAAAGCGTGGTGGCGTATTGACCGTCGTTCGTTCAGAGGTTGAACTAAGCGTTATTGCAGGTGACATTCCTGATCACATCACTGTTGATCTTGATGGCCTGAAAATTGGCGACATCATTCACATCAACGATGTGACATTGCCCGAAGGCGTGAAGCCAACTGTTGATCGTAACTTTGTTATTGCAAACATTTCTGCGCCATCAGGCCTGAAATCGCAAGACAATGCTGACGATGAAGAAGAAGCCGCAGAAGAATAAGAATCTGCGAGAGAATTTTTCAAAACCCCGCCTTTGTTGGCGGGGTTTTTTTATTGGTTGGTGTCGTATTCCTTGACAGGATGCGATTGGATATTTTCAGACAGAAAATGATATATGTCGGTTAAAAATACCGACGTAATACCGACGCTTTACCGACGTGATACCGAACGTTATAAACGGGCAAGTTTTGGATCAAGGACGCAGGCATGCAGATTTTTGTAGGATTGGGAAATCCAGGCGCAAAATACGCCAATAACCGCCACAATATTGGATTTATGGCCTTGGATGAAATTGCGTCTGAGCATGGGTTTTCACCTTGGCGGCCCAAGTTTCAAGCGCAGGTGAGCGAAGGACGTTTGGGCGCGGGAAAGGTTGTTTTAATCAAGCCCGAAACGTTCATGAACCTGTCAGGCCAATCGGTGGGCGAAGCGATGCGGTTTTACAAACTCGCGCCGGACGACATTGTTGTTTTTCACGACGAACTGGATCTTGCACCAGGCAAATGCCGCGTAAAAACCGGGGGCGGGCACGCGGGACACAATGGGTTAAGATCGATACATCAGCATATCGGCGAGACCTATCATCGTGTGCGTTTGGGTATCGGGCATCCAGGTTACAAGGATCGGGTGGCAGGTTATGTATTGTCGGATTTTGCGAAAGCTGATCAATCGTGGTTGAATGATCTTATACGCGGTATCGGCAAGGGAGCCGAGAAATTGGCAGATGGGGACAATGCCGCATTTATGAATGCCGTTGCCATGGCCCGTCCACCAAAAGAAAAACCAGTTCCCAAGGCAGAGCCTCAAAAGGCCCCGCCCACCGAGGATAGACCAGACACACGCACCGCAATGGAAAAATTGCTGGCCAAATTTAGATAACACCTAAGCAGAACACCGTCATGCGGATAGATTAACGTCAAGTGTCTTCAGAAATGTGCGGAAATTCTGTCGGGCTAACGCGTGAATTCGCAAGGCTTAAGCCGTTACATAGGATCAGTTAGGTCAATATTCGCCATTGATAGGATGTAACGAATTGACAGCGAAAGGCGAAAACGAAACACAAAAGGCCCCCGAAATTGGGGGCCTTTTGGTTTATAAATTTGCGTAGATTTTCGCGATTTTTTCCACCGCTTGTTCTGGTGGCATTTCTTCGGACACACCTGTGCGCCGACTGGTCACTTCGACGACGCCGTTTTTCAAACCGCGTGGACCAACTGTGATACGCCAAGGCAGACCAATCAAATCCATGGTGGCAAATTTTGCACCCGCACGTTCTTCGCGGTCATCATAAAGCGGTTCTAGCCCAAGCGCGGTCAGCGATTTATAAAGTGCATCACAGGCGGCATCCGCCTCTGCATCGCCTTGTTTTAGGTTGACGATACCACAATGGAATGGTGTCACGCCCTCAGGCCAAATGATGCCGTTGTCGTCGTGATTTGCTTCGATCAGCGCCCCAATCAGACGGCTAACGCCGATGCCGTGGCTGCCCATGTGAACCGGTGTTTTGGCCCCTGTGGGATCAGTGACGGCTGCATTCAAAGGTTCGGAATATTTGGTGCCGAAATAGAAAATTTGACCGACCTCGATACCACGCGCAACGCGGCGGCGGTCTTCTGGGATTTGGTTAAACACCGCTTCGTCATGGGTTTCATCGGTACGTGCGTAAAGCGATGTGAATTCATCCAAAATCGCCTGACATTGGGCGCGGTCATCATAATCTATGGCGCGATCACCAAAGGTCAGATCGGTGACCTTGCTGTCGTAAAACACCTCAGATTCGCCCGTATCGGCGAGAACCAAGAATTCATGGGTGTCTTCGCCTCCGATCGGGCCACTGTCTGCACGCATCGGGATGGCTTGCAGCCCCATACGTTCGTAAGTGCGTAGATAACTGACCAAGTGGCGGTTATACGCGTGCAACGCATCTTCTTTCGTCAGGTCAAAGTTATAGCCATCTTTCATGTAAAATTCACGACCACGCATCACGCCGAAACGGGGACGAATTTCATCACGGAATTTCCATTGGATTTGATACAGCGTCAAAGGCAGGTCTTTATAGCTGCCGACATGGGCGCGGAAAATATCGGTGACCAATTCTTCGGCGGTCGGGCTGAACAGAAGGTCGCGATCATGGCGGTCTTTGACGCGCAGCATTTCTTGGCCATAATCGTCATAACGTCCGCTTTCACGCCACAAGTCCGCCGATTGCATCGTAGGCATTTGAATTGGAATGTGGCCAGCACGAATTTGTTCTTCGTGGATGATATCTTCAAGCTTGCGCAGCACCTTAAAGCCTAGTGGCAACCAAGAATAGATACCTGCGCTGGCTTGTTTGATCATACCCGCACGCAACATCAAACGATGGCTGACAATTTGGGCATCCGCAGGATTTTCCTTTAGGACAGGTAGAAAGTACCGAGACAGGCGCATTGTATACACTCACGTTGAATATGGTTTGGATCATTCAATAGCGGCGACGCCCAGAACACTCAAGCATCATTGCGCTTTTAACTTGAAAAACCTAACACGAATGCGCAGGTTAAGGATCAAGGTCGGGAGAAGAGCATGGCATTACCAATTCAAAAACAGGCGACATACTGGGGAATCGCAGCGGCCGTGACCTGTATAGTTTTGTGGTACCTTGGTAATGTATTGCTACCGTTTGTTTTGGGTGGAGCGATCGCCTATTTTCTAGATCCGCTTGCTGATCGACTAGAAGCGATGGGTCTATCAAGAATGGCGGCAACAGCCGTGATCACAATTGTCGGCATATTTATTTTTATCATCGGTGCGGTCTTGATCATTCCGACGCTTGTTCAACAGACAACCAACCTATTTAACGTTGCACCTGCAATGTTTGCGAAATTACAGGCATTTTTGGCCACTAACATACCATCAGTGATGGATCAGAATTCAGCCGCTGGCGGCGCATTAACCGCCGTTGGGGACACAATTAAACAAAAAGGTGCTTCACTTTTGACTGCGGCCTTGCGATCTGCTGCGTCACTATTGAACATCGTAATGCTTTTCGTGATCGTGCCCGTCGTGGCCGTTTATTTGTTGTTAGACTGGGATAATATGGTCGCGCGCGTGAATGATTTATTGCCGCGCGATCATGCCCCAACAATTCGCCAACTGGCCCTCGAAATCGACAAAACTTTGTCGGCTTTTGTACGCGGCATGGGATCAGTGTGTTTGATCCTTGGAACCTTTTACGCCGCAGCCCTGATGTTGGTTGGATTAGAGTTTGGGTTGATCGTTGGTGCAATCGCTGGGCTGATCACCTTTATCCCATATGTCGGATCACTTGTCGGTGGCGCGTTGGCACTGGGGCTTGGCCTGTTTCAATTCTGGGGCGATTGGGTCAGCCTTGGATTGGTTGCCGCAATTTTTGTTGCTGGCCAAGTGATCGAGGGCAATTATTTGACACCCAAACTGGTTGGCGGATCTGTAGGACTTCATCCCGTTTGGTTGATGCTGGCGCTTTCGATTTTTGGGACGCTCTTCGGATTTATCGGCATGTTGGTTGCGGTTCCGGTCGCCGCGTCAATTGGCGTGCTTGCAAGATTTGGCACCACGCAATACCTAGACAGTCGCCTATATCGCGGGCTTAGCGGACTAGAGACGAAAGACGACTAATGGCCGAACAGCTTACCTTAGATCTTCCGACACGTACCGCGTTGGATCGTGGGGATTTTTTTGTGTCCGAGTGCAATATTTTGGCGATGGGATCAATCGAGAACTGGCAGAATTGGCCAGGACGCAAACATATCATTTCAGGGCCAAAAGGTGCAGGAAAAACGCATCTTGCGCATGTTTGGGCGGATCTGTCTGGCGCAACGATCATCTCGGCAAGTGAATTGGTCGGTAAATCGATTGATGATCTGGCAAAGTGCCATATCGCGGTTGACGACGTACCACTGATTGCAGGAAATGCCGCGGCAGAGACAGCGCTATTTCACTTGCATAATCTGGTTTTGGCAAATGGCAATTCCCTGTTATTAACGGGACGCAAAGAACCGCACCTGTGGGAGATTATTTTGCCTGATTTGTTGTCACGACTCCAAGGCACGGGTTGTGCAACTTTGACTGAACCAGACGATGCATTGTTCATGATTTTGATGGCAAAACTCTTTTCTGATCGCCAAATGTTCCCTGCCCCTGATGTATTACAGTTTTTGACCACGCGGTTAGATCGATCATTTGCGGCGGCTCAGCACGCCGTGGCACAAATCGATACCGCAGCGTTGGCACAAAAACGCCCCATATCACGGCCGTTTGTCGCGCAGCTGTTGGAAAATCTCAGCCAAGACAAGGCGTTGCCATAATGGATGGTGCAGTCTAAGACTAGGTAGAGAACAGGTAACAGGATTCTGCGATGTCAGACGTTTCATCGACTTGGGCGCCCTTTGATCATGCATTATTCGAGGATTCTGCCCACCCTTTCCTGAAAAAAGTCGGCGTCATTGACGTTGGATCTAACTCGGTTCGGATGGTTGTATTTGACGGGGCGGCCCGATCCCCCGCCTATTATTACAATGAAAAAATCATGTGCGCTTTGGGTGCAGGCGTCTCTAAAACTGGTATTCTTAATCCAACTGGTCGCAAACGCGCCTTGGCAGCCATTGAACGGTTCGTCCACTTGGCACGCGGCATGGGGGTGCCAAAATTAACCGCCGTGGCCACAGCAGCGGTGCGCGATGCGTCCGATGGTGAAGACTTTTGTCGTGAGGTTTTGCAAAAAACAGGCCAAAAAATCTGGATCATTGATGGCCGCGAAGAGGCACGTCTTTCCGCACAAGGCGTATTGTTGGGTTGGCCGGGATCCTATGGTTTGGTCTGCGATATCGGTGGATCGTCGATGGAATTGGCCGAAATAGGTGACGGTCAGGTGCGCAGGCGTGTTTCGTCTGATTTAGGGCCACTAAAGCTTTTGGAAATAAAGGGCGGCAAAAAAGGACGCGCGGCCCATATAAAACAGGTCGTTGAACAGCTGGCTGACGAATTGGGGCCCCAACACAACCGTCTGTTTTTGGTCGGCGGCTCGTGGCGGGCCCTTGCGCGCATTGACATGGAACGACGCAAATATCCTCTGCATGTCATGCACGAATACCGCATGAGCATCCAATCTGTTCGTGATACGATAGAATTTTTGGATCAAACCGATCACACGGCCTTACGGATCGCCTGCGGGGTTTCGTCGGCGCGGATGGACTTGGTTCCGTATGCGGCAGAGGTCCTGAAACGCCTTATTCACGTCTTTCGGCCCAAAGACATCGCAATTTCAAGTTATGGCATTCGTGAAGGCATGCTTTACGAAGAAATGCCTCAAGATCTGCGCGAACGTGATCCGCTAATCGAAGCCTGCCAATATGCTGAAATGAAAGACGCACGCTTTCCCGGTTATGGGGATAGATTATATCAATTCTTACAAAACGTCTTTCCCAAGACGACGCCAGAATTGGACCGCCTTGCGCGCTCGGCGTGTTATCTGCACGACGTCAGTTGGCGTGCCCACCCTGATTACCGAGCCGAAGTTTGTTTTGATAATGCGACGCGTGCCAATCTGGGCGGACTAAAGCATTCAGAGCGTGTTTTTCTAGGGCTCGCTTTGCTGCATCGTTACAAAAATAACCGCGAAGGATCGCCCTTTGCAAATCTGTTTACATTGGTCAAACCAGATCAAATTCGTAATGCGGAAATATTGGGCAAGGCGATGCGCTTGGGCGCGATGTTGTGGATTGTCGATCCAGACCAAAATGCAGAATTGTCTTATGACAAAAAGAAAAAGACCATCGTCCTAAAGATGAGCGATGGTCTTAAGCCATTATTTGGCGAAGTGGCCGAAGCCCGTTTTCAGTCGCTGGCCACCACGCTTAGCGCTAAGCCAGTCGTGCAATTTTTTGGCGCCTAAGTCTGTGCAATCAAGCTATAAGTGATGTTTGCACTCTGTGGACCCAGTTCTTTTAAACGCACAAATTCCTGCCCGTCGACCAAAACAATTGTATCATTGGCCGCGTTCGGGTCAGAGTTGTTGATCACAGATTGAATTTCAATCGCCGGAGAGGATGCCCCGCTGTAGTGAATATACAAGCTATCGGTGCCGATCTCGAAATCGTAAATAAACGTGCGCTGAGGATCCTCAATTACTGCGTTACTTTGAACAACATGGAATTCATTTGCGCCAGGGCCATCATATGCATTTCCCTCGGGATCAGCATCACCAAACGCTGTATCGCCGTGTCCCATATAAATCACGTCATTACCGTTGCCCCCAAAGAGGTTATCATACCCCATGCTAGCCCCGTCATCGCGCCCCAACCCCGTCGACAAATACGAAGCACTGGTATCAACACCATCAAAATATTTTGACACCAAGATTTCCGCATCAGTTGCGTTGGTCAAGGTTGGATCCGCCTTTGCTGCGCTATAGGCCGCTTGATAGGCTGCGTCGCGATCTGTGCCGTCAGGGTTCCATGATCCATAAATCGTGTCATTGCCGTCGTCGCCCATGACTTCATCGCTGCCAGCACCACCATAGACAACTTCATCGCCGCTAAAGCCCATGACCGTGTCATTGCCGGCGTTACCAAACACAAAGTCATTCCCGCTTCCGCCGGTGACGCTATCGTCGCCCGCCCCGCCGGACAAGATGTCATCTAGAAAACCACCATGTAATTGATCGCTGCCATCGCCGCCGTCAATTTGGTCTTGGCCGCTGCTGCCCGTGACATAGTCATTGCCGTCACCACCAAATATCGTATCGCCGCCGTTGCCACCATCTATTGTGTCATTTCCAGCATCGCCGTGCAGAACATCAAAGCCAAATCCACCTTCAATTTTATCATCCCCTGCATCACCAAAGATGGTGTCTTCGGATTCACGTCCTTGCAAATTATCGTTGCCATCACCGCCGTAAATTTCATCTTTACCTTGGCCACCAACAATGACGTCATTGCCAGCATCGCCATATAAAACATCATTGCCTAAACCACCATCAAGCGAGTCGTCGCCATCGCCGCCAACAAGTGTGTCATACAGCAAACCACCCTCAAGGTAATCGTTGCCGCCGACCGTTTAGCGCATCATCTTGATCGGTTCCGATGATCGTGTCATCGAAATCGGACCCGTTTACTTCGCTACTTAACGTGTTGGTGCTGGTTGTTTCACCGCTCGAGCCTGCGCTGTCCTCATCGCTAGATCCCGATCCAGAAAAAATTTCGTAAATCCCCCAACCGAGCACAACTAGAAGCAGGAAAGAAAGTGCAAACATATTAAATCCACCCAAAAGTATATAATGTTATTACTAAAGGTGAATTTTTTGATTTTTGCAAGTAAAATCAAACACTGTATGGCAGCGCGAAACAATCATCATGAAATGTTTCGATTGTTATGAAAAATCTAAAACCACTGGGAAATGATCCGACCCAAGTAAAAGCGCCTGACGCAATTCTTTGTCAAACTCTGCCCCATGAGGATCGACCGGGTTCCAAATTTTCCAATCCTCAGGCGCGAGGCCTAGGTTTTTGCTGACAAATATGTAATCCAGCAACGCCTTTAAAGATGTCTGGGTCTTGTGATCATAAAACTGTGCACTGAAAGTATTGCAATCTTGCCCTGTGCCCAGCAACTCGGCCGCATGAGGATCGAACAGGCCAAGCGCAGGAACTAAGTCTTGTCCCATCACAATTTCAATGGATGACCGGCCAAACAAGTTTTCATATTCGTCTAATCCGGGTCCATCATTAAAATCCCCCAGAACCATCACAGACTGTCGATCCTCTAACAATTGTGTGATGCGTCGCCGCAGCCAAATGGATTGTGCCAACTGTTTACGCCGATTAGCGATTGAAAGGCGCATCGCATCCGTCGGCGTGCGGGCGCCATGCGGTGCTTTGGATTTCAGATGTACACCAATTGCAGAAATGCAGCGTCCATCTTTTAGCTGCAGACTTAGTTCCAACGGCGGTTTAGAAAAGGTTACCGTATCTAAACGCGCATCAACGTCCAAATCAATTTCAAAATGTTCATCGAACCTTGGTGCCTCGACGGATGCAATCGGTCTATGCTGTGCCTTAATGACATTTGCATCATACAAAAATGCTATTTCTTGCTGGGCATCATTCGAAAATCCGATAAGAACGGTGTTTGCCCGCAACCCAAAATGATTGGCAAAATTTTCCAATGCGGTGTGTGTTCGTCGGGCACGACTGTGATCTGGCACTTCTATGATCATGATGGCATCCGCATCCAATCGCGAAAAGACAACACCAAGCGCAGTCAATTGTTGTTCGCGGGTAACGTTGTAGCGTCCAGACCATCCTTGATCAAATAAAAGCGTACCATCGTCATCAAACAGGGAATTAAACCATTCCACATTATATGTGGCGATGCGCATCCTATGGCCGCCCAGCGATCAGTGTTTCATAGGCGCGGTTGATTTGAATCAGCTTATGTTCAGCCAGTTTCACCGCCTCAGCCGGCACACCGCGCGCGGTCATTTGATCGGGATGATATTCCCTCACCAAGGATTTCCATGCCCTGCGAATAGAGACGTGATCTGCGCCCTCTTCAAGCCCCAAAACAGCATAGGGGTCAGGTGCAGCATCTGGAACAAACTGCATCTTGATTTT
>Ga0181606_10003321_pt1 | contig 13616 bp, 10 predicted proteins | sample 041ome_10_FD_132994 | JGI IMG/M metagenome (GOLD analysis project Ga0181606, IMG submission 132994) | Coastal salt marsh microbial communities from the Groves Creek Marsh, Skidaway Island, Georgia - 041412US metaG (megahit assembly) | ecosystem: Environmental > Aquatic > Marine > Intertidal... | reverse complement strand
TTTTCCGAAAACTATGCAGATCAGACGCAATTTGGTGACTATGGCGTGTTTGAGCTTACCGAGGCTGGCACCTATCGGTTTGCCGTTACCGGCACAGACGGCACCCACACATTCTATGTAAATGTCACTTTCAATGGGCAGGTAACCTATCTTTTAGGGTCATCGTACAGCGATTTAAGTGCTTTCCGTGACTATGACATGCCGAGTTTTGCCACGCCGGTGGTCTATAATTTTGAAGCCTTGGATGACGTGGTTGATGTTAGCCGTGATAACCATGGTCTATCCAATGAAGGTACGACAAGAGGCCCCCTTACTAGGTTGGATGAGGCGGTTGTTACTGATCTCACGGACGATGACCCCATGGTGAGCCAACGATATGTTCTTCAGGTCGATTATGATGCGATGTTTGGTAATAAGTTTCATGTCCGCATTACCGATTTTGATGGTGATGGCTGGCTTGACGATATGTTGGTCTTTCAAAGGAAAACTGGCGATAGCATTACTGATTATGTGCGCGGTGTGTTGATGGATTATATCGATGTGCTGTCACCGTATGATGATTTTGAAATTACCTATTATGATCCTGACACGGACACTACGCAAAAGGCTGTGGTCGCCAAAACAACCCAACCGATTGACGTGTCTCAGGCCCATACCCGCACCGACGCTCCGGCAAATGTTGATGCAGAAGGTAACCCAGTATTTCCGAATCATCAGACCGCACCCTATATCAATAATTGGGCGGCAATGGACCTAGATGGGGGCAGACTAGACCCCGGCATACAAAATGTTTGGTACGCCGTAGAGGATGCCGATGGTGATGGTGCAAAGGATGACACTTTGATCTATAATAATGAGAACGGCGACAAAGACACGAATGGCCCGGACAATGATGGTGGTGGCGGGGTTTTGGTTGTTTTACAAAATTTCACGCCCGGCACCGATGATTTCACCAGCGCTGATGATTTTGTTAATGATGTGGTGCTGTTAGAGGTCAGTTAAACCAGCTGCTGGCCGGGGTATATGATTAATAAGACCGCGGCAGGTCAAGCACATGTTCGGCAAGATAGCTGAGGATCAAATTGGTCGAAATAGGCGCCACCTGATAGAGCCGGGCCTCGCGGAATTTCCGCTCTACATCATATTCCTCGGCAAAGCCAAAGCCGCCATAGGTTTGCACGCACATTTCGGCGGCCGCCCATGACGCATCGGCGCATAGTAATTTTGCCAAATTTGCCTCTTCACCGGGGTTCTCGCCAGCTTCATAGCGGCGGATCGCCTCATGCAGCATCAATTCGGCGGCGCGCATCTGGCTATAGGCGCGGGCAATCGGAAATTGTATGCCTTGGTTCTGGCCAATGGGCCGGCCAAAGACGCTGCGTTCGGTGGCATAACGGCTGGCCTTTTCAATGAACCATTTGGCATCGCCAATACATTCGGCGGCAATCAAAATGCGTTCGGCATTCATGCCCGACAAAATATAGCGAAAGCCTTTGCCGTCTTCGCCGACAAGGCTGCTGGCGGGGATTCGCATATCGTCAAAAAACAACTGGGTCGTGGCATGATTCATCATTGTGCGGATTGGTGTAATGGTCAGTGATTTGCCGCGCACCTCGCGCATATCAACCAGAAAAACCGACAACCCGTCAGTTTTCTTGGCACATTGGTCAAGCGGTGTGGTGCGCGCCAGCAACAACAGTAAATCTGAATATTCGGCGCGGCTTGTCCAGACTTTCTGGCCATTCACAATATAGTCATCACCGTCCCGGCGCGCCGTGGTGCGCAGCGCGGTGGTGTCGGTGCCGCTGGTGGGTTCGGTGACACCAAAAGCCTGCAACCGCAAACTGCCATCGGCGATGCCTGGCAGATAGCTTTGTTTTTGTGCGTCAGAGCCGTGTCGCAGCACCGTGCCCATCGTGTACATTTGCGCATGACACGCCGCCGCATTGCCGCCAGACCGGTGAATTTCTTCTAATATCGCCGCGCCAGCCGAAATTGGTAGCGACAGACCGCCATAGGCCTCGGGGATCAGCGCTGACAGATAGCCAGCATCGGTGAGGGCCTCTACAAAATCTTGCGGGTAGGCGCGATCGGTATCGCAGGTCCGCCAATATTCCCCGTCAAAACCAGCGCATAATTTGGTGACCGCCTCGCGGATTTCAGGGTGATTATGGGGATAGCTAAACATCAACGAAACCTTTGCACTAAATTATTGCGGGCAGACTAAGTGCGTAGCAGACTAGCCAAACTGGCCGCAGCGTCAATGCAGTAAACTGTACCGGTGCTGAAAAAAATCAAAAAGAAAGCCGGCGAACCGGCTTTCTTGGCATCATACTGGTATTTTTGGGCTGGCTAGCAGGCGGCAACCGCGCGGCGGGCCATTTCTACGATCAGATGTGCGCGGTAAGCTGGCGAGGCATGAATGTCGCCCATCAGCCCGTCTTCAGAAACGCTGATCCCATCCAGCGCGGCCACGGCAAAATTGCCGTTTAGCGCGTCCTCAATGGCGCTGGCCCGAAACACCCCATCATCGCCGGCACCAGTTACCGCCACCCTTACACCATTAGCAAATTTAGCGACAAACACCCCAACCATAGCATAGCGTGATGCCGGGTTTGGGAATTTGACATAGGCCGATGTTTGCGGGTTCGGCAGGCTGATGGCGGTGATAATTTCATCGTCATCAAGCGCCGTTTCAAACATGCCGACAAAAAAATCATCGGCAGCAATGTCGCGGCTGTTGGTGTGGATGGTGCCGCCCAAGGCAAGCACCGCAGATGGATAACAAGCGGCCGGGTCATTATTGGCCACCGAGCCGCCAATGGTGCCGCAATTGCGTACCTGCCGGTCGCCAATGCCGCCAGCCAGCTTCGCAAGCCCTTTATTAGCTTTGCCGACAACGGCCGAACTTGCAACGTCGGCATGGCGTGTCATCGCACCGATTTTCAGGACGCCACCAGCCTCGCCGATGCCAGACAGGCCACAATCTGCAAGGTCAATCAACTGGTCCGGATTGGCAAGGCGTTGCTTTAATGTTGGCAAGAGCGTTTGCCCACCGGCCAGCAATTTGCCATCATCTGCCGCCGCTAGTTTACTGGCCGCGTCTTTTGTATCTGCGGCTTTTACATAGGTTGTTGCATACATTTTATCTCTCCCCTATTCGGCGGCTTTGGTCTGTGCATTATGGATCGCCTGCCAGACTTTTTCAGGTGAGGCAGGCATTGTCATATCGGTAACGCCAAGTGACGATAGCGCATCAACAACAGCGTTAATCAAGGCCGGCGGTGACGCAATCGCCCCGGCCTCGCCACAGCCTTTGACCCCAAGGTCATTATGCGTACAGGCGGTAACCGTGTAATCGACCTTTAGTGACGGAAAATTATCGGCACGCGGCATGCAATAATCCATATAGGATGCTGTCAGCAGCTGCCCGTTTTCGTCATAATGGGCGTTTTCCAAAAGCGCCTGACCAATACCTTGGGCAATGCCGCCATGCACTTGACCTTCGACAATCATCGGGTTGATGAGATTGCCGAAATCATCACAGCAAGCCCAGTCAACAACCTCAACAACGCCGGTCGTCGGATCAATTTCAACTTCGGCAATATGCGTGCCTGATGGGTAGGTGAAATTAAGTGGATCATAAAAGGCGGTTTCTTCAAGGCCGGGCTCAAGCCGGTCATGCGGGAAATTGTGCGGCACATAAGCAGACAGCGCAATTTCACCAAATGATTTTTCCTTGTCAGTGCCAGCAACGGTGAATTTACCGTCTTTGAACTCCATGTCGGAATCGGCCGCCTCGAGCATATGCGCGGCGATGATTTTGCCTTTTTCAATGACTTTATCCACAGCCTTTGAAATGGCGGTGCCGCCGACGGCCAGCGAACGTGACCCATAAGTGCCCATACCAAAAGGAATGCGGTTGGTGTCGCCATGCACAACTTCGATGTTGCCAAGGGGAATGCCCAGCTTTTCAGCGACAATTTGCGCAAAGGTGGTGACGTGGCCCTGACCATGGCTGTGGGTGCCGGTGAAAACCGAAACGGTGCCGGTCGGATCAACCCGCACCACCGCACTTTCATAGAGGCCAACACGGCCACCAAGTGCGCCAACCACGGCTGATGGGGCAATGCCGCAGGCTTCAATATAGCTCGACAAGCCAATACCGCGATATTTGCCGCGTTTGGCGGCTTCGCTGCGGCGCCCCTCAAACCCCTTATAATTGATCATTTCCAGCGCCCGATCCAGCGGCGCTTCGTAATCGCCAATATCATATTGCAGGGCAACCGCTGTTTGATAGGGGAACGCGTCTTTTGGAATGAAATTTAGACGCCGGAATTCGGCTGGGTCCATGCCAATTTCGGCCGCCGCAATATTCATCATGCGTTCCAGCAGAAAGGTTGCCTCTGGGCGTCCGGCACCGCGATAAGCGTCAACCGGTGCGGTGGTTGTGGCAATGCCTTTTACATTCGTATAGATCGCCGGAATGGCATAGCAACCAGACAGCAAAGTGCCATGAAGATAGGTCGGTGTGACCACCGCAAAGGCTGACAGATAGCTACCCAGATTGGCCAATGTGTCCACCCGAAGCCCGATGATCTTATTGTCCTTATCAAGCGCCATCTGCACATTATTGATATGATCGCGGCCATGCGCGTCAGATAAAAATGCCTGGGTACGGTCGGCGGTCCATTTGATCGGGCGTTGCAGTTTTTTTGATGCCCATGTACAGCAGGCTTCTTCGGCATAAAGATAAATCTTTGATCCAAACCCGCCGCCAACATCAGGCGCGACAATCTGCATTTTAGATTCTGGAATGCTCAACACAAAGGCACAAATGACCAAGCGCAACAGATGCGGGTTTTGTGTTGTCGAATGCAACACATAGGAATCGGCAATCGGGTCATATTCAGCAATCGCGGCACGTGGTTCCATCGCGTTTGGAATAAGCCGGTTATTGCGCATGGTGGCGGTGACCACGCGGGCGGCGTTTGACAGTGCGTCTGCGGTGGCAGCTTCATCCCCTAATTCCCAATCGAAATAGGTGTTGTTGGCCATGCCCTCATGAATTTCTGCGCCGGTGGCAGCGCTGGCAAGATCAACAACCGCCGGCAGTACGTCATAGGTAACCTCGACAAGCTCGGCGGCGGCCATCGCTGTTTCCAGCGTGTCGGCAACCACCATAGCAACATGGTCACCAACATAGCGCACTTTGTCTTTGGCAAGGATCGGGTGCGGCGGTTCGTGGGTGGCACTGCCATCACGGTTTGGTACAACCCAGCCACAAATCAATCCGCCAACACCATCATCGGCAATATCCTGACCGGTATAGACCGCGGCAACGCCCGCGACGGCGGCGGCTTGTTTGATGTTCACCGATGTGATGGTGGCGTGGGCCACGTCAGAACGCACAAAAAACGCATGTAATTGACCAGCGCGGTTGATATCGTCGGTGTAGCGGCCTTTGCCGGTAATGAATTTGCGGTCTTCTTTACGGCGAACCGATGCGCCGATCCCTTCTGAAATACCTTCTGGCATGTTAGCCTCCCATTTTCTGTGCGGCGTCCTGAACCGATTTGACAATGTTATGATAGCCGGTGCAGCGGCAGATATTGCCTTCAAGCCCGGCACGAATGTCGTGGTCAGACAGGTTTTTGTTTTTTTCGACAAGCTCAATGGCGCTCATAATCATGCCTGGCGTACAAAATCCACATTGCAGCCCATGATTTTCGTGAAAAGCTTGCTGCATAGGGTGCAGGCTATCGCCATTGGCAATGCCTTCAATGGTGGTCACTTCGGCGCCGTCGGCTTGGGCGGCAAGCATTGTGCATGACTTGATTGATGCGCCATTGACATGGACGACGCAGGCGCCACACTGGCTGGTGTCGCACCCAACATGCGTGCCAGTCAGCCGAAGCGTCTCGCGCAGAAATGATACAAGCAACGTATTATCTGCAACGTCATGGCTTACAGACTGGCCATTCACCTTCATAGTTACGGTTGACATGGTCTCTCCCCCAGATCTTTATTTTTTATATAGGAAAAGCTTGTCCCGAATTGGCGGATTTGTAAACATGAGTCTCACATTTTTTAGGAGATAGTTGATGTTAGAACGCCCGTTTGAAACAGTTGGTATGTTGCAGGCGGATTTGCGTGACCGGGGCTATATTGCCAGTGACGGCCTGTCGGTCAGCTTGTTTTTGGCGTTGGCAAAGCATCGCCCGTTGTTTCTAGAAGGCGAGGCCGGAGTCGGCAAAACCGAAATTGCTAAAATGCTGGCGCGCTTGCTGAAACGTGATTTGATACGTTTGCAATGCTATGAAGGGCTGGATATCGCCCAAGCGGCCTATGAATGGAATTATGCACAGCAGCTTGTCGAGATTCAGTCCCGCCGCGATGTGGCGTCGCGCGCTGAAAATTTATTTACGGAAAAATTTTTGATTGAACGGCCGCTGCTAAAAGCGCTTCGCAACCATCCAAACGGTCCGCCTATCTTGCTTATTGATGAAATTGACCGGGCTGATGAAGCGTTTGAGGCCTATCTTTTGGAAATGTTGTCAGACTGGCAAATCACCATACCCGAATTGGGGGTGATTGCGGCATCTGAACCGCCAATTGTGATTATCACCTCGAACCGGACGCGGGAAATTCACGATGCTTTAAAACGGCGCTGTTTCTATCATTGGGTGGATTACCCTGACCGTGAATTAGAAATGGCAATTCTGGCTGAAAAAGCCCCCGAAGCGGGTGTTGACCTGCAAAAGCAGATTGTCGAATTTGTGCAGATCCTGCGCCAACAAAACCTGTTTAAATCACCCGGCGTTGCTGAAACCATTGATTGGGCGCAGGCGCTTGTTGAGCTTAACTGTGTGGCGCTTGACCCGCAGATGATTGACTCGACCATGGGCGTTTTGTTGAAATATCAAGATGATATCAGCCGTATTCAGGGGTCGGAGGCGGCGCGCATTTTGGCTGAAGTGCAGGCCAGCATTATCAGCTCAGAGATGTCACGGCAATGAATGACGGCGCCGTGCCTGATCTGCCTTCGGGGGCGTTTTTGCCAAAGCTGGATCAGAATATCATGCTATTTGTCAGGTTGCTGCGCCGCATTGGTTTGCCTGTTGGCCCGGCCAGTATGGTTGGCGCGGTTGATGCGGTGATGACAGTTGGTGTTGCCAACAAATCAATCTTTTACCATGGCCTTGCCAGCTGTTTGATCAAACGGCCTGAAGACCGGAAACTATTCGATCAGGCGTTCCATTTGTTTTGGCAGAACCCAAAATTTATGGAACGGGTACGAGACCTGTTATTGCCGCAGATCAAGGTGCCGGGGTTGGATACTGATGATGCCGAGGAGATGTTGCGGCGCCTGTCTGACGTGCTGGCTGATAGGTCCCCGCCGCAGGCTGGCGATGAAACTAAGATCGAGATTGACGCCAGTGCCACCGCGTCAGATCGCGCTGTGTTGCAAAGCAAGGATTTTGAGATGATGTCGGGTGATGAGTTGCGCGCCGCGATGGCGTCGATGGCCAGCCTGACTCCGCGGCTGCCGCAGCGCCGGGCGCGGCGCTGGCGGCCGTCTCAAAACCGTGGGCAGGTGGCGATCCGCACCGCCTTGCAATCGGCCAGCCGACAATTTGGCATGGTTTTGCCGCATTTTAGAACGCGCCAGACAAAACCGCGTCCGTTGGTGATTTTGTGCGATATTTCCGGGTCAATGGAACAATATAGCCGCGTTATGCTGCATTTTATTCATGCCCTGACCCAGCACCATCCCGCAGTCACAAGCTTTTTATTTGGCACGCAGCTGACCAATATCACCCGGCAAATGCGGCATCGTGATGGCGATGAAGCGGTGCAGTTGGTCTCAAAACTTGTCGCCGATTGGTCTGGCGGCACGCTAATTGGCAGTAATTTGGCCTTATTTAACCGGCAATGGTCGCGCCGGGTGTTGGCACAAGGCGCCACCGTCATGCTAATCACAGATGGCCTGGACTGCACACCAGATGGTGATGTTTCGGCTCTTGAAATGCTTGATTTTGAAATGGAACGGCTGCACAAATCAGCCTATAATTTGATGTGGTTAAACCCGTTGTTGCGGTTTGACGGCTTTGCGCCGAAGAGCCGGTCAATTCAAACAATGTTGCCGCATGTTGATGATTTCGTGCCAATGCATTCATTGCAATCAATCAGTGATATTGTCGATGGGCTGCAGATGGTTGGCAAGCGCCGCAGCCACAAGCTGAGCCTATGGCAACAGCTAGCCCGTGACGCTGCCTTGACCACGCGCCCAGATAATGGCTATGCCCAAATCAAAAGGACTTAAAAATTATGACCGATGATAATAACCAGATATCTGCGCTTGCCGATGATGCGTTATTTGGGCTGGCGGCTGAATGGCAGCAGGCGGGACACAATCTGGTGGTTGCTTTTGTGATTCGTACATGGGGGTCATCGCCGCGACAAGTCGGCAGCCTTATGCTGGTGCGGGATGACCAGATGATTGCCGGATCGGTATCGGGGGGATGTGTTGAAGGGGCGGTGGTAGATGCCGCCCTCGGCCTTATCGATAAGCCGGGTAGCCAGCGATTGGATTTTGGCGTTGCCGATGCGGATGCGTGGGAGGTTGGCCTGTCATGCGGCGGCGAAATCTCGATTTGGGCAGTCTCGGTCGCTGCTGGGTATTTTGGCGCTGATGTGCTGCATGATGCGGCGGCGGCTCTGGCGCACCGCAATAGCATAGAACTACACTGCGATTTAGATGCCGGGCGCGTTCATATGGCGCCGCTGCAGCACCCGCAAAGCGGGGTTGATGGCGCGCGGTTTGTGTTTGTGCAGACGCCGCGCCCGCAAGTGATTATTGTTGGCGCCGTTCATATCAGCCAGCATCTAGCGCCGATGGCTGTGCAGCTTGGCTTTGATGTCACAGTGATTGACCCGCGCCGGCTATTTGCGACAACGGGCCGGTTTCCGGGCGTCGCCATGTATGATCAGTGGCCAGATGAGGTGTTAACCAAGATGGTTGTTGACGCAGATACCGCGCTGGTGACCTTGACGCACGATCCAAAGATTGACGATGCGGCATTGCATCTGGTGCTGGGCAAGCCGTTATTTTATATCGCCTGTCTTGGAAGTAAAAAAACCCATGCGGCACGGCTGGCGCGGCTTGCTGCTGCTGGGTTTGCTGATGATCTTACCGCACGCATTCAAGGGCCGGCAGGTCTTGATATTGGCGCAAAAACACCTGCTGAAATAGCCGTATCGGTGCTGGCCGAGATGGTATCTGCCTATCGCCGGCGGTTAGGGTAGCAGATGCAATTAGCAGAACTTTCAACGATAGATTGTGAAGGCCTGATACTGGCGCATCGTCAGAATTTTTCTGGAGGCAGCTTGGCAAAAGGTGCTGTGTTGACAGCCGATAAGGTGGCGGCGCTGGTCGCTGCTGGCATCGACAAACTGGTCTGTGCCCGCCCTGAGGCGGGTGATATCCATGAAGATGACGCGGCAGCGCGGCTGGCGCCTTTATTGTCGCCAAAACATTTGGATTTCAGTATTGCCGCCACTGGCCGGGTCAATATCAAGGTGCCGGAACAGGGCATTATTCGTTATGATCGGGCGGTGATACGTCAGATCAATGAAATTGACGAATGCATCACATTTGCGCTTGTCCAGCATAATCAACTTTTGGCGCCGGGACAGATGGCGGCGACCTTAAAAATCATCCCGTTTTTTGTACCAGAGACGTCAGTGCAGAAAATTGAGGCGGTGCTGGCGGGCAGTCCGGCGTTCAGTTTTCACCCGTTGAAACAGGCACAAATAGCTCTCATTCAAACCCGTATTGAGGGGCAGTCTGACCGGTTGTTTGCGGCCACCGAAAAAGTCACAGCGGCACGGCTTGCGGTGTTGGGGTGCGTGCTTGTTGCCAGTCATATATGCGCCCACAACTGCGATGATGTTGCCGATATGATTATGTCTTGCAAGGACAACGGGGCGGACATTGTTCTTGTGTGTGGTGGTTCGGCGATCATCGACCGGCAAGATGAATTGCCCCAAGCGGTGCTGGCGGCTGGCGGTGATGTTCTGCAGCTTGGGCTTGCTGTTGACCCCGGTAATCTGTTGATGTTTGCGGGACTTGGCGGCGTGCCGGTTATTGGTATGCCGGGCTGCGCCCGTTCACCGAAGCTAAATGGCCTTGATTGGGTCTTGCAACTTGTGCTTGCTGATATTCCAATAACCCGCAGTGAATTGGCTGATATGGCAGCTGGCGGGTTGCTTATGGAAATTGCCTCACGCCCCCTGCCGCGGGCAATCGCCACAACCCCAGACAAGCCGGACCGGGTTGCCGGGCTGCTATTGGCGGCGGGTCGGTCCAGCCGTATGGGGGACGACAATAAATTGCTGGCAAATGTTGCTGGCAAGCCGCTGGTTCGCCATGCTGCTGAAACCATGTTGGAGGCCGGTCTGGCTGATGTTACGGTGGTGCTTGGCTATCAAGCTGATCAGGTCGCGGCAGCGCTTGACGGTCTGGCGTTAAATTTGGTTTTCAACGCGCGTTTTGCCGCCGGTCAGGGCCATTCGGTGGCGGCAGGTGTTGGCGCGCTTAGCGACAAAGCAACTGATGTTTTAATTGGTCTTGGCGATATGCCGCTGGTCTCTGGCGATGTGCTGCATAGCTTAGTTACGGCGCATTTGGCGTGCGATGATCACCAGCGGCGCATAACTTTGCCGAGCCTTGATGGTAAACGCGGCAATCCAGTGATTTGGGGCGGGGCGTTTTTTCCCGAATTATGCGCGCTAGAGGGCGATGCTGGCGGCCGGCAAGTGTTGCAAGACCATATTGTCGCTCATAATCTTGTTGCCGTTGCAAGCACAGCAATTTTTCAGGATATTGATACCCCAGATGATTTGCAGGCGCTGCGTGACGCCAGTACAGCGTAAAAATTTCATTATCCTACCCCCCCTGAGTGCGACGGGGCCGAGGCCGTGTACAGCCCGCCAATCAGCGGCTTGGCGACAATATGCGCCAGCACTATCGACAAAACAAAGCCTGATAAAACGCTTGTGGCGATGCCAAGCCAGACGCCGATAACGCCAAATTCAAAAACAAAAACATAAAGATAACTGAAAAATGCCACACCAAAGGCCTGACGGTAGACGCCAATGATCAATGTCCATATGGGTCTTTTTAGGGCCTGCAAAAATGAATTAATCGCAAATAGCATCATATAAATTGGCAGGATAAAGCCATCAATGCGAAGATAGCTGACGCCAATTTTGATGACATCCGGGTCTGCGGTGAAGCTGCGCATAAGTAGAGGTGCAGCAAAATATAGTATAGGACAGGCCACCAGCAAAAACAGCCAGCCAAACTTCCAGCATGTAAACAGGGCGTCGCGCACCCGCGCATGTTCGCCGGCCCCAAAATTTTGCGCGGCAATCGGCAACAGCGCGCCGGTGAGCCCAAACACCGGCAGCAAAAATAATTGCTCAACCCGCAGCGCCACCCCATAGGCAGCAACTGCCGAGGCGCCAAATTCCTTCAGATAGATTTGTACAATGAAGCCGGCTGTAAACATGACCAACATTGTAAAACTTGTGGGCAAAAGCTGGGCAAAAATGGCTTGATAATGTTTTAAGTCCGGCAGCAAATCGCCAAGCCGTTTTGTGTCACATAGACCAGATTGCAAGACTTGCCGCGCAATATAGATCATGACGCCGGTTTGGCTAACGACTGTGGCGGCTGCGATACCGTCAAAGCCCATTCCCGTCCATAGGCCCGGTACCCCAAAAACCAACAGCGGGTTAAGCACCAAATTGGCAAAAAATGCGCCAATTAATGCCCGCTGCATCGAAATGGTGTCGCCGGTCGCCTGTAAAATGCCGTTCAGACCATAGGCCCCCACAAAGCTTGGCAAACTGGCAAGCAACACCATCATATAGCGCAGTCCAGCATCACGATAGGCGCCTTCGGTTGAAATGAGCGCCAAAAGATTTGGGGCAAATAGTGCTGCGGCCGCGACCAATACCACAGAGCTAAACACAGCAAAGCCAATACCTTGAACGGCGATGACGCTGGCTCCGTTATGATCTTTACTGCCGATGGCGTTACCAACCAGAGCGGTCATGGCCGCGCCAAGACCAAATCCGACGGTGACAAAAATGAAAAAGGCTTGAAAGGAGATGGCTAGCCCGGCTTGCGCCTCGGTGCTGATAAGCCCAGCAAAAAACACGTCAACAACGTTATAGAGGGTGCTAAATACAAGCCCTATTGCCGCAGGTACGGCAAGTTTCAAGAAATGCCTGGCTAGCGGACCAACCGTCAAATCATGACTATGTTTCATCTATGGGCTTTCACTGGAGTTGGGGCTGGGGTTATCGGCTGGTTTTTGTAATCTTTAGTGTTAGCTGCCGGCTTCGGTTAACCGGTACAGCCCGCCGTCTTCCTCGTCACTTAATAACAAAATGCTGCCATCGGCGGCCACCGCAACATCACGCACCCGGCCGATGGCATCTTCAAAGATAATATACTCATCTTTCGGCAGGCCATTTTCGAGTTGGACAAGGTAGAGACGTTCAAATTTTAATGACCCAACCAAAAGCTGTCCGTTCAGCTGTGGAAACATCGGGCCGTCATAAAAGGCCATGCCAGACGGCGCAATCGAAGGGGTCCAGACCCATACCGGATCAACAAGGTTGGGAGCGCTTGTGCCAATGCCAATGGTGCCGCCAATATATTCCTTGCCATGGCTGACAGTGGGCCAACCGTAATTTTGTCCGGGCGTGATGATATTGATTTCATCGCCGCCGCGCGGTCCATGCTCATGCGCCCATAGCTGGCCAGTTTGCGGGTGGATCGCCAGGCCTTGCGGGTTTCGGTGGCCTTTTGAGATGATTTCCGGAGCCCAGCCGGCAGGTTTCGGGTTATCTTCTGGTATGGTGCCATCTTCGTGCAGTCTGATGATGGCGCCGGCATGTAACGCCGGGTCTTGCGCGTCATGTCGCTGGCCGCGCTCGCCAAGGCTGGCATAGATATAGCCATTGTGCAGCGCCAGGCGGCAACCATAGTGCATGGCGCTGCTGGTGGTGTTGTTTGCGATGAAAATCGACTTGCGATTTGTTAATCTGGTGCCGTCAAGCTGGGCGCGATCAATGGCGGTTACGCTGCCACCAGCGATTGGCCGGCTATAGCATAAAAAGATTGTGTGGGGGGCTGGGTTATTTTTGGAAACAGCGACGTCCAACAAGCCGCCTTGGCGCTTGGCTTCAACGTCAGGCAGATTGGTGATGGGCTGACGGTGCCCATTATTTAGGCTGATTTTATACATATTGCCGTCACGCTCGGTCACAAGAAGGCTGCTGTCATCCAAAAAATCCATGCCCCATGGGTGTGCTAATGGTGCCCCGATCATTTGCAATGATGGGGCGGCGCTGGCTGGTGAGATTGCACCGACAAGCATAGCAAACATAGCGATAGTCAGGCGTGTTATCATGCGGATGTCTATCCTTTTGTCTTTTTGCAAGCGGTCTTGCACATTAGCTATGCCGATATGCACTGCAAGCTGGCATATAGTTTATGTATGGTGTTTGCGCGGTGAAACAAGCATCAGCCCAACAAG